>Ga0214917_10000086_pt1 | contig 102417 bp, 123 predicted proteins | sample LL_1208_BB_MetaG_FD_177983 | JGI IMG/M metagenome (GOLD analysis project Ga0214917, IMG submission 177983) | Freshwater microbial communities from Lake Lanier, Atlanta, Georgia, United States - LL_1208_BB | ecosystem: Environmental > Aquatic > Freshwater > Lake | place: USA: Georgia... | reverse complement strand
GATGTGAATGTGGGATAGAGAAAAAATATTTGGAACACACCTAAGAGAAGGGAAAATAGTTTCTTGTGGATGTAAAAACAAAGTTTGCGGTATAACGGGAAATATGTGGTATAAAATAACAAGTATGAAAGTTCACAATAGAATCAAAAGAAACAACTTAGAGTTTAATGTGACAAAAGAATACTTAAACAATTTGTTTTCCAAACAAGATGGGAAGTGTAATTTATGTGGTATAAACATAACCTTACCAAAAAGTTGGAATGACAAAACGCATACCGCATCATTAGATAGAATTGATAGTTCATTAGGGTACGTTGTTGGTAATGTTCAGTGGGTTCATAAACATATTAATATTATGAAAAATATATACCCCCAAGATATGTTTATTTATCTTTGTAATCAGGTTGCAGAAACAAATAAAACAAATAAATTACCTATTGAAAATATTGATGAATTTAAATTTGGAATGAATGAAAAATACAAAAAAACCCCCTAAACTTCTCCCTTCTCATTATTATATGGATGAGACAAGATTAGTGTTTACGGAACAATATCATATTGATAGGGGGTATTGTTGTGGAAATAATTGCAGACATTGTGCTTTTGAACCCAAAGCACAAAAAGGGAATACTACAATAAAAAAATAATGTCGGTATATTTATTTATATGGCAGAAGGTATAACATATGGTATAAATTTTCCGTTTAGAGATTCTAGAAAAGGAGATTATTTACAATTAACGGAATTCCAAAAAGATGAAGTTAGAGCTGCACTATTACATTTAATTTTAACTAGAAGAGGTAGTCGTTATTATTTACCAACATTTGGTACAAGAATATATGAATTTATATTTGAACCTTTTGATAATTTAACTTTTAGTGCAATAGAGACAGATATTAGAGACGCGATAAATTCTTTTATGCCGAATTTAATTGTTAATAGTATAACGATAGAACCGGCGAGTATTGAGGATGAAGGTCCAATTGGGGCTCAAAATATAAAATCTGACGAATTACCATATATTTTTAGAGTACCGGGTAAAGGTACTGCGGACTATACGGCAAAAATTAGGATTGATTATTCTACAGACTCTTCAACCTTCTCTCAAAGTGATTTTGTAATAATAAATATTTAATAATAATGGCAAAAAAAATATCATATACAGTTAGGGATTTTGAAGGAATAAGGTTGGAACTTTATAATTATGTTCGTGCTTATTACCCCGATTTAATTCAAGATTTTAGTGATGCTTCGGTATTCTCAGTTTTCTTGGATTTAAACGCTGCGGTTGCGGATAACTTACACTATCATATTGATAGGAGTATACAGGAAACCGTATTACTTTACGCTCAGCAAAAATCTTCAATATATAATATTGCCAGAACCTATGGGTTAAAGATTCCCGGATTAAGACCGTCAGTATCTCTTGTTGATTTTTCAATAACCGTTCCTGCGTTTGGGGATAAGGAGGATGAAAGATATCTTGGAATTTTGTATCGTGGTTCACAGATACAAGGTGCGGGACAAGCATTTGAAAATGTGTACGACATAGATTTTGCTAGTCCATACAATTCTCAAGGATATCCCAATAGATTAAAGATACCTAACTTCAATAGTAATAATGTTTTAATAAATTATACAATAACAAAACGAGAGTTGGTTGTTAATGGTATTACAAAAGTTTATAAGAGAATTATAAATGCTGGTGATGTTAGACCTTTCTTTGAGTTATTTTTACCTGAGAAAAATGTTTTAGGTATTACAAGCGTGTTATTGAAAAATGGTACTGACTATGGTAATATACCAACTACTGCGGAATTTTTAGGGGCTCAAAATAGATGGTATGAAGTAGACGCTTTGGCGGAAGATAGAGTATTTGTTGAAGACCCTACAAAAGTTTCCGACCAACCGGGCACTAAAGTTGGTAAGTATATTCAAACAAATAATAGATTCATTTCTGAGTTTACACCTGAGGGGTATAAAAGAATGGTTTTTGGTGGAGGAACAAATTCGGCTCAGGAATCATTAAACCAATTTACAGGGTTTGGTAATCCACTCAATTTGCAAACATATTTTAATAACTTTTCTCTTGGTTCTACGTTAACACCTAATTCAACATTATTTATACAATATAGGATTGGTGGTGGTTTGCAAACTAATTTAGGGGTAAACGTTATCAATCAAATAGGTACGGTTTCATTTTTTGTTAATGGACCTTCGGAGGCAACAAATACGTCTGTTGTTGGTTCTTTAAGATGTAATAACGTGACTGCTGCGGTTGGTGGTTCTAATGCTCCTACAACTGAAGAAGTTAGAAATTTTGTTTCTTTTAATTTTGCCGCACAAAAAAGGGCGGTTACGGTTCAGGATTACGATTCTCTTTTAAGAACTATGCCGGCACAATTCGGGGCACCTGCAAAAGTTGCGATTACGGAAATAGATAATAAAATAGATATTCAAATTTTATCTTTTGATACTACTGGTAAGTTAACGAGCGTAGTTTCAAACACTCTAAAACAAAATATTGCAAATTATTTATCCAACTATAGAATGATGAATGATTATATCTCAGTTAAAAGTGCTGACGTAATTGATTTATCCATGACAGTTTCGGTAGTATTAGAGGCAACACAAAATTCAGGACAAATTATTACTGAGATTATTAATAACATATCAAATTATATGGACCCAGCATCAAGACAATTGGGTCAAAATGTTTTTCTTTCTGAGATAAAAGGTTTAATTCAAAGTCAAAATGGAGTTATAACCGTTACGGATTTACAAGTTTTCAATAATGTTGGAGGTCAATATTCATCTGCGGAAACGTCAATGTCTTATTTAGATTCTGAGACAAGAGAAATTAGAACTGTGGATGACACATTATTTGCCGAACCGAGTCAGGTTTATCAAATAAGATTTCCAAATAAAGATATTAGGGTCTCAGTAAAGAATTTTCAGTCGGTTAGTTTTTCGTAATAATTTATTTAATTAATTTTTATACTATTTTTTAAGTTGGTGTAACTTTAAAAGTTTGCCCTAAACTATTTATTAAAAAAAGTATAATGGGAACCACCCAAAGAATAAGAACTGAAATAGGAATTAATAAAAGAATTGATATTGAATTAGAACAAGATTTTGATTTTTTAGAGATTCTATCATTAAAAATACAGCAAGAAGAGATTTACACCAAATCATGTTCTGGTTATGGTGTTATTGTTGGAAGAATAACTGCAAACAATGGGTTTGGAATACCTAACGCTCGAGTTTCAGTATTCGTACCAATTACAGACCAAGACAAATCAAATCCTTTAATAACGAGTATATATCCGTATACAACTCCGGACGAGAAAAATGAGGATGGATATAGATATAATCTATTACCATACGAACAATCACATGCGGGTCATACACCCACAGGAACATTCCCATCAAGAAGAGATGCATTAACAAATAAAACTGCCATTGAAATATACGACAAATATTACAAATATGTCGTAAAGACTAATGAGAGTGGTGACTATATGATTATGGGAGCTCCTCTTGGAGTTAGTTTGGTTTTTCTTGATTTAGATTTATCTGACATGGGAGAATTTTCATTAACTCCTCAAGATTTGATTAGAATGGGTAGGGCGACCGAATCTCAAGTGAATGGTCCTAAGTTTAAGTCTTCTACTAATTTAAATTCGTTACCTCAAATTGTTTCATTAACAAAATCTATAGATGTTGTACCATTATGGGGAGACCAAGAAACTTGTCAAATTGCAATAAGCAGATGTGATTTTGATTTAAGGGACGAGTTAAATATTGATATCCAACCTACAGGACTTTTTATGGGTTCGATGACATCAACGTTAGACCAAAATTTTATTAATCGAAGGTGTAAGCCTAGGAAAGCTTTGGGTGAGATGTGTAGTTTGGTTGCGGGTCCGGGACAAATTGTATGTATTAGACAAACAATCAATATTGATAATCAAGGAAGACCTATATTGGAAGAATTTAAATTTCCGGGTGGTAATGACGTGATTGAGGATGATGGTTCATGGTTGGTTGATTTGCCGATGAACTTAGATTATGTTATTACTAATGAATTCGGTGAAAAAGTAATATCTGACGACCCAAAGGTAGGTATACCAACAAAGGGTAAATATAGGTTTAAAATTAAATGGAAACAACCGGATGATTTGGGACAACAAATAAAGAGGGCGTACTATTTAGTTCCAAATGTTAGTGAATATGGTTGGGGGTCTGGGAAAGACCCGGCAAATTTAAATCCAACTAATCCTGCAGAAAAACCATATTATGATGCGTGTATTAGGTCGTATGGTTTTAGTTTGGATTGGAATGATTATGGGGATACTGGAACAACTTTAGGTAATAAAATAATACAAAGGGCGATTGATTGTGAGGATAAATTTTATGAGTTAAAATATAACCAAGTTTATACTGTTTCACAATTAATTGACCTATATCAAAAAGGTACAAATAGAAGAAGATTTATTGGGATAAAAGATATTCAAAATCAGAGTTGTGAGAGTAGTAGTTATAAGTTTCCAATGAATGATGGGGTTAGGGGTACGGACATATTGTTTACATTATTTAATTTTATTTTGGGTATTTTTACGACACCAATTTTGTCGTTGGTACCTATATTACATTTATTAAGATTAATATGGCCGATTATAAAAGTACAAATTGTAATTATTTTCACAGTAATATTACCAATTATTTGGCTTTTATGTCAAGCTGTAAATGTGATATCTTTTGGGTTGGCGGATTTAAATTGTCCGAGACCTATGTCTCCCGGGGAGATATGGAGAAAGGCGGGTAATCCGTTTAGTAATATGAAATTTCCAATGATTACCTACCCTGAATGTGAGATGTGTGATTGTACTCCTGAGCCTATAGAGGGTGATGCAGAAGCTGAAGAATTTTTTAACGAGACATATGCAAATGCATCTCAATCTTGTACTATAGATACTCAATCCGCCGCAAGTTTTGCTAATGTTGCGGACGAACAATATTGTAAAGATGACCCTCTTTTATTGGGGGTTGGGTCCGCACCTTGTAATAATTTATTTGCACCCGCAAATCAAGCTGATTTGGTGGCACAACTGATGCAACAAAATTTATCGGGTTCAATGAAGGAATCGTATTCAAAAAGAACACCAAACTTGGCAACCAATAGTACTGCACCTAATGGGTTCTTTTCTCAAGATTTAACATTGTCGGAGAGGTTAAATTTATTTAATTTAAAGGGAAAATATTTTAATGACTTACAAGTTCAGGGGGGTGGAGATAATCAAATCAAAGTTTCGATTAATCCTCAGCAAAATCCAGGAAAGTTTCATCATGATAATGTTATGGCATTATTGATTGATAATTCTTGTCTTGACAATTTTCCTATTGGAGGGTTAATATCTTTCAATAATATTTCGGAGACATATGATTTAAATGTGTTGAGTGGAAAAACAATTAGTTATGTTGATATAGATGGTAATGTTGTTACCACAAATGCGATAACGGGTACAGCAACAAATAATGGTTCTGTAACTATAAAATATGCGGACCCGGCCAACTCTAACAATTTAACACCATTAACTACAACATATTCTGTTGACCAAAGTTCTGCAATTGATTTTTCTACTAAAGATAATGTTGGATATCAAACCGGAGAATATGGTGACGATTCAAATACCGTTTTTAGTTTGTCATTAAATACTTTATTATTAAAAGGTACTTTAGTGGTTTACGCTCAAACTATAAGTGGATTTACGGAGACGTTTACGGATAATTCTAATGGGGTGATAACAAGTAATTTAGGAGGAACCGGAACGGTTGAATATAATACGGGTAATATATTTTTAAATTTTGATGTCCCGCCGGCAAATAATTTACCAATTTTGGCGAACTATACTGAGTTTGTTCCGGCGAATACCCCTAATAGTAATAAACATTTTATTACTCATAAGTTTCCAACTGATATTGAATATTTCCAAGTAATTACTGCGACGACGTATGGTAGTTTTGTTACACAAAACCCTACCATCCCTAATGGAAAATATAATAATCCAGCAATACCATTTTTCAATTCACTAAAATATAGATATACAGATAACTTTCAAACCGTTTGGAGTAAAAAATTCACCACAACTTTAGGATTTCGAGATGGGGAATATTATGATACTGATGATACGTTTAGGCCAATATATACGATGCCAGACCAAAAAGAATTTATTGTTGTATTTTTAATGCGTGGCGTTGACCCATATTCTGCGAGAGTTCCTATGGATATTGATATTTCAAAATTAATGGGTCAAAATTATGGGACTAATATTGTTTCCGGTAATTATAAGATGAATATACCGGTACAACCGGGATTGTCTTTACCAAGACATAATCGAATAAATTCACCAAACACGCAAAGTCAAAACGGGTATATATTTTATCCGCCGTATTGTTATAATACGTCTAGTGATTTTAGTGGGTTTACAACATATAACACATCAAACTATTCTAGTTTAGATGGGAGTAGTGTTAATAGTTTTAGTATTGATACAACTAATCAGAGTACTACTAATAATACGAAACTACAAAGTCTTTGGGTAAGTAATAATACTTCGTATTTAGGTGTGGGACCAAATAATGTTGTTAATTTCATTAGATATCCAAGGTTAGGAAGTCAGGTGCCATCATCAAATTCTCCGGGATTTGTTAATTCCGGTGCGTATAGTAGTTCAGTCAATCCAAACAATTATCTTGTTTTAACTGACATAGGACCCGCAAAACAGCATAGAGGTTATTATAATAATGAATATGTTGAGGGGGGTAGTTATGTTTATTTAAACCAATCTTCTGAGAACTCGGCTTTTATACCTACATTGGGGGGTGTAGTGACTTATCCTATTATTAAACAAAATGATTATTATTATTTTTCTCCGGTTTATGCGACAGGTGCGACTCCAACAACATTCTCAAGCTCGGAGACGAGACTTGTGATGAGGTGTGATAGGTTACCATCATCATCAAATAGAACAGATGTATATGAGAATAATACGTTTGTATTACATCAAAATAGGTCGTTGGCAATTTATAGTATTACGGATAATGGGTCATCGATTATTGGTTCAGGAGAATTACAATCTACCGGATATAATTCAGGAGATAACCAAGAGGATGAACCAAGTGAATTTGAAAATTCATTACAATCTTCATTTTCTTGTAGTGGTATTGTTCCTTTAAAATGTTATCAGGGATATGGAAGTACATTTAGACTGGCTCCTACGACAGATAAGTGTTACGATAGAGTTATTGCGGAAAATGGTTGTTACATTCTTTTAAGAGGTGCACCATTTCTTACTTTACCAAGAGATTATAGAACATTTGCCGAGTGGTTGGCGAGATTTAGAGTTATGATGGCAAGTTGTAGAGGAATATTTTCACATAATTTTGTTAATAATTGGATAAATGGTACATTATTTTTTTACACATTTAAAAACAATAGGTTCTTTAGAAATACAGGCGCGGGAAGAAATCAACCTTATAATAGATATTGTAATGATACTATAATATTACATAACCCATCTAGTAATTTTTATTATAGGTCATCACCAACAAATTTAAATGCGACTACAGGGGAGATTAAATTTGTTGGTAAAGCCCCAACATCTCAAGGAGGAACCACTGTGAGAAGAAATGGTAGAAATTCGTTACAATTACAAACCCCAACAACAATAATGAATTTAGGTCCTAGAGATGAATTTGCATATCAGTTAACATTAAGTGCGGATTATTACGGATATAATGTTGATAAAATGGAACAAACATCGTATAAGGAATTTGAAAATATATTAAATTTATTTTTAATATCTCGATTAAGAACTTCAGGATTTTTCAGTAATTTAACAAGAACAGGTTCTGGAAGTGTGGCACAATTCTTCTCAAGAAATAATAGCAGGTTTGATGGTGATTACGCACAATCTATTTCGGTTAACTCGGAACATGGTGTGGATGAGTTTGATTTTGATTCGTATGACTATTCAACGGGAACAACTACCGGTGGAAACACTTATTATATTGGGGATAAAGTTATGGGGATATTTTATTCCTCGGACACTCAAACAAGAGATTATATAACCCCAAGAAGGATAATAAGAAACGATACAACTTCACCGGCACAATACGATAATTTAGGGTTTAGTTCACAAGTCGTACCGTTTTATAGATGGAAAATTAATGGAGCACCTAATCAACAGTCTACATTTATTTTTGGCGACCAAAAAAATGAATGGCAAACCGGATTAAAAGATATTATACAAAATACGAGATATCAATCATTAGATAGGGTAGATGTTAATTCCTATTATTTTATGGGTGAAACTGCGATAAATGAATTTTATAAAGGATTTATATATAATGTTAGGGCGAATAATACGGGTGGATATGATTTTAGTGAAAACGTGGTTGGACCTCTTCCAAATACTAATACGAATTTAAAGTATTTAGTGGGAGCGCCATTTCATTTTTATTTTGGTTTAACGAGAGGTAGTAATGCCTTGGATAAATTTAGAGTTAAATTTTTAGGAGTTGAAACAATTTGATTCGAGAATAGTACCAAGTAGATTAAGATATAAATCTGCACCATCTACAGACCAAAAGGTTGCTATTAGTTTAAATAATACTGTCGAATTAAATAATGAATTTGATAGAATAAGGACAGTATCGTTATCACAATTGTATGATGATGAAAGGCAAAGTTGTGAGATTTTTAGACCTACGTTCCAGTTGAATTATATCTATGATAATAGATATGTTGGTACCGCAAACTATGTTCCATTTAGAAATAATTTGTTTTTGGTAGACCCGGAACAAACGGTTTTAAATAATATGAGTACTTGGTATGGTTATCCTCAATATTATGAGTTTGATTTTTTAAGACCTAATGTTGTAGACCAACATATTAATTTTATATCAAAAAGTGCGTATACGTATAATTGGTCTTATTATATTACTTATCCATATCGTAATGATGAAAATAAATTATTGACATCACAACTAAATAATCAAACTTTTATTTGGAACGTGAAGGATGGGATACCTTTTGCAATTAAAAATATTCAAATAAATGGTGACCCGTTAATATCTTTTGAGTGTATTTCTCCACATGGATTAACGCCGGGAGAATCTGTCGAACTATCTTTTCCATATAATGGAAATAAAATTTTTGAAGTTTATTCGTTAGGTAATGGGTTATTTGAGAGTGATATTAGGATTTTTAATTTATACAACATTGGGTATACAGGGGGAACATTCAACGACAAAAAAAGAGGAAGGTTTAAAAGAGTTTTATATCCTGATATAATAGATGAGTCTCGTTCAAAATATTATATTAGAGAACATAAGGTTTTAATTGGTGTTGATGATATGATTTTAAATAAAACAGGATTTCAGCAAACACCATTTAATACAAAAATAGAACTTTTTTTGAGTTCAATAACTCCGGATTTGAGAACTAAGACGGCACAACAAAATAGTAATAATTGTTATACGTTTACAACAATAAAAGATATTAATTTACAGGGGTTGTTAGACAATCAAAAAAGACCTGTCAGTGAACTTTTTTTGACGGTAGTAAATAAAGGATTTTCCGGGTATTTTAATAAACCATTTATCAATGGGGTAGGTTTAAAACAAGGGTGGGAGTTTAATATAAATGAAACTCCGAGCTCGTGGTGGGATGATAATAATGTTGATTCAAATACAAATATTCAAACTTCATCATATACAAAAACAGATTCTAGTGGTAATACTAAAACCTTTTATTATAATAACAATTTAAATGTTGGGGATGTGATAGAGGGGGATTTTTGCGAATGGAATGATTACGAGCAAGTGGAGAGAGTTATATCAAAATACTACCACAAGGTAAAATACAATCAAGACAATTTTAAAACATCAAATACGCCAACAACAAATGAGAATGGGTTTTATTATAGTCCACATAACGGGATGAAGATAAGGGTTTTTTCTAATTATATAGAGACGGGTGGAGTTGAAAATGTAGACCAAGTTCCTTTTTATTCTTATTACTCTCCATCCGACCAAGAATTTAGATGGAGAGACCTGTATACTTATGGATATAGAGATGAGTTGGGTCGGGGGGTTGATTTCCCCTTTGTAAATAAATCACATTATCCATTTCAAGAGGTGATATTTAGATTTTTTCCTGAAGGTAAAGATTCAAATAATTTCTTAGATGGTATAAACGAACCTGTTAAACCTTTTATTGATGATTGCGAATAGTTATAGAATATTATTTAGTGGGTCAACCGACAGGGAAATTACTTTACCTGTTGAGATTAAGTGGGATTTCACGGGTCAAGACCAATCTATAGATTTATATGAGGATGAGGTGGTTAAAGAAGTTGTCGGTACTGGCATTGATTTTGAGGTTAATAGATTTCCGCATGCTCCCGACCCATTAACGTTAAAGACGGATATTAATTATGATTTTTATTTTTATTCTGGTGGGTCGTTAAGTAATCCTGCGTCGTGGAATCAAAATTATATATCAGAGGGTTTCACAAGTGAGGACATATATTATTTTAGAAATAATTTTACCAAGTCATTTTTTAAGTTGGACTTTTATGATTCGGTTGATACAAAATCTCAGGTGAATTATTTCACAATAATTATACCGACGCAACAAGGGGCAACAATTAGTTTTATTGTTGCAAATAAAAATGTTAATATAAAAATACCAAGTTTTAAGTTAGATTATGTTGGGGATAAGGAAGGATTTTTTATTTATTGGTTAAAGAAATTGGAGTATGTTCCAATCAATACTTTTTATATGACCGCAAAATTTTATAATGCGGAGAAGGGTGAATTTGTTAAGATGATGAATAAACCACAGTCATCGGTTAATGGGGATAAATATTATTTTGATACCCTAACATTTTATTATTACCGGGTTGTTTGCGATTATGTTAATTTAAACTATTCAGTTTATGATATATTAACAAATAAAAGAGTCGGTATTAATACACCCATATCGTGGTATGAATATGTAAACCCCCCTTTAGTTTAATGAGTTATTATAATATTATTATATCACCTGAGACAATACAAAGGGATTTAACCATAGTTGGTTATAGTGGGACACCTGTGGGTGTTTATTCCGCAATGACCCAAATATTGACGGGAAATACTAATGGTACATCATTATTGACTGGATTAACAATACCAATATTAATTGTTGAGAATATAAACGATGTTGGATATTATGACCCTTTTGATGGTGACATTACGCAACAAGATGTCGTTACAAATTTTTTATTCTCTTCGGATACTCAAAATCCGTACGTGGTTAATGTGTATAACACTTCGGAACAATATCAAAAGTTTATTGATTTATCAAATTATACTATTGATTGGGGGGATGGTAATATTCAAACCATTACTAGTTTTGCTCCCAATTATGTCAGTCATACATATCCAACACAAAGTTATCAGTATGAAATAACATTATCTCAAAAAAATCCTTGGGGTGACATAAAGGTCACTAAAAAAGTCAGTTTACCTTATAAGAAACCTTCGATTGGAAATAAAAAAGGGACGGCATATTTCACATCTAATTTGGGTAATTGGTCTGCAACACCAATAAGTTATGATTTTATATTTTCAGGGGATTCAAATAATTCTTTGGCGTCACAAGTTTCATCAAGTTATATAAGTACACCTTATGTTGTTTCCGGTGAATCCGTTTCAAGGTTACAAGATTTGGAACAATACGGTTCGGACAGTTATGTTTTGGGTAAGGTTGTTTACGATAGTGGTGGTGTACTTGGTGTTATAACTAATATTAGTCCGGTTTTTACCGCATATACAATTCAAAACATAGATTACTATGATTATGCGGATGGACGTACAATATTTTTCATGGACTCTTCAGGATATACCGTTGATAATATAACCTCAGTACCGATTGTGAAACAAGAGGTATTAATGAATATTATCGACCAACCTCAAATACAAACAAACGTATATGTTGAAAGGGGTAAAGTTAGTGGATATGAAAGAGTTCAAAGATTAGGGGAGGTTGATAACATTGGTGATATGCTTAACTATGGATATGGATTTTTTAATGTTGTTAGAAAAGATTAAAAAGTATAATAAAACTATTTATAAAAAAAGAAAAGTATGAGTATTGGAACTTATGGGACTTTAAAGCCTGCGGACGTTAGTCCTGAAGATGTGGAGATAATAATGAATTATACCCCATCAAGGGATGTCACCAATAATTTTGTCCTTAAAACATTGGATGCGACCTCATTATTAAAACCATATTTTAATAATTCTCAAACAGGTGGGAATAATAATGAGATACTCGGTGGGTTGTATAATTTAACTTTACCTGCGGAGGAATTTAATGCTTTAGGGTTTTATACTTTATATTTAAGACCGGCACAAATAAGGACTTTAATTACGGATTGTGGTATCTTAAGTGCGTTACCGAATGTGAAGGGACTTATTATTGATTTGGCAAACGTTCCATCTCAGTATCTTAACAAATTTGTTCCACAAGGATTGGTTGGGTTTAGAATTGAGTATCTTAATTTTGATGGAAGTAAAATAAGTAATTTTTTTAGGATAATTACTTCATGTTTTTTTTGTGAACCGGTTGTTGTGAATCAAACAAATACATCACAAAAATCAATTAGATATAGATATGTTGATGGAATTTCAAATTTATTATTTGTTACGGTATCACCATCGTCATCACCAACAAACAAACCAAACGCAACACCATTTATAGGTCAGCCGGGACAAGACATAATCATAACCAATACATTTTTTAATCCTATTACGATAGATATTCAAATGGCGGAATACGACATTGATACATTGGCAATTGCTCTTTACGGTAATCAAACCAAATCTATTGATGATGGTGTTTACACTATTTACGATTCAAATAATAATATATTTAGACAATACAATTTGTTTGAAATTAGAGACCAATTTAACGAACTTCTTTATGAGGTTAGACAAAGTAGAGGGGCGAATATTGATTTCAGTAAAAATTTTAACACTATAACTACTTAATGGCAACAACTATAAAAAATACTAAATATTTTTATCCTCCCAGACCCGGAAGCGGTGCCGGAACATTTTCCGACAATATTGTTGGTTTACAAATTGTTGATGGTGGAGGACTTACGCAAGGTAACTTTGAGTTTACCTCAAATGTTGTAGATAAGGTTAATAGAAAATTTGGTATTGGTGCTTTTTCTGCTCCGGTTAATTTAGAGGATTTAAACATAACGAGTATAGCTCAGAGTAAGGTAATACAAAAAACTCAATTTAAAGTTTATCCTGTATTTGATAATTCGCAAGTATTGAATTTTGCTTTATATGGTTCGTTGTCAAAACGATTTGCAATATCAATAACAAAAATAATTAATTATTTTCCGGCATCTTTAGATTCTTTGTTCTTTACACCCGATTTTACAACCGGGTCAACGGCGGTTAATATATCATATAATTCTATTAATGATGAAACATATTTTGAGGTGGATACTAAAAGATTGTTTAATCCATTTGAGATAGATTATACAACAAATGCATCTCAAAACATTGCTAGAAGGGAGATGTCAATTTCTCAGTATAGAAATTTACCAAATACTTATTTGGATTATGCGATATCAATAGGAGGGTTAGAATATAAGGTTCAGTCTTTTTTACCCTCGGATGCGTTATATTCTGGGTACATAGCATTTTATGTTTCAGGGGCACCATTTGGAACTACGGCAACAACATCCACAACAAATTTTCAAATTAGACCTAACGACTATATTGTTGATAAGGTATTTGCGGAAACTTTTGATGAGATTGAGAATTTTCTATTAAATAGGTTGGTAATTCCGGAGTATACTGCGGTCTTTAAAGTACCCCAAGAGCAAGATAATGGGAAAATAACAATTAATAATCAAAAAGTTACATGGCCTAAAGACGGGGCGTGGAATCTAGATATTAGAAATGCGGTATTTGATGATTATATAACAATACTACAAGAGGTCGGTGAGGCATTTGATTCATTTAAAACGAATTTAATCTCGAGGTTTTTAACTGCGGGTTCATTAAAAGAGTTTGATACTCTAGGGAGAAAAGTTGAAAAGGTATTCCAAATTTATGGTGTTAGTTTTGACGACATTAAAAAATATATTGATGGATTAAGTTTTATGACATCGGTTAACTACAACCCGTCAAATGATATACCAAACGAACTTTTAAAAGATTTGGCGTCGACTCTTGGTTGGCAGTCAAATTTTTCACCCATTACAAATGATAATTTTTTAGAGACAATATTTGGGGCTCAGGTAAAACCTAACTACCCTGGTTATACGAGGGCGTTGACCTCACAAGAATTAAACTATTCTTTTTACAGAAACTTAATACTTAATTCAGGGTATATTTTTAGGTCAAAAGGAACAAGGAGGTCTATTGAATTTTTATTAAATTTAATTGGTGCTCCTGAGTCGTTAATTGAATATAACGAGCATATAGAGGTTGCGGATAGAGAGGTTGATATGGATTACTTCTATTATCAATACGCACAAATAACCGGAGGAACATATGTCAATCAAATACCCCAATTGCAAGTGGGTCAAACGTATAAACTTAAAGGACAAACCTTTACGGCATTTACAAATCAATCTTTATACGAAAGTGTTACTTTAACAAGAAAAGATTATCCTGTGGATGAATTTGGTTATCCAAAGGCACCTGCGGAAACTGATAGTTACTTTTTCCAAAAAGGTGCAGGATGGTACGAACAAACACCACAACATAGAAACAACGAGGAACTTGTTATAAATAGTAGATTATATTCGGGACAAAACACAGATATACAAACACAATTAAAACCATTCACATATGGTGAGGACTATTTAAATGTGTTTAAAAAATTCCCTTATATGAATGAGGGTTTTAGGTTAGACAGAATTATTGATAATAATAAATCTTGGATATCAACAGATGATAAATTAAGGGCATCAAAAGATGCAAATTACAATTCATATTATTTTATCAATAATGAAAAATTGGTTCTCAATATAAAAAATATCGATTTGTTTTTAAATCCGGGTCAAGGATTGGCATATGAGATTTGGGAACAATCAAGAAAATATGGATACCCAATTCCCGAATCAGGTTTAACTATTGGATACCCTGTACCGGGTGGTGTGGATTCTACGGTTATTGACCCCGAACCACAAAACAAAACTTTTTTTGAATTTAATCAAACTTTTTGGCAAAATTTAATAAACACAAGAAATCGTCAGTTTATTACGGACGGAAAAACCGGGGGATATCCAACATTACAATCTTTATTTTGGAAATATATACAACAATATCAAAATACGGGGACACAAAATAATAAATACACGTATCAAAAACTTATTGATTATGTAAATGGACTTGGCCCTGATTGGATGAAATTGGTGGAACAAATGATTCCGGCAACTACGATTTGGCAGGGAGGTACGAGGTTTGAAAATTCTGTATTACATAGACAAAAATTCGTTTATAGGAGACAAAGAGGTTGTGCGATTGAGGAAAAATTTGTAGACCCTTGTTCTAGAACTGCAAGTTTATCAAATTATGGTGCGAATGAGGAAAAAATAACAGTACCGATATATCCGTGGTTAACACAAAAATCTGCATTATCATCCTTTAGTGCAATATTGAGAAATCAAGTTGGAACTTTATTACAATCAAACGGATACACGACTACAAGTTGTAATGGTATTAATAGTTTAACTACAGAGTGGTATGTTAATTTGACGATTGGTAGTAATTTATTGATTAATTATAAGTTTTATAGTGGTGTTGGTCTTAATGGATACCCAAGTGATGGAGAATGGAAATTGGCGTTAAAGAATAGTTTACCTCAATTATTAAATTATAATTTATGGTTTAATTTAAATGGAAATGACTTAACAATTATAAACCTAACCAACCAACCGCTCTATTTGTCACAATTATTAAAGTTAGAAGTTGGTATAAATATAAATGTAAATTGTTAATGAATGGCTAGTTTGTTTTATTCGATATCGGTTGTTGGTGATTGTTCGGGTACGGGTGATGGAAGTATTCTAATAGTTCCTAATGGTGGGACCCCACCATATAATGTTAATTGGCTCACACCGGATTTAGGTAATGACGCTTTGGTAACCAACTCATCGAGAACTTTATTGTACTCCGGAACATATTCGATTCAAATAACCGATAGTAGTTTACCTATAAACAATACTTTATTGGTGTCTGTACCATTATCGAGTGGTGTTTGTGCTTATGTAGATAACGTGCAGAATACAACTTGTGGTTTAAATAATGGTTCGGTAACAGGTACTTCATCATCATTATATTCACAAACAACTTATTTTTTATATAGTGGGTCTAACGACTTTATATCGTCGGCAATAACGGATTCAAGTTTTGGGGTGTTTAACAATTTAACAGCGGGAACTTATTATATGGTTGTTTTGGATGTAGGGGGATGTACGGGTAGAACTAATACTTTTGTAGTTGAACCTTCAACAAATTTGGATTATGGTTTATATGTTGTTCCAAATTCAAGTTGTGGGAATGGGCCGTTAGGTAAGATATTTGTTACGGGACAAACCGGAACTCCACCATATACTTATATATGGAGTAACGGACAAACGAGTAGTTCAATTACGGGATTAACGAGTGGTTTATATAGTGTTAATGTAACCGACTCTTTGGGTTGTACTAGGATATCTGCCGCGACAATCACAGATGTTGGTCCGGTTACTATACCGTTGGTTACACCAGTTCCGCCATCATGTTTAACAAATAATGGGTCTTTAACTTTTTATATTGAAGGAGGTACGCCACCTTATTATTATTCGGCGTCAACCGGGTATTTTGAGATTTCATATTCAACTAGTTTAACATTAACTGATTTATCTTCAGGGCCTTATTCATTATTGGTTACGGATGCCGCTTATTGTACGGCAACCGCATCTGCATTATTGGCGACCCCTGAGGGTATGACATCGGTAAATGTTAATGTGACAAATCCGGGATGCTCTAATGAAAATGGGTCAATGTTTGTTTTTTTACAAGGAGGGACTCCACCATATACATATACTTTAATTTACCCTGATGGGAATAACAAATCAATTCAAACTACCTCTCAAAATAATTTATTTTCTTTTTTGGGTGGTGGAGAACATTCTCTATATGTTATTGATAGTGTTGGTTGCACGTTTAATCAGGATTATACGTTAGTTAGTCAAAATCTATATACTGTATCCGCGTCTTCAATTGGTGCGAGATTTGGGTTGGCAAATGGGTCTATAACGGTAACAATATCTAGTGGTGGTACAGCCCCATACAATTATTCGTTAAATAACGGACAAATAGATATATTAAACACTTATTTAAGTTCTGTAACCTTTACAAATATCGTGTCGGGTCAATATAATATTACAGTTACCGATAATAATGGTTGTATACAAAAAACAAATGAGTATGTTACAGATATACCAAATGTGAATTTTTCTTTGCTACCGACAATAGCGTCTACACCGAGTGGGGGTACGATAACAACATTTATTATGGCGGGGGTTCCTCCGTTTACGTTTAATTGGTCGTCAAATATTCCAAATAACCCACAAACAAATATGGTGGAAAATTTAACCGCCGGAACATATACATTGACCTTAGTTGATGCAAATTCAAATTATGCGGAAAGAAGTGTTACGGTTGAAGGTAGTAACACAATTTCTTCTTATAGTACATATACAGTTTCGGAGGAAACGTTTAATGTTAATACATCGGCAAAATACAGTATTCTAAAAATGTTTAATGAGGGGTATTATGATGTTACTAATGGGAATAGTGGTTGTAATTTAGTATCTGCAACATTCAGTGCTAAATTGGTGGTACAACCATACGGGACTGAAGTTATTGAACCTTTTTATGTTACAAATTCATTGGTTGTGCCTCCAAGTGATAATATTTGGCAGGATACAATTAAATCAATGATTTTAAAAGTTAAGGGTGTTGGTAATGTTATCATTGATGAATTAAATAATAAGTTAGTTATTATAAGTGATATTGATAACCAAGATATTGTTAATGGTACAATCGCGGCAATTAATATTAAAGTTTATTTATTAATTGATTATGAAATAAATTGTTTAAGTTAAATAATAGTGAATATACCGATAATAAAATTAACTGAATTTTCGGGTGGTACCCCACCATATTCTATTACGATTAGTGATATATATGGAAATAATTCATTATTTTTAACGGCATTCACCCAAACAGCTCCTCCTGATATTTTTATTGAAGTCCCATCCGCATTTACAAATACCTACATAAATGTTCCTTTAATTAGAGTTAAAATTGTTGATTCTCTTGATTGTGAATTACTAAGTGATGTCTTATGCACGAGCCCAATACCATAGTTATGGTGGGTTATTTATTTATATCTAAATTATTTTTAATTGTTTGTTTATAAAAAAATTTGAGGTTTTATTATTTTAGTAAAAATAAAACCGATTTCAAATTATTTATAAGATAATAGCAAACATTTATGCCTTGTATTCCAATTAAATTATCGTATGTTGAAACCAGTTGTCAAGACGCTTGTTCGTTATCGTCAACTAGTGGTTTTTACTCTGACACAACCCCCTTGGTTGTTGGTAGTATTTTATATATAGATTCAATATGTAGTGTAAGGAATAAATCAGGGTTTTATTCTGACTATACCATAGGGGGAACGAGTTGTTATCAAACGGATAGTGATAGTGTCGTCATTGCCATTTCGACTTGTTTTCAAACTCCGACACCCACGCCAACATTAACCCAAACCCCAACCAATACTGCTACGTTAACCCAAACCCCAACCAATACTGCGAGCAACACTCCTACTTTAACTCAAACACCAACAAACACAAGGACTCCAACAAAAAGTGTTACACCAACAAAAACTGTAACACCAACTAAAACTCAAACACCAACAAAAACTACAACTAATACGCCAACTAAAACACAAACACCAACTAAAACACAAACACCAACAAATACCGCAACTAATACGCCAACTAAAACACAAACACCAACAAAAACTGCCACCCCAACAAATACTCCAACTAAAACGGTTACACCTAGTATTACCCCTTCAGGGTTAAGACAAACACAATTTAGAAGTTGTGAGGACGGAAACAATGTTTTTAGATTTGCGGGAAATGGTATTCCATCAACAACCGGGGCAACTTATTATATTCAAGGTCTTGGTGAATTTGAGGGATGTGCGACAATAGTTACATACACTGGTGTTGGATTACTATATGATGGAAACGGAGTTACGTTTACTTTGGCTTCGGATTGTTTTGATAATATATGTCCTAGGACAACAATTCAATCTGCGGTGATGTATAGATGTTCGGATGGAACCGTACATTATTATAATGTTGATTCAGATACTGCTTTCTTAGGTGCCACATATGTTGATAACGGAATTTGTTATTCATTTTTGGAGTTCGGAGGGGCGGGCGGAACTTATTTAGGGTCGCCTCAGTTTAAAAGTTGTGATTTTTGTGAACCAACACCAACACCGACACAAACTCCAAGACCAACACCAACAATCACTCCAACACCATCACCAACACCTTTACCTTGTGAATATACCAATTTTTGTTTTGATACTAAATTAATTTCTTTAACGGGATTTAATGGTACATACAGTTCAACACTAACTAATTATAACGGTAGGTTATATTATACAGGGGATAGTGTTAATAATGGGTTAATATATTATACTAATAATGAATGGTGTTTAAGTACATCTTTGGGTGGTGTTTGTTCTTTGCAAGGTAAGAGACCTTGTTATTCTAATTGTCCGGATTTGGATAGTAATATATTTGTTGGAGGGATTTGTACTACACCAACACCGCCGGTTAATTGTGAAACATTTGATTTTGTTGCATATTTTGATTGCGATTTTCCTGTAACACCAACACCGACTAATCTTGTTCCTCAAAGTGCCGTTAGTTTTACATTTACATATAATTTTGTAACTCCAACACCATCAAATAGTCCGGTATATAACGTTGGAATGAATTTTTCAATATTTAATTCTTCGCAAACACCGACACCAACAGTTACTCCAACACCTACAACAACACCACCAAATAAAGTCGGTATATCTGCAAGAGCAACATTTGAATACCTTGACCCAACTTTGGAGTGTCCTACAACAAGAGTATTGATTGATGTTTCAACATCTTTGGAACATTATACCTCAGACAATTTAATATTTGGAACGATTGATTTGTTACCCGGAATTTATTTCTATGGGACTATCAATTCTAATAATGGTGGTATTATACAATCTTGTTTTAAATACGATAGAGATGATAACACATTAAGTTCAAACTCAAATGTTTTAAATATACAAAGAATATTTGGTAGTCCGGCGGGATGTATTCCTGCAAGCCAGACACCAACACCAACAACTACCAAAACACCAACCCAAACAAAAACAAGCACTCCAACTCAAACACCAACAAAAACAAGTACACCAACGCAGACACCAACAATAACACGACCGTTGGAATCGTTCACAATGAAGGCATTTAATTTATCTGCGGTTACATTTGCAACATGGGTGAGCTCTACTCCTACTGTGGTAAATTGGGGTGATTCAACATCCAACACGTATCCGTCAGGAACGAATACGATAAGTCACATATATTCATCACTATATACGGGTGATATAACATTCAATTCAATAGATTTAACCACTATAACGAGAATAACGATAACAAATACCATAACAGGTGCAACATCATCAGGATTAACATTTACGACGGCTGAAATGAGTAAGCTTAATGGGTTAACAAGACTTGAATTTGGCCCTAATTTAGACCCTGCAGGTTCAAATAGTGGAAATGCTTATGTTAGTGGTGTTACATCGCAACTACCAAGAACTTTAACAACTTTACAAACAAATAAAAATAATTTATCTGGAGGTGTTAGTGATTTACCTACAGGACTAACATACACTTTTATTTGGGGTGATACAACAATTGGTGGGGATTCAACAGGTGTACCTAGACCAAGTGGTATGTATTACCTTGCAATACTTGGTAATAATACAATATCAGGTAATGTTGTGGGATTACCACATAACTCTACTTTAAGTACACTTTCAATTGCTGGTAATAATACATTGTCGGGTAATACTGCGGATATCCCATCTGCTTTGAATTATTGTTTAATTACTGGTAATAATACGATAACAGGTGATATTGCGGATACCCCAAGTGGAATTACTTCAACACTTGCTATTGTTGGTAACAGTATAATTACGGGTAACACCACGGGGATACCTGCTAGTGCGGTTACAGTAAACATAAGAAGTAGTGGTAGTTCTATTAGAGGTTTAGTTAGTAATGTTCCTAAAACAGTTAAAATTCTTTATTTATATGGGACATCGGGTATTTCAGGATTAACTAGTGATTTCTCAACAGGTATGACAGAAGTTTCTTTGTTAGGTGCGTATAATGCTATTTCGGGTAACACTAGTGATTTGGCAGTAATGACAGATTTATTAGTATTCCAAATTAGTGGAGGAACAAATCCAATTAGTGGGAATATTTCAAATATTCCAATAAAGATGATAAGTTTAGCTCTTTATGAAGGTAATACAATAAGTGGAAGTACAACATCAATAACAAGTAAAACAGCATTAAGAAATATAAGTTTGTTTGGTAATAATACTGTGGACGGAAGTTTAAGTGATTTCCCTACTAACGCATTATCAAGTGTTAGTTTTGGTGGTAATAATACAATAACAGGATATACATCACCATATAATTGGTATAGTTCTATGTCAGATGTTAAAATTACCAATTTGGGTTCAAGTTATGGATTTAGTTTAACCGCAGTTGATAACATACTTATTGATTTAACGGGTAAAACATGGGTAAATAATAAACTCATAGAATTAGAATATGAAGGGGCAACCACACCACCAACATCGGCGGCAGGCATTGCAGCATATAATAGATTAACAGGAACAAGCGGCGTTTTAATAAGTTTTGTAACATAAAAAAAGATATGATTTATTTATACGAAAGTTGTATTCCAACATTGACGAATGCGACTAAAAAAACACAAATAGGACAAACATACAAATTAGAATATACTAATATCGCAAATACGATATTTAAAGATTCTATTGGAAATTGTTGGAATTATCTTGGAGAATATGAAAGTAGTTATATCCCTCCGGATAATGTGTTTTATATTTTTTATAGTGGTAATTTTTTAACAAACACAATTGAAATTGGATATCCTGATTGTAATAGTTGTCAGGCCACAATAACCTCGAATTGCGTGTTTACATATTATGTTGGGGTTAGATGTGATAATGGTGGAAGTGTTAATGTTAAGGTTTGTAATGTTTCACCTACGGGAACTTTAAAATTGGTTCCAACTATAGGTCAGGTTTTTGGGGTTAGAAATCCAAGTGGGGATTATTTTTGTGTTACAATAGTTAGTACGTCACCGTTTGTAGATACTGATTATCAAATATCGACACCGGCTTGGAAAGATTATACGTGTGATACCTGTCCGTTGTATAAGAGTTATTTGGTAGATTCGTGTGACGGGTATTCAACTAACATGAGGGTTTATCAGTATTACACTAATCCAACGATACCGGAATATACTGCGGTAGATTTAAATGTGGATGATGTGTGTTATGTGATAAAAAGTTATGAAGGTATAACTTGTGAATATGCGTATAATGAAACGACAACGCCAACAATAATTCAAACATTCATTAGTTGTAATGAGTGTTTAATAAACTTTTATCAAAAAAATATATAATGTCGGTTGAAGTTAATATAAGTTCCATAACAGGTCAATCTCCGTATGACATATATATTTGTCAAACGGGAGCAACAACTTGTTTATATATTGGTAGAATAACTGAGGTACCATATACCTTTATTATACCAAAACCATATGACAAATCAGGAGGTTATCTCCTTAAACTTATTGATGCGAACGGCTCAATAATATCAGGTCAAAAATCAGTTTTATGAGTTTAAGTGTAAGTATTGAATCATATGTGGCTAACAATCCGGTTTCAGTATATTACTGTGATTCTATGAGTGCAAGTTGTCAATTTGTTAGTTCGATTACCGGGTCTCCGTATACATTTACGGTCGAACCTCCGTATGATGAAACAGACGTTTTGATTAAAATTGTTGACGGAATGGGATATGAAAATGGTAGATTTATATATATAACTCCAACACCTACACCATCCGTAACAACTTCACAAACACCTACACCAACACCTACAAATACTCAAACACCAACCACCACTTCAACACCTACAAATACTCCAACCAAATCTACAACCCCAACTAAAACCCCTACCACCACTCCAACACCAACAACAACACCTTTGTTTGTGGGTCACTATATATCTAGAACTACATATCCAACAATAACGGATAGTTGTTTAGATGTTATGACCTATTCAACACTTTACACATATACAAGTGGTGCAACCTCAGTACCAGTAATTAATTCAGTTATTTATCAAACCGCATTAAATGGTGTATTATATGACCCATTTGTTGGTAAAAATGAATACTTGAAAATGCAATTTGGTTCTAGCCTATATGCAGTTAGGATAAACAATTCAGGTTCAACAACGGATTTCAATATTTGTAATTAAAAATGGCAGTATCTTGTGTTTCGGGTATTACACTTAATAGTTTTGTCTACACTGATTGTTGTGGGAATACGGTCTATGGAGATAATTCACTTGGGTATTTAATATCTTTGGACGCGAACTCATTTTATCAAAATGTAACTTTAATACCTAACTCGGAATTTAGTTCCAATTGTCCTACACGAACTCCCACACCAACACCAACGTTAACCCCAACAAACACTCCAACACCTACAACAACTCCAACAAACACTCCAACACCAACTGTGACAACACCATCGGTTTTGAGAATTAAGGTTGTTACTACAGAATTTAACCAATGTCAAATATACACTAATTTTCCTATGGGGATTAGTTGTAGAGTTTTGGCAGACCCCGATTTATTTACGAATAGTGGTGGTATATTAAAAGTTGACGTGACCGGGGGAACAAGTCCTTATTCTTATTTTTGGAGTAATGGTTCAAGGCAAGATACGGTATTTAATTTGTCTGAGGGTAGTTATAGTGTTACTGTTGTGGATTATTATGGTGACTATACAGCAACTACAAGTTGTTCGTTAGTGAGAAATATTCCAAATTGTGAGTTAATAGGTAGTGCCAACTTTTTAAAGGCTCCGGTTGTATATGGTGTTGTGTTAAATGATTTACCAGATACAGGCAAATATGTCGATAATCTATCTTTCAGCAGTACTACAAATAGTGCGTTAGGGTTTAATTTTAATAATAATACACAACCATTAAATGGGTGGCAAATAGGGTTTTATCAAAATTCAAACATTACCGATAATTTATCAAATTTTGGAAATACGATAAGGTTACAGGTTGCTAAGAATTTATATCCACCTGCGGATTTACCATTTGCGACCGCACTTCTTAATACCATGTCGTATTATGTAAGTGATGTTGAGTATACACAATCTCAGTTTGAAAATCTAATCCCTTACCTTAGTAGTACAACCGTATACGAACAAACTATTAATGGTATTGATTATTATTGTGCGAATGTTCCTTTTCAGTATGCTGGTACGGACACTTATGTATATTATGTTTGGGATTATAGATATAATATAACAAGAACTCCAACACAAACACCAACACAAACCGCAACACCTACTCAAACACCGACTAATACTGCAACTCAAACTCAAACACCAACTAATACTAGTACCAGTACACAAACGCCAACAAAAACCGCAACACAAACTCAAACACCTACAAATACTCCAACAAAAACCGCAACACAAACGTCCACACAAACATCTACACAAACTCCAACAACGACCAAAACTTCAACACAAACACCAACTAAAACGGCGACCAATACTCAAACACAAACACCTACTAAAACACCAACAAATACACAAACACCAACTAAAACGGCAACTAATACTCCTACTGTAACTAAGACTTCAACACCAACTAATACTCCTACGGTAACCCCAATAGGTGATATTTGTTTCTCATTCCAATTTGAGACGCAAACACCAACACCAACAATGACTAATACTCCTACAAATACCCAAACACCAACCAATACAAGAACTGCAACACAAACACCTACGAATACAAGAACTGAAACACCTACAAACACTCCAACTAAAACACCAACTAATACTCCTACGAATACAAGAACTGAAACTCCAACAAATACTGGAACTCAAACACCTACTAAAACACCGACAAATACTCAAACACCAACCAAAACTTCAACACAAACTCCAACAAATACTGCGACAAATACCGCAACTAATACCTCAACATCAACTAGTACACCAACCAAAACTTCAACACAAACCCCAACGCAGACACCTACTAATACGACAACTAATACTCCAACTAATACGGCAACAAAAACTCCAACACAAACCCCAACTAATACAAATACACCAACAAATACGGTTACTTCAACAAGTACACAAACACCAACGAATACACAAACACCAACTAGTACACAAACTAAAACACCAACTAGTACACAAACGCCAACAAATACACAAACACCAACAAACACTCCAACAAATACTGCTACTAAAACACAAACCGCAACCAACACACCAACTAATACCATTACATCGACACCAACACCAACCTTCACATGTGATGAAATTTATTGTCAAACTAATTGTTGTTCGTATAATTTATACGGAACGGCGGGACAACCGTACTCATATGAGAATTGTTATGGTGTGACGATAAATGATAACTTCACACCTTCAGGTATTATATCTTTTTGTTCTAATAGGTCTGCATCAATTGTTGGAGGAACACTAACCGAATTGATTGGTTGTTGTGCCGTACCGACGCAAACACCTACCCAAACCCAAACAAAAACACCTACAAATACACCAACTAACACCGCAACCAATACACCAACTAATACTGCAACCAAAACATCAACACCGACTAACACCGCAACCAATACACCAACAAATACTGCAACCAAAACATCAACACCGACTAACACAGCAACCAAAACATCAACTCCAACCCAAACTCCAACTCAAACACCAACGTCTACGTTTATTTGTGATGAAACATATTGTTCTGCCGGTGGTTGTTGTGAATATAATTTAATTGTTCCTGACGGAACTTCAGTAACATATTTTGATTGTTATAATGAAATTGGAGGTGCGGTAGGTCCGGTAATCGTAAATGTTTGTGTAACAGGTGGAATAACTTCATTTATTTATATTGGAACTGAACCAACAATTACGCTTGTTGGTTGTTGTACTGTAGTAACTCCAACACCGACCAAAACCTCAACACAAACACCGACTAATACTGCAACAAATACAAAAACACCAACTAATACTCCTACAAATACCAGAACTAATACACAGACACCAACAAATACACCTACAAATACTGTGACTAATACTACCACAAATACTCAAACACCAACAACTACCTCAACTCAAACACCAACAAATACGCAAACATCAACCAATACTCAAACACCGACAAATACAGCAACACAAACCCCGACAAATACTGCAACACAAACACCAACAAATACGCAAACATCAACCAATACTCAAACACCAACAAATACGGCAACTAATACACCAACAAGTACTTCAACTAATACACCAACAAATACGAAAACGCCCACAAACACTACGACTCAAACTCCAACAAACACTACAACACAAACATCAACCAATACTCAAACACCTACAAACACTACAACTCAAACTCCGACTAATACTGCTACTCAAACACCCACAAATACGCAAACCAATACCGCAACACAAACATCAACCAATACCCCAACACCAACTAAAACCGCAACAAATACTCCAACAAATACTCAAACACCTACTAACACAACAACTCAAACACCAACAACAACACCATTAGTTCCGGTGGTTGGTTCATTTAGTGGATGTTGTTTTGGGGTTAGTTTTAGAGTTCAGGCAATTCCTGGAGGTTCAGCACCTATTGTTGGAAATTTCTACTCGGTTGCAACTGCTGAAGGATTCATATTTTGTGCTAAGTGCATCAACACCATAACTACCGGTACGGTTTATAATTATTTGGGAATAAGTGGGGAAACAAGTTGTGAATCTTGCATAACAAATTATCCTTGTCCTTCACCAACACCAACAACAACAACGACTCAAACACCAACACCAACAAATACGACAACTCAAACGCCAACAAATACTGCAACTCAAACACCTACAAATACTGCAACTCAAACACCAACAAATACTGCAACTCAAACGCCTACAAATACAACAACTAAAACGCCCACTAGTACTCAAACACCAACTAATACGGGGACTCAAACGCCAACAAATACTTCGACCAATACACAAACTCCAACTAATACGGGAACTCAAACACCAACAAATACTTCGACTAATACACAAACTCCAACCAATACGACAACTAATACACCGACTAACACAACTACTCAAACACCAACTAATACTGCAACTCAAACGCAGACACCGACAAATACAACTACTCAAACACCAACTAATACTGCAACTCAAACGCAGACTAATACTCAAACACCAACAAATACTGCGACTAAAACACCAACTAGTACTCAAACACCAACTAACACAACTACACAGACACCAACTAATACCTCAACTCAAACTCAAACACCAACAAATACTGCAACACAAACCCCGACAAATACTGCAACACAAACACCAACTATTACTGCAACACAAACACCAACTATTACTGCGACTAATACTACAACTCAAACACCAACAAATACTGTGACTAAAACACCGACTAGTACTCAAACACCAACTAACACAACTACTCAAACACCAACTAACACAACTACACAAACACCAACTAATACCGCAACACAAACTAATACTCCAACTAATGTGGAATTGATAACTCCAACTCCAACAAAGACAACTACTCAAACACCAACCAATACGGTAACTAATACTCAAACTCCAACAAACACAACTACACAAACTCCAACAAACACAACTACACAAACTCCAACTCAAACTGCGACTCAAACTCAAACTGCAACACAAACTCCAACCAATACGACAACTAATACACCAACTAATACTGCGACTAATACTCAAACACCGACTAACACAACTACTCAAACACCAACCAATACAACTACTCAAACACCAACAATGTCTAATACGCCTACAAATACTGCAACACAAACTCCAACCAATACTGAAACACCAACACAAACACCAACTCAAACTGCGACTCAAACACCGACAATGTCTAATACACCAACTCAAACTTCAACACAAACACCAACAATGTCTAATACACCAACTCAAACTGCGACTCAAACTCCAACCAATACAACAACACAAACACCGACAATGTCTAATACACCAACTCAAACTTCAACACAAACACCAACTCAAACTTCAACTCAAACACCGACAATGTCTAATACGCCAACTCAAACTTCAACACAAACACCGACAATGTCTAATACACCAACTCAAACTGCGACTCAAACACCAACACAAACCGCAACACAAACACCAACAATGTCAAATACGCCTACAAATACTCAAACACCAACTCAAACTTCAACTCAAACTCCAACCAACACTAGAACACAAACACCAACACAAACTTCAACTCAAACACCAACAAATACAACAACACAAACTCCTACACCTACACAACCTATAAATGATTTTGTTGCTCTTATTGACACAAGAAATACATATTCATATTATAATTTTAATAATTCTGATATTACAAATACAACAGTAATGTCATTTATTTATAATGGAGTCTCAACGAATGTTACATTAACAACACCAAAATCATTAAGTAGTGTTAGAACAAATATTGCAACAACATTCCCAACGGCAACCGTATTACTTTATCAACCTGACACAACAACTGTGGTATATGAAATTTTACCATATAGTGCTGATACGTTTGGTAACTGTGTTATATCGTCAGGAACATATCCGCCTGTAAGTAGTTCTACATATAGTAATTTTGTCTTACCGTTCATTTCAAGTGGAAGTTATAATTGTTCTGTAAATTGGGGTGATGGTACTTCTCAATATGTTGCATCATCGCCTAGTTCAGGTATTACACATACCTACGCAACACCAAGTGCATATACAATAACAATCTCAGCAATACGGGGTGGTTTAACCGGATGGAGATTTAATAATGCGGGTGATAGTAGAAAATTAAAGGAGATTACTAAGTGGGGTAGTTTAAGGTTTGGAACTAACGAAGGTTCTTATTTATATGGTAGTAGAAATTTAATATTAACTGGAGTAACGGATATTTTAGATACCCAAGGAACAACAAACTTTAATTCAGCATTTAGAGAGTGTGTGTCATTGACAAGTGTTAGTGGAATTAATTCATGGAATATGTCACAAGTTACGGGTATGAGTTCTATGTTTGAAGGTAGTGTAACGTTTAACAATAATATAGGAAATTGGTCGGTTGGTAAGGTTTCGAATATGAATAGTATGTTTAAAAACGTACCAACATTTAATAACTCTGGGTCACCATCAATATCAGGATGGACGACAAGTGCAGTTACTGACATGAGTTATATGTTCTATAGTGGGGTTACTTTTAATCAACCAATTGGAAGTTGGGATACGTCTAAGGTTACTAATATGAGTGCTATGTTCCGTGAAGCAAGAGCATTTAATAATGGTAATAGTAATTCAATAAATACTTGGATTACTTCTGCAGTTACTGACATGAGTTATATGTTCTATGGTGCAGATGCGTTTAATCAACCAATTGGAAGTTGGAACGTTAGAAATGTTACCGGTAATCTTGGTATGGGTTATATGTTCTATGGTGCGGGATTATTTAATCAAAACATTGGAAGTTGGGATGTTAGTAATGTTGTGGCAATGAATAATATGTTTGATGCCGCCCTTGCATTTAATAATTTAAATTCACCATCAATATCAGGATGGACGACAAGCGCGGTTACCAATATGGATTCTATGTTTAGAAGTACTCCATTTAACCAACCAATTGGAACGTGGGATGTAAGAAAAGTAACAAGAATGAATAGTACATTCCAAACAAATATAAAATTCGACCAAAATATTGGAAGTTGGATTTTATCTAATATAGATACACTCACTAGTACGTTTAATGGTGCAACGGCATTTAATAACTCTGGTTCAACATCGATATCAGGATGGACGACAAGTGCTGCGACTAATATGAATGCTATGTTCCGAGGTGCAACTTCGTTTAACCAACCAATTGGAAGTTGGAATGTTTCTAATGTTGTAAGTTTAAATGGTACTTTTAGAAGCGCAACACAATTTAATCAAAATATTGGAAGTTGGGATACATCTAAAGTTACGGACTTTACGGGATTATTCCAATTTGCAACAAATTTTAATAATTTAAATTCACCATCAATATCAGGGTGGACGACAAGTGCGGCTACACTTATGGGTACGATGTTTAATGGTGCAACATCATTTAATCAACCAATTGGAAATTGGAATACATCTAAAGTTACAAATATGGGAGCTATGTTTAAAGATGCTGCATCGTTTAACAACTCCGGCTCAACATCAATATCAGGATGGACGACAAGCGCGGTTACTAACATTAGTGAAATGTTCTGGGGTGCAACTGTATTTAATCAACCAATAGGAAATTGGAATGTTTCTAAGGTTACTGATATGAGTTATACGTTCCGAGCAACATCGGCATTCAATCAAAATATTGGAAGTTGGGATACATCTAAAGTTACAAATATGATATCTCTATTCTATCAAGCAACCGCTTTTAATAATTTAAATTCACCATCAATATCAGGGTGGACGACAAGTGCGGTTACTGCTATGAATACTATGTTCTATAGTGCAACTACATTTAACCAACCAATAGGAAATTGGAATACATCTAATGTTACAAATATGACTACTATGTTTGGTTATGCAACAGCATTTAATCAACCTATAGGAAATTGGAATATTTCAGGTGTAACAAATGTTAGTAATTTTATGCAGGGTAAAACATCTTCCGACTATTCTGCGGTTAATTTGACAGATATATACACAGGATGGACTTCAGGTGGTAAGACGGTTAAACCTAACTTAAGTATATTATTCAGTACAATTAAATACACCGCGGCAGGACAAGCGGGTAAAAATTTATTAACAGGAAGTACGGGAAGTGGAGGGTACGGTTGGACGATAGTTGATGGAGGAGTTTTATAAAATAAATGAACGGTTATTTATAATAATAAATTAAAAATTATAATTTAAAGATAAACTATGGCGGTATATTGTGTTTCAGGTATTACTCTTAACAATTACGTTTATACGGATTGTTGCGGTAATTTTAATTATGGTGATACCGCCTTGCCATATATAATTACTTTTGATTTAAATAGTGTATATCAAAACGTAACTATTTTAAATGACAATGAAGTCATAACACAGTGCCCCACATCCACCCCAACACCAACACCAACGTTAACCCCATCAAATACCCCAACACCAACGTTAACCCCATCAAATACCCCAACACCAACCAATCCAACAACTCCATCTACTTTAACAGGTAAAATTGTCACGTATGATTATAATACGTGTGAAATTTATACAAATTATCCAATGGGTATTAGTTGTGAGATTTTACAAGAGGTAGATGTTTTTACAAATACTGGTGGTATAATTAGGATTAATATTACGGGTGGAACAAGTCCATATAATGTTTTGTGGGCGAATGGAGTTAGAGAAAAAATATTATTTAATGTATCTTCGGGTAGTTATCCGGTCACTGTAATAGATTATTATGGTGATTATACTGCAACTACGGTATGTAGTATTGGTAGAAATTTACCGAATTGTGACCTAAACGGAGTTGCAACATATCTAGTACCCCCTAAAGTATACGGAAGTGTTTTAAATGATTTACCGGATGTTGGTAAATATATTAACGATTTATCTTTTAGTAGTCTTACCAACTCAGGTCTTGGGTATAGTTTTAATAATACTCCAAATAGTTTGGATGGATGGAAAGTTGGTTATTATTCTAATTCAAACACTCAATTTAATTTACCGAATTATGGTGATACGGTTAGATTACAGATACCTAAAAATCTTATTGGCATTGCTAATCTACCATTTAATTTATCGTATGGTAATACGATGTGGTATTATAGTAGTACGGTTGAATATACAAAGGCTCAATTTCAAACTTTAATACCGACATTGAGTAGTACAACTGTTTATCAACAAAATATAAATGGTGTTGATTATTTCTGTGCGAATGTTCCGTTTGATTATGCTGGGCCAAATACAAATATTTACTATGTTTGGGATTTTAGGTATGGTATACCGGAAAGCCCAACACCAACACCAACAAATACGGAGACTCCAACTCAAACACCAACCAATACTTCAACTCCAACACAAACTCCAACAAATACCTCAACACCGGCACAGACCCCGACTAATACTGCGACAAGTACTCAAACGCCGACCAAAACATCTACGCAAACTAAGACACCAACACAGACCCCAACTAATACTGCAACTCAAACTAAGACACCAACAAACACTCCAACTAAAACCGGAACTCAAACGCCGACCAAAACATCTACGCAAACTAAGACACCAACAAACACACAGACACCAACAAAAACTAGTACTCAAACTCCTACTCAAACCCCAACTAATACTGCAACACAAACTCAAACCCCAACTAATACTACAACACCTACAAACACACCAACAAATGGGGAAATATTAACTCAAACACCGACTAAAACCGGAACACAAACTCCTACACAAACTCAAACACCGACTAAAACCGCAACACAAACACCAACGCAAACTCAAACACCAACCAAAACTGGAACTCAAACACCTACACAAACACCAACTAATACCGCAACAAATACTGCAACTAAAACACCAACTAGTACTCAAACACCAACTAAAACCGCAACACAAACACCTACTCAAACTCCAACTAATACTACAACGCAAACTCAAACACCAACTAATACGGCAACGAATACGTCTACCCAAACACCAACTCAAACCCCTACAAATACGCCGACAAATACGACAACTCAAACACCTACAAATACGGCTACTAAAACTCAAACACCAACTAAAACCGCAACACAAACGCCGACAAATACTGCAACAAATACCCCTACAAATACTGCAACACAGACACCTACTAATACCTCAACTAATACTCCAACAACGACTAAAACCTCAACTCAAACTCCAACCAATACTACGACAAATACGCAGACACCAACTAATACTAAAACACCAACCAATACTCCAACCAATACGTCAACACCAACTGTAACACCTACCATTTCAAGTCTTAATTGGGAGGCTTGTTGTGATGGTACTCGGTTCTCTTTAATATTAACTATACCAACAACTCTTGTTGAAGGTAGAGTGTATTATGTAACATCAACACAGTTCACCGGTTGTGCGACATATAAAATTATGACACCGCCAGGATTGACATATACAAATGGTGCGATAGGTGTTGTTGATTTTGGAAATTGTGATGCTTGTAAATTAGATTTTCCGTGTCCTACACAGACACCAACTAAAACGCCAACTCAAACACCTACACCAACTAATACTGCGACAAGAACTCAAACACCTACAAATACTGCAACCAATACTGCGACAAGAACTCAAACTCCAACACAGACACCAACTCAAACACCCACAAATACTGCAACAAACACAAAAACGCCAACCCAAACACCTACCAATACCCCAACTCAAACTGCGACTCAAACACCGACTCAAACTGCGACTCAAACACCGACTCAAACTGCGACTCAAACACCGACAAATACTGCGACAAGAACTCAAACACCAACAAAAACTTCAACACAGACACCAACTAATACTACAACTCAAACACCAACTAATACTACAACTCAAACTCAAACACCAACTAATACTACAACTCAAACTCAAACACAAACTAATACCACAACACAGACCCCAACAAATACTGCGACTAAAACACCAACTAGTACTGCAACACAGACTCCAACTAGTACCGCAACAAGAACTCAAACACCTACACAAACACCGACTAACACTGCAACACAAACTCCAACCAATACCGCAACTAATACGGCGACTAATACTGCAACAAGAACTGAAACACCAACACAAACACCAACAAATACTGCGACCAAAACTCAAACTCCAACTAAAACACCTACAAATACTCAAACACCGACGAATACTGCAACTAAAACTCAAACTCCAACCAATACAGCAACACCAACTGTAACTCCAACAATATCAACTCTTGGGTGGGAATCGTGTTGTGATGGTTCAAGGTTTAATGTTGACTTAACGCTTGGTACACCAGTTGTCGATGCAACTTACTATATTAGAACGGATGGGTTTGTAGGTTGTGCGACGTATAAGTTTATGACACCTCCTAGTATTACTTATGGAAACGGTTCGATTCTTTCGCCATCGGCCGGATGTCCTGATTGTACGACTAATATATATAATTGTCCTACTAAAACGCCAACACCAACTGTAACACAAACTCAGACACCAACAATGACAAAAACACCAACACAAACACCTACTAATACTACGACTCAAACACCAACTAATACGGCAACAAGAACTGCGACTAATACTGCAACAAGAACTCAAACACCTACACAGACACCTACTAATACTGCAACCAATACTTCTACACCGACACAAACGCCGACAAACACTGCGACAAGAACCCAAACACCGACACAAACACCAACAAATACTACAACACAAACGCCGACTAATACCGCAACAAGGACTCAAACTCCAACACAAACACCAACAAATACTGCAACAACTACTAAAACACCTACCAATACTGCAACGCAAACACCGACTAATACAGCAACAAGAACTCAAACACCAACACAGACACCAACAAATACTGCAACTAAAACACCAACAAATACCGCAACTCCAACACAGACACCAACTAAAACATCGACGCAAACACCAACAAACACTGCGACAAGGACTCAAACACCAACACAAACATCGACGCAAACACCAACTAATACTGCGACAAGGACTCAAACACCGACACAGACACCAACAAAAACTACGACGCAAACTCCAACTAACACCGCAACTAGAGCACAAACGCTGACTCAAACACCGACTAATACCGCAACAAGAACTCAAACTCAAACTCAGACACCAACACAAACACCGACTAATACTTCGACTCCAACGAGAACAACATCACAAACTCCAACAAAAACCACAACACAAACACCGACAAAAACCGCAACACAAACACCGACAAAAACCGCAACACCAACACCAACTTTAGTTTGTGATGTAAAATATTGTGCTGGTAGATGTTGTTCTTATCTTTTAACAGGTCCTTATCTAGGGCGATATTCTTATACTAATTGTTATGGTGATACAGTGACAGATGAGTTTCCTAAATCAGGTAGTGCGACAATTTGTTCTTTGAATGTGGATTCGATTTCTGGCGATATTTTAATCACGGAACTCAATGGATGTTGTTCGGTGCCAACATTAACTTCAACACCAACACCAACGGCTTCAAACACACCTACTAGAACTGCTAGTCAAACACCAACTATGTCGGCGACTCCAACTAAAACTAAAACACCTACACCTACAAGAGTACCGTTACCTGTGTCAGGTTTAGTATGGTCAACAACAAAAAATACGGAAGGTGTAACAGGTTGTCAATCGGCGGGGTGGGTCATATCACCCGATAATTTAACGATTAGATTTAATGTTGCACCATCTCTAAATTGTCAGGTGGGAGGTTGTGATATAACGCAAGAAGCGACTGCAACTGCAACAATAACGGTAGGTCCTGTAAATACAAATTTAAATCTTACTTGGTTTGGTCAAGGTGAATTACAGGCGACCGGATTTGATAGAATGAGCTTTTTTCTTGATGGTGCAGAAGTTTCAAATGGACAGGCTCCTGGAGGAGGGTTAGGATGTAATGATGGCCCAATTGTTCCTGTAATAATTATTCCACCACCATATCTTTTACCTGCGAATACTGTCCATACCTTACGTTTAGTGTTTACAACCCTTGACAAATTATTCCACGTTAATTCATTTTATCAAGCAACATTATCATTCTCATAAAAAAAAAATAATAATATGACATATACAAAAGTAATATATAAAAACAGAGAAAGGGACAGAAGAGGACAGGTAAAATTATTTAATGATTTACCAATCGATGTGCAACAAAAATTTATTGGTATTAAAAATTATATAAATGGTTATTTAAACAGGACAATAGAAGTATACATATACGGTAGTTTTTATTGGGGATATTGGGATGAATTTTCTAACTACGATGTGATTGTTCGTGAAGACATTAATACATCAGAAGTTAGTCAATTGATTTTAAGTGAACTTGGTATAGATAATAATGTAATATTTAACACTGAAATTAACAGAGCGACAATACAAATACCTTAAAATAAATTAAAGAAGTAACAATAACAAGAATTGATTGTATTCCACATGGGTTAAGTTTATTTATAACTAATGGAATTGGTGTCACAATAACCTTAGTTGGTTCTTGTAAAATAGATTAAAAAATATTTATTTAAAATATGAATGCAAATTATTCAATACAATTAACGGAAGGTGACTATACGGCCACTTATACGATATATTATAATAGTGTCAGTGCATCAAACATTGCAACATTATTAACAAGTAATTTACCTGCAGATGGTATTAATTTAACAACCATGTTAGCGGGTGTTAACATATCTGTACCGGGAACGGCAAATTTAATTATTGTCGTTGGAGACGGATATTGTGCCAACTCAATTGAATTTCAAATCGTACCAATCCAAACACCGGTACCACCACCCGATTTATGTTTATCGTTTATTGGTGATGGTATATTATATTCATGGCAGTTCACGCCAAATTCAACACAAAATAATAAAACGAAATGGGAGTCCACTCAAAACGGAACAACATATACGATTTTTTGGAATCCATTTGTGGTTCCAAATGTTTGGCAAGTTGAAATTGAACCAACATTAATATTTACATCCACAAATACAACAGATATACCTGATTCAAGTTGGACGGTACAGGGTTCCGGTAGTTATGGGCCAATTACAAATTTGAATGTTATACAGGGAATTTGTCCTGATGTTGAACCAATAACAACTAAGACAAATGCGGAAAATAATTTATGTGCGGATGGAACAAGTTGTACTGGTATTATTACCGTATTATCAACAGTTGGAGGAACTCCGCCATATCAATATTCATTAGATAATTCAAACCCTACACCATCAACTATATTTAGTAATGTTTGTCCGGGACAACACGATTTAGAAACTATTGATTCAAACGGATTAACAAACACAACTCAAATAACAATACAACAAGGTCAAATACCGACAACATATTCGTTAGACATTAATCAAAATAATATTAGTGTTTTAAGTAGTGTTGATACCGATATTAAAAAAGTTGAATGGACGATAACAACCAATCCGGTATTACCGGTTGGGGCGAGTGTATCATTTGAACTTATACTTGACTCTACACAAATAATTTCAGCTCCGGGTACGGGTGTTATAACAATAGATGAAAAAACTTATTTAAATAATGTGTTACAAACACCTCTTACTAATCAAAATACTTCAACATCAAATAGAACTGATGGATGTAGCGCATTTCAAAAATCAACAACGGTTCAAGCAAATTCATATTATATAACATTAACGTCTTCAAGTGTTTTAACGGGAACTACGGTGTCAACATTAAATATACCTACAAATTCTGGTTCATTATCAAATGGTTGTGTTACAAAATTAGAACAGTCTTTGAAGATTACTATAAATAATTTTAAATTTTTAGGGACTTGTTCTAGTACTAATACACCTAAACCAATTAATATATTGCAAAACCAATTATTATATGTTGAGAATAGTTTTTCTTGGAGAAAAGATGAATATTATTGTGAAGGAAGTACACAATTTAACATAAGAAAAACGATTAGTGGATTATCATCGCCTACTAATTTATGGTATGATTCGTCGACAACTCCTCCTAGAGTGTGGGTTGTTGATTTAGATAACTATATTAAAGGAAATATTTACTGGTTTAATCCACAAACAGCTACAAGTGAAAGTGATATGAATTATTATGCGGGAATTAAAGCAAATTCATTATATAATAATTTTATTGATACGATAACTAAAAAAATATTATTAACGGGTACTGATACTACAACACCATCTAACGTGCAGGGATTATTTGTATTTGATATACAAACCCAAACCCATTATCAAGTTGCATACGGAAGTAGTACTCCATTCCAAAGACAATTAATGTTTGTAACAACAAATTACATTTATTGTAAAAACAGTAGTACTGAATTAATTAGATTTGTTAGAAGTAATCCACAATTATCAACTTCAACAATTATATCTATATCAACCACACAACAACAAAATTATCTAGGCTCCGGTGCACAAAGAATGTTAGAGGTTGGGAATAATATATGGGTTGTTGGAGGTTCAGGGGGAAATAGTGCGGTTAAAGATATTGGAATATTTGATGCTAATTTTAATTATATTACAAGTATTGTTTTACAGGGTTCTGCTTTTGTTAATTTAAATGGTAATAGTAGATGTTGGCAGTCATCGTTCTACGATTCTGTAAATAGATATTTTTATGTTTGTGATTTTGGAGGTAAAATTAAATTTAGAATTCCTGTTAATTTAACAAACAACGGAGTTTTAGGTCAAACTTTAGGTGGTACTGCGAATGGGGTTTCTTTTATAGATATATTAGAAGGAAAACAATTTGCAACTATTGCGTGGACGTTAGACCCTGTCACAGGAAATTTATATGAGGCTTTTGATTTATTCGATAGTTTACAGGATAATTCTAGAATATATAAAATGTATCAAATAAGTAGGACTACAGGTGTCACATTAAAATTAATTGATAATAAATATATAACCAATGTGGTACAAGTTAACGATGGATTAACTGATAGTCTTATGGGGTCAAATACGGGATTATTTTATTGGTCCAATGCTGGTGGAACAACTTGGAATACGGATGGAACAATAACGTTCTTTAATAACACAGTTGGAGGAGGAAATACCGGAAAAGTTATTGTTACTACTTTAAGGAAATATAACGATACTACCAATCAACCAACAACACAAACAAAACCAAACGTGATTGGTACCGAAGGTTATATCGTACCATACACCGATAATACATTGTGTCCTCCTGAAATTAATGATTTATGTCCTTCCGGATTTACAAAAACAGTAATTGGAACTGCGCCTCCGGTCTTTTATTATGAGTTTGACGTTCCAAATGGAGTAAAAAATAATACAAACATTAGTAAAATTGTGGTTTCGATTAGAACAAACACGGGAACGGTATATAGAACAAGTACTTATTTAAGACCATTTAATGATTATTATACCGGTTCATTTAGTGTTGGTACAAATCTTACAGATAGTTTAATATTAGAATATATTAATGGTGCTAATGTTGTAATAAAAACTTGTACCCCAAGTTAAAATATTTAAATTAAAAATAAAACAACCATATTTATAAAATATGTCATACATTATAAAAAATACTTCCGCACTTATCAATACGAGAATGACGGATGTTGGTAGAAGAAGATTATCACAAGGAAATTTTAACATTAAATACTTCCAAGTTGGAGATAGTGAGGTTACGTATTCTGCGGTAACCAATTATACTCAAACAAATAATAATATTTTGATGCCGGCGTTTAACGCCCAAAATGATACTCCTGAAGGTAATAACAAACAAAATATAAAATATCCATATTATTTGGATGGTACGGAAGGAAATACGTATGGTATACCATATGAAAATAGTGGTGCTGACGAAGTGTATAATACTGCAACTGCAAGAGGATTTTTTAATACGGGAACAACAAATCCAACCGTTCAAAATAGTTCTGCATATACCGTAACGTCAAACTATAGAGTTGATATGTCAACTTTATCGGGACAAACAACAATAACAATTTTTAATAATTTTTGTAGTACGTCTACGGGAACTCCGCAAGTTAACCACTTTATTACAATTTATTATGATGGAGTTGGTGATTGTAGTAGTATTGGAAACGTTCCGGTTTTAACTTATAAAATTCAAAGTGTTACTCAAAACGGGGCGAACTATAATGTTACTTTAGATAGGAAAGTTCCAAACTATACGGCACTAACGTTAAGTAATAAGTTTGGTAGAGCTTATATATATCCGTCAGGAATGACTGAATTGTATGATACAATTACTCCGGAACCATATTGGCAAACGGATACATTAAATTTTGAATCACCTTGTGATGTTATTAATAGAGAAAATACTTTGGTTTGGAATATGAATATTCCTTGGACTGAGAATCCTGCGGGACTATTCTCATCTACGTATGAAGATTACAGAAATTTTGGCTCCGTTGGATATATTGGAACGAAAGAATATTTGGGGTATAACGAATCTGCGGGACAAACTGATACTGGTGGTGTTTTTTATTACAACTCATTTGACGATAAAATAACCGTTAAACCTGAAGACCAAAAAGCAATTGCAATTATTCATTATACGAATCAAGATATAGATTTTGTTTATGGTGAAAAATTTGCAACAATACCATTTGACCCACAGAATCCAACAAACATCACAGGTCAGGCGACACATTTTAAAATAAGTATGCCAACTGTTATGTGGCATAAATCAACGGGAACAACAATAGGTGCAGATTTTTATATTGATTCTACGGTTTATAATAATTTATGTGTACCATACTATATCAAATCTAAAGTTAATTTAGATATGAACGACCCCGGGATTAGATATTTCCAATTATACGATAATATTCCGGATTCAAACGGTAATGTTAATCGTGTTGGTAAAGTATTTCCCGACCAGCAAATAATCGTTATTGATGATGAAGAGTTGGTTGCGGCATTATCATATAAGTCAAATAGAAATTGGACTTTACCTGCACCACAATTATCACTTATAACTCCCAATATTTGTACGGGAAATGAAGCCGGAGTTGGAGTGTTAACAGGGTCAAACCAAACAATGTGGGTAACGTATAGATTAGACCCAACGGGATATACGAATTCGTTACATTGTAATTATTATACATCAATTATTGGGCCTGATACGGGATGTACTTTAACATCACAAAATGTTGCAATAAGGTTTGGTGATGAATTCCCATATATGAATCAGGGTGGATTATCAGGATTCTCTACAAATAGAATGAAAATAATTTGTCAAAAGAGAAATGATAATTTAAGACCTGACCCAACCGCATGGAAACAAATCGACGTAACAAGTAAGTTAAGTGCTTCAACGGTTAATGGATTTTTAACCATGAGTGGTATTACGGGCACAACATTCCAAATAACCGACGCGGATTATAACGCGGCGACAACATATGACTTATCAACCTATATTGATTTAACCCCAAATAATTCACCGGACATTTTAAATTTTGGGGATGAGTATTATTTTTATGGTAATATTGAAACTGACATAACCGCAACGATATATGAAATGAAATTTTTGGTTACGTTAGGTAGAAATCAATTTACTAACACAACAAATCCAACATGGACTTCTGGAACGACTTCATATTTTACTGAGGTGGGTTTATTTAATGAGGAGAAAGAATTATTAGTTTTATCAAAAATGCAATCACCGGAATTGAGACAAGGTATACAACAAATAGTGGTAAAACTTGACTTCTAATAATTCTGTATGATTATTTAAAATAATATGAAGAAAGATATAAAGGAAGATTCACCTAAAATACTTGGGTTAGACGTGAGTACAAAATGTATAGGTATTTGTTTATTTGACATTGATTCAAAAAACTTACTTGAATTAACTCACATCTCACCGAAAGTTAAAACGGAAAATAAGATTCACGAACTAATGTTAAAGGCTGAAGTTTTTAGAGAAAAAATTAAGTCTTATGTTGGTCTTGGAATAACTACTGTGGTTATTGAAGAACCCCTTTTAGGGTCAAATAATGTTTACACGGTAGGAACTCTCATGCGTTATAATACTCTTATTTGTAAAGAGGTCTATGATGTATTAGGGGTTATTCCGGAACTGATAACGACTTACAATTCAAGAAAATTCGCATTTCCGTTTTTTGTGAAGGAAAACGATAAAGGTAAATTTGTTTTATTTGGCGGATATCCAAAAGATATAGATAAAAAAATGTTGGTGTGGGAACAAGTTGCCAAGAGAGAACCCCAAATTAATTGGCTTTACACAAAAAACAATACACTTAAAAAAGAAAACTTTGATATGAGTGATAGCTATGTATGTGCCCTAGCATATATGAAAATGAATAAAATTTGGTAATCAAATTTTTTTACTTAAAAAATGATACTTTTACATAAAACAAGATATTTATATATATGGGAAGAAAGAAAATAGATGAAGAAGAAAAAAAAATTAGAATGTCGGTCACAATTGACCCTGATATTGAAAAAATAATAAGAAAAAACCATATTAATCTTTCCTCATTAACAAATAAATTATTAAAAGAGTATTTTAATGGAAAAAAAGATTTGTTATAAATGTAAAGAAGAGAAAAACATTTGTGAGTTTGAACCTAAAAAATCATCAAAAACCGGACATAGATACGAATGTCGGTCGTGTCGTAAAGAATATTCTAAAAAATATTGGGAAAAAGTTAAAGAAAAAAAAGATGTTTTGGATAATAGAAAAAAATATTATTATGAAAATATGGATAAAATAAAACACAATATAAAAAAATATTATTATGAAAATAATGAAAAAATTAAAGAAAGAAAAAAAGAATATAATGAAAAAAATAAAGAAAAAAATAGAGAGTATTTAAAAATTTGGAGAAAAAATAATTTAAAAAAAACAAATGAATATCATAATAGTAGAAAAAAAACCGACCCATTATTTAAACTCTCACATATTGTTAGATGCAGGATATATTCCTTTATGAAGACAAAAAATATAACAAAAAGGAATAAAACTTTTGAGATTATAGGGTGTACCCCACAAGAATTAAAAGAACATATTGAAAAAAAATTTACAGAAGGAATGTGTTGGGAAAAAATAGGGGAATATATTCATATAGACCACATTATTCCATTATCTTCCGCAAAAACAGAAGAAGAAATATATAATCTATGTCACTACACAAATCTTCAACCATTATGGGCGGAAGATAATTTAAAGAAAAATAAAAACATTTGGTAATTTAATTTTTTTCATTATCTTTACACCCTAAATGTAAAAATATGAAAAAGTTACTACTTGCTACCATCGCAACAATCTTATTAATTATTGGTCTTACACTTAATAGTGAACCGGAAAATCTAATTGGTTTTACCAATATGATTTTTCTGTATTTACTATATATCGCATTTATATACGTTGCGGTGTTTACCGATACGTTTGAATCAAAAAAATAATTTGGCATATTAAAAAAAAATTTATAAATTTGTTGTATGGAAAAATTAATTCAAAAATATCAACACGCTAAGGAATATGCTGACAAACTTTATCAGGAGATATTAGACACCTCCGATGGGTTTTTATATGTAACTTGTTTAAGGTGTTATGGTTCCGTTCGTTGGATGCACCACAAAAATGAGTTCTCCGTTCAGGACTTATGTAATGAGTATTATGGGGACAACGGGATTGTGGATGTGTATACCAACAATCCAAATAACAAAATTGATTCATATGGTAGTGTTTTGGTTAAGACATATGATGAAATTGTTGATATGTCGAAGGAGAATGTATCTATGTCTAATGCCATATGTAATTGGATGACAAGAAGTTTATAAAATAAATTTGGCAGTCTCACAACTATTATATACCTTTACATTATGAAACAACTACCATACATCAACCGAACAGAAGGAATTATTGGCTACACAGAATCTGTAATTGCTAAAAACGAAACTAACGATTGTTTCGTAAGAGCCGTAGCATCCGCTTATGAAATCCCATATGACGAAGCTCATACTTGGGTTAAAGAAAAGTTTAATAGACAAAATAGAAAAGGAACAATGTTTGTTTCTTGTAAATTGGCGACTATGTATTCACTCGGTCAAACTTTCAGTGGTAAGTCAATCAAGGGTATTGGTGACTTGAGAACGATTGATAAAGTGACTCATAAGGTTAAAAGAACTACACTTAATCAGTTTATCAAAAAGTATCCAACCGGGACTTATATCATCATTGTTAGGGGACACGCATTTACCTTGAAGAATGGTGCGGTGATTGGTAATAACCAAGATGCAAAATCTTTGAAAAAGGTAGTTCACGATGCGTTTGAAATTTGTTAATATTGTATTATGTCAGATGAAATAGAAGTTATATTGGAGTTAATTGAGGAAGTCCTTGGGGAGCCGAGGAAATCATATGATTCTCATTTGCAATTTTCCTATGACTGCGTGGAATGTGACGAAGGTAGAGGTAAGGGTAATTTGGAGATTAATTTGGAAAAGTGCATTTTTCATTGTTGGAGCTGTAATATATCAGGCCCTCTCGGTAAGTTGTTTGATGACTACGGGAATAAGAAATTAAAGAAAACATATCTTCTAATCCGCCCCGATGAATTCAAGGTTGAGGAGAAGAAAAAGAACATATTAAGATTGCCGCAAGGTTATACAAAAGTATTGGAAGCGAGCCCGGTATACCCCCCACATAAGGAGGCGTTTAATTATTTAAAAAGTCGTGGAATAACTGATGAGATGTGTGAGAGGTGTAATATCGGGCTCACCACGACGGGGGATTTTCAGGGTAGAATAATCATACCATCTTATGATAAGGATGGTAAGGTTAATTATTTTATTGCTCGTTCTTGGAATCCGAGAGCGAAGATGAAGTATAAGAATCCAGTAGCATCCAAAGATGAAATTATTTTTAATGAGAGATTGATTGATTGGGATAAAGATATATTCTTGGTTGAGGGGGTGTTTGATAGTGTATTTGTTGAGAATTCAATCCCAATGCTTGGGAAGTTTATGTCTGACTTATTATTTTCAACCATATATGAGAAGGCGAAGGGTAATGTTATTATATGTTTGGATGCGGATGCTTATAGTAATGCGTTAAAGTTATATCACACATTAAATGGTGGTGTTTTATATAATCGGGTTAAGTTGGTTAAACTACCGGAGGATAAGGATTTGGCGGATTTGAGGGGTGAGATAAAGGAAGAATTTTATGTTGAGATAAAATAAATTTTTTTGTTTCAAACCTTATTACTATTTTTACATTCTAAAACGACAATATATGGCAGGAACTATTAGTTTTGATTTACCAACGTATCAGAGATTAAAAAAAGAATATCAACGTTCGGTTGATAATAATGTTGAGGTATTTGTGTTTGACGGACACGAATTATTAACTAGTTATGCGAAGTATATGATTGAGTATTTAACCACTAAATTTAATTAAATTATGAAAGGAATATTAAAAAATACACCGGCAGGGTGGTATGTGTGGTATAGCGTAATGAGGGATGAAATAACATCGGGTTATGATTCAATCCCCGTATATCAGGAAACATTTGATTTTAATGGAAAACAACCCATAATTCCGTTAGTGGAGGGTAAACAAGTTGAGTTTAAAATTGAGGATTTTTGGGAAACCGGAGGGGATGAAGGTATTAAACTTGCTAAATTAATCATACCAAAAGAAGAACTTAAACAAGAAATACTTGAAGAAGCCGCGAAAGATTGGTACAATAAAGAAGGATTGATGAAACCAAGTAAAGTAGAGGTAAGGGCTTGGGTTAAAGGTGCTAAATGGAATGAACGAAGATGCTATACAGAGGAAGATTTAAGAGAAGCGTTTAAACAATCTAGACAAGCATTAATTTTTGAAAAAGATATGCCGCCTGTTTATGAAAGTTTTGAAGAGTGGTTTAAACAACATAAAAAATTGTAGAAATATTACAATAAACGACTGATTGTAGGATTATTACAATAAGTTTTTTTATAAAAAAATTAAATAAAATGAAAAATATACATATACTGCCGACGGATAAACCAAGTAGGTTATTCTTAAATAAAGTGAATAATAAATTACTATTAGATGGTGATACTTATTCTAATTTAGAAAAAATATTACCAAGTAGTAATTATCAACACCTATATATCACCGGTGAGGAAGAGATTAAAGAAGGAGATTGGGTCATAGATAACAATGGTTTATTGGCCAAAGTAATAACTGAACTTACTTGGCATTTCATTAACTCTAAAAAAATCATCCTAACAACAGACCAATCATTAGAGGGCGTGCAGACCATTGAGGATGAGTTTTTAGAGTGGTTTATAAAGAACCCTACTTGTGAGTATGTGGAAACTAAATTAGTGGAATTTGAGGTTGATATGGGGTTAGGAGATAGTTGTGTTGAGCATGGTAGTTATTACAAAATCAATACACCAGACCAATCACTTTATACTGAATTGGTTTATGAATCTAATCCGTATACATCTACTATAAGCTCGGAATCACAACCAAATACAATAACATTTAGTTTAAAAAATAATGAACCGGTTATTGTATTAGATGAGGTGGGATTCAAGTATAAAGGAGAACTTATTGAGGATGCGGGTGAGATATACGAATTATTCAAAGATTATATTAGAGGTAGTGTAGGATATACAGAGGAACAAGTTAGGGAAGCAATGACTAAGGCTATTATACACTATAATTCAAATGAGCCATTAAATAAAGAATTTATGGATGAAATCATCCAATCACTTAAAAAAGATTAATTATGAGCAAACCAAGAAAGAAAATATTTTCAAAAAAAGGTAGGACAACTAGAAAGAAATTTCCAAACTATAAAACTTGGTGTAGATTTAATGGTGCTAATTGGAATGATAGTAGTAATTGGAACAACTATGTTATATCAGAAAGGGAACTTTTTAATGAAAAAAACCAAATAATATGAAAAGGATATTAGAAATCATACTCTATCCACTACAAATGATATATGAGTTTATAGATGGAGAAAGAGATATATTTTATAAACCTAAAAAAGATTAGTTATGAAAGGAAAATTAGAAAAAACAATTAAAGGTCAATGGGTTGTTAGAATTATTTCAGAAGAAACACCGGAGTGTGATACAATAATAGAACACGGCAAACAATTTCCAGTACATCCCGAGTATGTGAAATATTACTTCTTAGATGAAGATGCGGACGGAAGTGAAGTAGAGTTTGAGATAGTGAATAAACTTTGGGGAACTAATGATGACATCATCTCATATGCGAAACTAAAAAAACCGGAAATGGGAAATAAAGTAGACCTACAGAAGCTAGAAGCTAAACTTGATAAGATATTGGCAGATGAAACACCTGAATCATTTCACGAGTGGTTAGAGAGGAAGACAGGCCCAATTAGAAGTTATCATTCTCCGAAGATAGATGGGATGTTAAAAGAGATAGAAGAAGATGATGTTAAGAAGTTGGCTGAAGAACTATATCCAATAGAATTTCATCCAATTATGGAAGGGTCTTATGATATAAATAGAGAACAAAGAGAAGCATTTGTTAAAGGTTACAACAAAGCCAAAGAAACTCTATATACAGAGGAAGAACTAAAGCGTGTTTATACAAGAGGGTATGATAGAGGTATAGACCGGAAACCTCGTAATATGGAGGCTTATATAGAATTTATTAAACAAAATAAAAAAGATTAGTTATGATGGGAGATTTGATTATTAAATTAAGAACATTCATTCATCAGCATTTATTATGTATTCACAATTATATACCTGATAGAATTGGGATAATAACGGGATTAAGTAACCGGAGAATTTGTAAAAAATGTAATAAGTTTGAAAACTAAACAACCTTTAAAAAGATTAGTTATGAAAAAAATCAATTTAGAAGAAATGCCAAAAGAAGAGTGGGATGAAGTGAGAAATCCTGCTTATAAACATTTTAATATTGATGTGGAATATCCGGAACTTGATGGAACAAATGCGTTATGTAATGATAAGATTTGGGACGACATCTATCACGATTATACCGCAGAACAATATCCCGCATTTGGTGGGCCTTTTACGGACTCAATATCATTTATTGATTGGTTAAAACAAAATTATAAATCACCTGAAAAAAAATAAAATTATGAGAAAATTTATTAGACACCCTGCTACAGTATTAGTATTAGTTATTATTGGATTAATAACTGCATGTTGTGTATTCTTTAAAACTTGCACCCACGAAGTTACCCACAAGGGTATAGTTATCAGTCACCATACAACCTCAGATAGGCATGGAGATATTGAATACTACACAATTGCAACCTTTGATGATAATAAAGTTCGTTCAATACACGGATTAGATTATTATATTGTAGAGGTGGGAGGAACCATTTATTATACAGAAACCTACTTAAATAAATAATATGAAAATAGAAACATTAAGAACGCTGATTAAAGATGTAATCAATAATGATAATCTAATGGCGGTTATGCCAGGAGATACAATTGCACTACAAAAAAAGATTATGAAGGTGATAGATTTGTATGAGGAGGATAATAGTGAACCAATACCCAATCCGTTTATACCAACACCCGGATTTAGAGTGGATATACCAATACAGACCGGAGAACCGGATGAAGTCCCTTACGGAACAATATGTCCTTGCAATCCCGCAAATGGAGGTAGTGGAATATGTGGATGTGTTATGGGAAATAAAATGGTTCCAAATCCAAAGAAGTATGGGGCTTTTACAACTAAATGGGGTACCACAACTACTGAACCAGGAACAATTATTACAAATACACCACAAGGGCACACATTAAAAATTAAAACCACTAATTAAATTGACACACACAGAACTTGAAGAACTTGGTTTTATAACCATTGCAACCGATATAAACTCCTTTGTATCAAAGACAACCGGAGATGACGTATGGTTGGAGATTTTTCACTCAAACGACCCGGAATACCTCCAAATAATGAGGGGAACAAAGGGTGATAGTGGGGAAATATTAAGAAATACTATATATGAAGGAAAAGTTAATATTGGGGTGATAAAACAATTTTTAAAATAAATTTGGCTGGTATTTTGGGAATGTATATCTTTGTATTCACAAAACAACCAAATATATGACTAAAACAATTTCATTCAAAAAGGGGACGATGGTTAGAGTATTATCGGGAGAATACGAAGGAAGATTAGCGGTAGTTACTAGAAGTTCTAAATTTAGTGTGATATGTAAATCACCGGACGAAGTTTATGAGTGGAATTTACTTAAAAATTGGGTTGAGAAAGTGGAAAATAAAAAATAAATTTGGCTGATAAATAATAACCCCTTATCTTTACATTCTAAAACAAATATATGACAACAACTACCACCACCCCAACAACATCAGTAATTGAACTTACAACCGGGACAATGTCCGGTGACGTATTCTACGGAAATTACAAGACAATGGTTAAAGGAAAACCTTGTAGTATTATGGTTTCTAACCATATCAAAGATTTGAATAAAAACTATGACTTCCGAATAGCCGCTAAATGTCAGGCAGGGTTCATCAGTATCTCTGATTGGACTACAACACCGAAAGAAATGATTTCAGGGTTCAAGAAAAATTGTTTGGTTAACATTCAAGTTAAATTGACTTATGAGGATGGACGTGAACTTTGGGTGAACGTATTTACAACCAAAGGTGGTAAGTGGTATTCAATTGATAAAGGGTTTATGGATGTGTTGACTGTGGGCGATATGAGACAATCACATCCTGATATGTGTGATATGGAATTGTGGGGTAGAATGGGGGCAAAAACTTGGTCGGACAAAGCGTTCGTTCAGAACTAAAAATAAATGTGTTGTTCCCTTGAGAAAGGAAAGGTAATTTGACCTGGTAGTAAATCACTAAATGAACAGGTATCAGACTTTAGGCAACACAGAGGATTTCTCATCCTCAAAAACATACCATTGAGATTTTTAAATCTCCTACTTACTTACGAAAGGAAGGATATGGTAGGTAACTGCATATAGTAGTGACGCTGTTAAAATAGTCAGGTGGCGGAATTGGTAGACGCTTTTGGATTCTCTGTCCGATACCTTTGTTAAGGCAAAAAGCTTACAGGTTCAAATCCTGTCCTGGCTACAAAAAACAAAATATGGGAGAAGATAAAATAAGTCCAAAGATGGAAGAGTTTCTTAACAAAATTGATGCTCTTTGTTATGAATATGGATATGAAATTTGGCCGACAGAAAAAGGATGGACGGGTAAAGTAAATGAAGATGGTGAATATGATACAATAGTAATATTAGGTGATGAAAAACCTGTAAAGGTATTGTATATTGATGGTGATGGAAGAGAAAGTAAATAATTAAATAGTCAGGTGGCGGAATTGGTAGACGCACACGGTGAGAAGTATTAATCATGACGAAATATGCCTAAGATACTTCATACAAGTTCAAATCTTGTCCTGACTACACATAAAAAGTCCGGTGTTCGAGTCACCGGTGATAGTTTAAGTGGTAAAACACCCGGTAACGGGAGATATGGGTTCGAGACCCAAGGTTAGTGTAACGGTAGCACATTTAAGTTCTTAAAAATAGTCAGGTGGGCGTAATGAGGGAGTGGTTCCCGAATCCCCAAGATTGGCGGTTACCGATACTAGGGTGGCCGTTGCGTCGTAAGGTTGTCTAATCCGTCTTGAACGGTATTCGGTTCAAGTCCAACCCTGGCTGCTTAATGTATCATCTACTCTATAGTAATATAGTAAGCATCTGACAGTAACATCAGAATGGCAATGTAGGTGGTAAGGGGTAAGGAAAAGACCAAAGAGGAATAATAGACGAAAATGAACTTCCTGCTGTGATGTTAACTTAATGATGCCTGCATCTGCATTATATGCTGATTTAGGAAACGTATAGTAAATAGTTTGTTTGTTTGATGATGATAAAGGCCTCACCTCTAGGAACGAAAATTGAAAACGGCAAGAGCTTTCAGACGGCTTTTTGCTTGATTATCAAGGGTTTCTGATAACAGAGGGAAATCGGTTTCCGTCTGTTCGGGGTCATCGGCTTTGGTAATAATTTAATCACTGCACGTATTGAGTGCTTAGAAGATGTTAACTTAATCAGCATATTCAGAAGTAGAAACATTGAGAGGGGAGTAGCTGCCCCTTTCTATTCCTTAATTTTAAAACATTTAAAAACTAAATATTATGAACAAAGAGTTTGTAGATTATAGCACAGCATTAGAACTTAAAGAACTTGGGTTTGATGAACCATGTTGGGGTCATTATACTTCAAGTGGAGTATTACAAACAGTAGAAGATTATAATAGACTTGGTGTTAGTATATCAGAAATGATTTCTAAAGATTTTAATTCTGAATCATTTATGAAAGAAATATGTAAAGCACCACTATACCAACAAGCATTTAGATGGTTTAGAAAAAATCATGGACTTTATTCATCCATAATATTTAAAAAATCCTATCCTGATAACTATGTTACAGGTTTAGAATGGTATATAATAATCTGTGGTGGAGATGGTGTATTATTTGATACTGATGGAACTTATACTTACGAAGAAGCAGAACTTGCTTGTCTAAAGAAATTAATTGAAATAATAAAAAATAAATAAATAAATTTTGGCAGAACCAAAATTAACCTTATCTTTGTAATCACAAAACAATCAAAATATGAAACTAGCGTTTAAACTTATGGGACTTATAGTTCATTTATCATTATCGGCAATCGCCGTTGATTTTATTGGAGATTTTATGTCCGAGAGAAACGATATATTTTTAATCGTTGGTGGGGCAATATTGATAACTTTAATTATCTTTAGTATTATTTACCACGTTCGCAATTTAGTAACCAAAAACCAAATATAGATTATGATTTTCTTATTAACATTTATTTTAGCGATGCTTATTCTAGGAACAAGCTTCGGAGTATTTAACATCAAAAACTACACCTCAGAGGTAGAAACGAGGTATGGTAGAGAAACCAAACTCAACACACCATTAGTTATTAAAGCAGTTGTTGTTGTATTAGTTTCATTTATTATCGGTATGATTAATCCAATTACAGTAGAACGTATTGACGTTGGTAATGTTGGACTTAAAGTAAACAACACCGGTGATGAACGAGGAGTAAGTAAAACAGCTTACGTTACGGGTTGGGTGTTCTACAACAATTGGTTGTCTCGTATCAAAGAGTTCCCTGTGACACAGCAACACATTGACTATGAAGAGACATCAATTATCACAAGAGGCGGATTCCAAGCTATCATCAAACCAAGTTTTAACTGGTCTGTTAATCCGGGAAACGCCGCTGATATGTATCAGAACTTGAAACAGGACGTAGACCAAATTAAGGACACTTGGCTTAAAAACGCAATCATCGGGGCAGTTAATGATATTGCCAACTTATATACCGTAGATAGTATTTTTAACCACAGGGCTGAGTTTGAAGCGGACATTGTTAAAGAGTGTAACAAACGTGTAAGTAAGTGGTTTAATGTGTCTCAATTGAGAACAAACATCGTTCCACCAAAGGAGATTACACAAGCAATTAACGCCAAGACAGCCGCAGTTCAGGAGGCACAAGCAGCAATACAACAAAAGATAGTTGCTGAGGCACAGGCACAAACACAGATTGCGAAGGCAAAAGGTGATTCCGCACAGGCAGTTATATCAGCCGCAGGTAGAGCTGAAGCCGTTAAGAAGGAACAACAATACTTAACACCACTATATATTGATTACTTGAAAGTCCAAAAATGGAAGGGAGATGTTCCAACTACTGTTCTTGGAAGTAATAGTAATACTTTAGTTAGTTTACCATAATATAATCCCGTAAGGGTGGAGCCACGGCAAGAACCTCATCTTAGGATGGGGTTTTTTATTTTATAAAGGTATTTATATATTATGAAAATTATAATAACAGAAGAACAATTAAAAAGAATTAAAGGTGAGATGGAAGAAGCGTTGGGAGTTCCGGAAGGAATACTTGATGCCGGAGAAGAGGTTTATGATTTGATAGTCCAAGAGTTGGATGATTTTAATGGTGATATTGAAGACCTGAATAATGATGGGTTTGAGATTAATCACGAATTTACAATAGGAGGGCACACCTTTAATAGGGTAAAAGTTAAGTTTGATATTGAGGAACATCCTAAAGCAAAAAATGTTGATATGGGTGGAATGAGTTCGGAGAATGAATCGGAACTTGATAAAAGATTGGTATTTAGGAGCGTTAGAAACCCACAGGAAATTATCATAGGTTTTAAGTTTTATATTGAACCCGGAAAAGGGGTTGAGGAAATCACAGATTACCTTAAAAAATATAGGAACCAAGACATATCATCATTATCTCACGAAATAATGCATGCATTCAAGGATGTTAAACAAAAGACGGAACCATTACATCAAAGAGCGGGATATTCTACAATACAACAACAAAGAAATATTTTCGGTTTTATTTCTGAGGTTAATGAGTTTTTATATAACGTATATTTCATTCATGCGGTTGAGAACGCTGTTAGACCAACAGAACTGGCAGCTGAAATGAGAATCAATAATGTATCAAGAAAGGAGTTCTTAAAGTTTTTCTTAAACACGGAGATAATCCAAAGATTAAAAACGATACAAAATTTCAGTTATGATGAGTTTTTAGAAAAAATGAATTTAAGTGAAAATGTTGATAAGATAAAACAAATGTTAGATTTTAATAACATTGATTATAGTGGTGAGGAAGATGATGAGATTGTTGATAAATTTTTAACGTTGTTAATTGTTAATATAACTAAAAATAAAAAAATGTTAATGCAAGAATATTTGACGAATAGTTTTGCGGAAATGATGTTTGGATTACAGGGAGATAAAGAAAAATTCTTTAATAAGTATGTATCACAAGTATCAAAATATGGTTCGGATTATGAATCTTATTTTAGGGATGAGGAGAAGTATTTCCACCGAGTCGCCACGATGATGTTTAAGAAACTCGCCAAGTTATACGCAATGGCTAAAAATTCACCAGAATAAATATATTTATAATAAAAAAATAATATGAAAAAAATAATTAGATTAACCGAAAATGATTTAACAAGATTGGTTAGAAGAGTAATTAATGAGGGTAAAGATAATATTAAAATTCCAAATAAATTTAAAGGATTAAAATCTGAAGTGGGTGGTTCGGCGTCACCGAAAGAAATTATTAGTATGTGGAATGAGTATGTATTCCCTGATGTTATGGGGGATGCTTCAAAACTATCTGAATATGAAGATGGAAAGTTTCACAATGAGGATGGTGAATCATTTCCTGTAAATGTAATACTAGATGAAATAAATTATTCTCTTGTTGGTGATGAAGAAGATGATGATGAAGATTATGATGATGTTTAAGAAACTTGCTAAACTATACGCAATGGATAAAAATTCACCAGAATAAAGATATTTATAATAAAAAAATAATTATGACAAAAATAGTAAGATTAACCGAAAATGATTTAACAAGATTAGTAAAAAAAATTATCAAGGAAGAACCAAGGGAGTTCTCCTTTGATGATGAGGATTCAGAATTAGATATGTTAGATGAGTATGGTGATAAAATCTTTGAAATTCTTCAAGATTGTTATAAAAAATATGGTAAGGCGGTCGCTATGAACGTTCTTGATAGTGTAAATGGTGTTGTGAGAGATATAGGTGCAGAATCTTTTGGTGGGCCAATGGAAACGTATTAAAAATATTATAAAAAAAATTATATATAACCCCCCTGAATAGAGGGGTTTTTTATTTTATAAAATATTTGGTTGGTAATTTATTATTTCTTATTTTTGTATTCAATAACAATTACAATATGGAACTAGATAAATTATTAGAAGAATTGGAGAAGTGGGAAGGGGTGAGGTATCGTATCAAGTCCGAAGGTGTTGAGTATTGCTTTATAAAGTATTCATCATTTGAGGAGATAGAGGATGAGGAATTTCACGTAAAAAGACAAAACCTTATAGGTTTAATTGCGGAGATGAAGGACTATATCCAACAGAAGATAACAGAGGTGGAAGATAAAATAAGTGATGTAAATGACGAAAATTAAAAAAATAGATTATGAACCTAAAAGATATAGCCCAAGAAATAAGGGATGTTATTTCACAGAAACAATTAGAGTTGGGGTTGGAGTTTTTTGAGGACAAACACGAATACCTTATGAGAGATGTGGATGGGAAAGTTAGAAATGACTTCCCATCTGTATCAAAGGTATTAAAGTATTTTTATGATGAGTTTGACTCCCAAGGAATCTCTTACCGGAAATCAGGTGGAGACCCTGACGAACAAGAAAGATTGTTAAAGGAATGGTCGGACGCCGGTGATTATGCAACCAATATGGGTAGCAGAACTCACTTTATATTGGAGAAGAAATCTCTTGATATGTTTGGCATTAACAAGGTGGTTAGACAACCAATCTTTGATTGTGATATACTCCAAATACAGAAGAGCGATAGTATGGTTCAGGCGGGAGAGAAATACCTTAAATTGATGGAAGAAAGAGGTGCGGTGTTAATTGATACGGAGATGGTATTGGGACATCCTGAATTAGGGTTTACCGGTCAACCTGACAAGTTGTGGTTGATGGAGAACAAAGAAAAAACAAGTTATGGGTTGGTGATTACAGATTGGAAAACTAATAAAATAAAAAACTTCCAAACAACCAAATATACCAAGAAAATGAAATCACCATATCACTTTGTGGATGATTACGCACTCGGGCATTACCAAATACAATTACCTTTATATTGTAAATTGTTCCTGAAGATGTTGGAGGGTAGTAAATACGAAGGATTAAACCTGTATGGTGGTGTTGTAGTCCTGTTAAAGGATGACTCCGATTACGTGGAGTATAGAATACCAAAGGAGGTTATTGCAACCACGATGGGAATGAATGTGAAAGATTATTTAATCAAGAAAAAATAAAATATATGATAAAGACAAAGATGGCACAAAGACAAACTTATTCAAATGGACATATTGTTTCAGTCGGATTGGTTGGTGATGTTGGTTACATATCTATTGAGGATAATAACATTTACCCTGATGAAGATAGTAGGGCAGAAAGAAGGGATAAAATGTTTAATAAGATAATGATACCACTTATGACAAGGTCAGACCTTAACGAACTTCGTATTGCAATAGATGAAGTATTAAAAAATTCAAAATAAAACATATGACAATCGCACAACAATTAAAAGTAACAAAGTTTCCATTCGTCATCAAGAATGATGCGGGAAACCAAATCTATTGGGAAGAGAGTGATGGATGGTGGTATAAAAGAGAGATTGACGATAAAGGACAAGAAATTTATTTTGAAAATAGTTACGGATGGTGGAGTAAAAGAGAGTTTGATGATAAAGGAAATGTAATCTATTATGAAAATAATAGTAATGGGGTTATCAAGGACAATAGACCAAAAGCCGTTCCTGAATACACAATGGAAGAATTAACAGCTAAATTGGGACACAACTTTAAAATCAAGAAATAATGACTATAGCACAACAATTAAAAGTAACAAAGTTTCCGTTCAGAATTAAAGATGACACGGGAAAAGAAATCTATTATGAACTAAGTACCGGATTTTGGTCTAAGTACGAATATGATGATAAGGGAAATCCAACCTGTTATAAAAGCAGTAATGGAGAATGGGTTAAAAGAGAGTTTGACGATAAGGGAAATATAATCTATTTTGAAAATAGTAATGGAACTATCAAGGACAATAGACCAAAAGCAGTTCCTGAATATACAATGGAAGAATTGGTAGATAAATTAGGACACAACTTTAAAATCAAGAAATAATGACAATAGCTCAACAATTAAAAGTAACAAAGTTTCCATTCATCATCAGGGATGATAAGGGAAAAGAAATCTATTTTGAAAGGAGTGATAGATGGTGGTATAAAAGAGAATGGGACGATAACGGAAGAGAAATCTATTATGAAAGGAGTGATGGATATTGGATTAAATACGAATATGACGATAATGGAAATGAAATCTATTATGAAAATAGTGATGGAATTATCAGAGACAATAGACCAAAAGCCGTTCCTGAATACACAATGGAAGAATTGGAAAATCAATTAGGTTTTAACTTTAAAATAAAGAAACCGGTACCTGAATACACAATGGAAGAATTGGTAGATAAATTAGGACACAACTTTAAAATCAAGAAATAATATGAAACATATTGAAACCGCACAAAACCTTTACACCACCGCATATCAAAGGTGGGCGTTAGAGTTGTCCCACGACAAGAACGTTACCATCGCCAAAGACATTGCAAAATACGTTTGCGAACAGACAATGTCTTCCGGAGGTAAAAAGTATTGGGAAGAAGTCCAACGTTTAATAGGAGAATCAAATCACACAGAATTATACAAACCATAATAAAAAAATAAACTATGTCAAAAGTAGAAGAATTAAAAGCAAAATACCCAAAAATCACGGCTGCGGTCTTCAATAGATTTGTTGAAGGAGACAAAACAAAAACAAAAAAGTATTTGCCATTTATGTTAAAAACTTGGGTTAATAAAACTTCAGAGATTACAAATTCAATTCATTTAATTCAACTTGTTAATATGTTTGATGAATTACTACCATATATTGAGAACAAGGACATTTACCGCAAAGATTATGAAAACATAACTTATTTTTTGGAGGTGTTAAATAAGGCGATGGTGGATAAAGAAGAAAAGACTTTTAATAGAGAAGAACACGCAGAAGTTATTGAAGAGACAGATGACTATATACTTCTCCGTCCAAAGACACATAAAGGTTCGTTAAAATATGGTGCAAATACCAAATGGTGCACCGCATCAAAAACGGCACCTAGTACATTTACATCATATGTTAGAACCGGATACTTGGTTTATTTAATCTCAAAAAAAGATATGAACGACAATCTTTCAAAAATTGCCTTCTATATTAGAAAAGACGATGATTCATTTACCGGTACGATTGAATGTTATAATGTGTTGGATAGACAGATTGATTCTGAATTTATAATAAAAAGTGAAAAATGGAGTCCGGATGTTATTTTTAAAATAATGAGTAAGATTAGGTTAAACGGATATAGATACCAAAAAATCATCAAGTCAAAAGACGTAATTGAATCCACAATTAGAGAGTTATCGGGTATTGATTTTGAAACTTTAACAGAATCCATTGCACTACTTGAAAAAGTTAATGATATTGACTATATTTTAAATGCAAAGAATAAGATAAATGACTTTGTATCAAACTTAGAAAAAATTAATATATGAGTGAATTAGTAAAACCCCAAATCAACTTAAAGGAACAACCTACCGTAACCTGTGAAAAATGTGGAGGAACACATTTTAAAGAAATTGTGTTGATAAAAAAGGTATCAAGGTTGTTGACCGGAGCTCCCGACGACACCTTGGTCCCATTCCCAACTTACAAATGTGATAGTTGCGGACATATGAATAAGGATTTTGATTTATTTGGAAATGATAAAATAGAAAGTTATGAATAACGAACAACAACAGATTATTAACAAGGTATATGAAGATGCTCTTATGGAATATGGATTCAAATCGTTACCATCTACTCCAACAGGTACTTGGTTTGAAACGATAGAGACCTTTATCCACAAATGCAAAATTGATAATGAGTTCTCAAATAAGTGGGGATTGCAGATTGAGGAGAGGGAGTTGAGTGAAGAAGAAAGATATGATTTATGTGCAGCACAGAAAAGCAAGATGACTGCAATATCAGAAGAAGATTATATTAAATATAATATCCCAACCAAAGTAATCACAATAACCTACAACGATAAAGCAATAGAAAGTTATGAATAAAGAACAACAAGAATTATTGGATGAGGTTTTTTTAAACTATTGGAGAAAGGTCTCGGTTAATAATGAAGAAGATTGTTTGGTTAAACAAGAAGAAGGTTCATTTCTAAAAGAAGTGAGGGTTCTTTATAAACAAGAATTCATCAACAAATGTAAAACAGACCCGGAGTTTAGTGAAAGGTGGGGATTAAAAATTGAGGAAAGGGAGTTGACTTGGGACGAAAGACATGAATTAGCAGAGACTAAGTATCAAATAGATGATGTAGACGATGTATTAGATAAGGAGGGTATACCAACTAAACAAATCACAATAACCTACAACGATAAAAAAATAGAAACTTATGATTAAAAAATTAGTTCATTTCAGCGACTTACATATTAGGTTGTTTAAAGACCACGAACTTTACAGAAAAATATTGGAACAAGCGTTCTCGGAGTGGAAATCAATTGCTCCGGATAGAATTGTATTCACAGGTGATTTAGTTCATAGTAAGAACCAAATGACTCCGGAGCTTATTGAGTTTGTTGCTTGGGTATTGACAGAATGTTCCAAGATTACGAAAACTATTGTTATAATAGGTAATCACGACTTCCTTGAAAATAACGTTCAGAGATTGGATGCTCTCACACCTATTATTGATTCATTACAGAATGAGAATGTTGTCTATTTGAAAGATAGGGGTGTATATGAAGATGATAATGTTAATTGGTGTGTTTATTCATTAGTTCAACACAACATTCCACCCGATATTATGAAATCCGATAAAACAAATATTGGATTATTTCACGGACCGGTTATTGGGTTATCAACAGATATTGGACACAAATTTGAAGATGGATTTGATGTTGCCAAGTTTAAAGGTTGTGATTTGGTTTTGTGTGGAGATATTCATAAACGTCAGGTGTTTGATATTCCCGGTAAAAAGAAGGCATATATGATTGGTTCAACCATTCAACAGAACTTCGGTGAAACCATCAAGGCTCACGGATATGGTGTGTATGAACTTGAAAAGGACGAATATACCTTTATTGACTTACCAAACCCTAAACCATTCCTAAAATTTTATATCAATTCAATTGATATACTCGTAGAAGGGACAGAGAAACTAATCAACTACTAATGGAAGTAAAAATAAATTTATCTAATGCAGAGCACAAAGAACTAGTTTCTTATTGTAATCTCAACGACTTATTAGTGAGTGAAGTAGTCAAGAAATCCTTTACAACTGGATTTTCGATAGAACGATACGGATTACTCTCGGAAGGTGCCAAAGTGGTTGAGAAGGAGGTCGAAAAGATTGTAGAGGTAATAAAGGAAGTTGAAAAGATTGTTGAGGTTCCTGTGGAAGTTATAAGAGAAGTTATTGTGGAAAAGGAACAGGACAATACAAAACTCAAAGCTTTAGAACAAACCTTACATAAACTCAAATCGGAGAACATTGAGAAGGATAAAAAAATAAAAGAATTAGAACAAACAATAAACAATATTCAGGTTAACCAAATAAACTCAGCAACATATTTGAGGGGTTCAAACTTGAACGATAAACTTTTTTAAACTATATTTTAATTATGACACAACTAGCACTATGGATGATTATGGCTTACGGATTAAGCAACATCGTCGTTTATTCAAAAATTTTCTCAGGAGTTAGAAACTTATTCGCAGAGATGGCGGTAACTCCTTTACCAATGATTCAACCGATAGGAAAGTTCTTAGAAGGAATGACTTCCTGTATGATGTGTTTTGGGACGCATTGTGGATGGTTTTTATCACTTTTGGTATATTCACCAGTACACGAACTACTTGGAGTTAGTTCTTGGTATTCTTGGTTCTTCGATGCGTTTTTAGCATCAGGAGCGGTATGGGCGATTAATTCAATCATTGAATGGTTCGAACAAAATAGACCTAATAACAATCAAATATTATAATAATGGCAAAGTCAAAACAAAGAAAGGGGCACAGAGAAAAAATCGCCACAAGAAACTTGGAAATTAAAAAAAGAGAAAGTGCGATGCAAAAACTATTCTCCGAAGCAATGAAAACTCAAATAGAAGAGTTGAAAAAGAAATACGAGGCAGAATCAGGAACAACACAAAACCCCCAATAATGAAATGGGATTTATTCAATCCAAAACCGGAATTTAATACAAAAACTATGGCACATAAATTAGATGTCTCAACATTAGACAACCCCTACATTCAGGTTATTTGGGAAGACACACCCGAGAACTTCACACAGGAGAGAATTAAATCGGTGAAACAATATTTCCAAAAGAAATATGCGTCCAACAACATTAACGTAATCACAAAGGTTAAAACAACGGATGACGTTCAGCAAACCATAGATGTTTCAGTAAACATTATGGATAAGAACTATCAAAGGGAGTTAGTTAGAAGTTTGGTTGAAGCCAAAGGACACGCAAACTTGATTGATAGTGTTATGAATATTGACTCAGCAGTTGAATCAAGAATGATTACGGATGAAGTTGAGATTTCTCCATTCAAGAAGTGGTATATCAAAAAGATTGAATTTAGCAACTTCTTATCTTATGGTGAGAACCAAGTGATTGATTTTGAGAAGTGTAATGGTATTACCGTAGTTGAATCAGACCCCCCTAATTTCGGTGGTAAGACAGTCCTTAGTGTGGATTTGCTTATGTTCTTATTCTTCAATACAACCACCAAGACACAGAAAGCCGAGGAGATTTTCAATAGATTCTCCGATAGCAACAAAGTAAGTGTTAAGGGTGAGATTACAATTGATGGTGAGGATTATATCATCGCCAGAAGTATTGAAAGAAAGAAGAATAAAGCGGGAGAATGGAACGTCAAGAGTGAACTTGACTTCTTTAAAAAACTTGCTGACGGGCAACTTCAAAACTTCACCGGAGAACAGAGAAGAGAAACAGAGAACTTCATAAAAAATTCCATCGGGAATATGGATGATTTTCTTATGACGATTCTAACAACCGCATCCAATCTTGAAGATTTAATTGAGGCGAAACCAACGGCAAGAGGACAGGTTTTATCAAGATTTCTTGGACTTGAATTTATCAAGAAGAAGGAAGAAACCGCAAAGGAAATCTATTCGGAGTTCTCAAAGGGGATGATGTCTAATGTCTATAACACCGAGTCGTTGAGACAACAGAACGAAACCTCAAAGGAAGAGATTAAAACTTTACAAGGACAGATTGAAAATGCTGACAAGCAGATTGTGGATGTGGATACCAGGTTAAAGAAGGGTCAGGATTACAAGGACGGACTTATTGGTTCCAAGTATACAGACCTAGACCAAGAGTTGGTTATTTTAAACCCGGATACACTTAAAACGCAAATCTCAGGGGCGGACAGCACAATCAAAGACCTTGAAAGAAACATCGCATCCGTTGAGGTTGTTGAACCGAAGGAGTATTACCACGAAGACAAGCACGATGAGGTGAAGGAGAAACTTCTCAACACCAAGATTGAAAAAAACAGGGCTTGGGACAAGGTGGAAGATATATCTGATATGGTTAACAAGTATGGTGATGGGATGCAATGTCAACACTGCGGGATTAAATTGATGGAAGCGGAACTCACCAAAAAGAAAATCTCTGAACTTGATGGATGGAAGGAGAAACACAACAGTTTAAGTGATGATGTTACAAAACTTGAATTGGAAGAGAAATCATTTGTTGAACTCAAAAATGAGTTTGATAAGTATGAGAAAAATAAACTCATTAAGGAAAAGTATGAGATTAGTCTTGAAAGTGCCGTAAACAAAAAACAACAACTAGAAGAAAAGTTGGGAAGATATGAAAAGGTTCAAGAGAAAATCAAAAAGAATAATGATGTTGAAGCTCAACTTATTAAAGCGAATATGAGAATAAATGAACTCATTGATGAGAAGAGAAGTTATGATAGAATTAAAGTATCAAACCAACTCAACATCAAAAATCACACGGAGAGAATTGAAAAGAACAATGAGATTATCACGATGATTGCCGAAGAGTTTGAGAGGGAGAAAGTTTATAAAATCTATATGGATGTATTCGGGAAGAACGGAATATCCAAGATGATTATGAAAACGATGATGCCTTTAATCAATCAGGAACTTCAAAGACTTCTTATGGATTCTTGTTACTTCAACTTGGAGATTAGAATCAACGAAAAGAATGAGGTTGAGTTTATGATGATTGACAACTCCACCGGTATTGAGAAACTGATGGCGTCAGGTTCGGGTTATGAGAGGACAATTGCTAGTATGGCTTTAAGAGCTGTGTTAAGTAAGGTTTGTTCTCTACCAAAACCAAACATCATAGTTTGGGACGAAGTGTTCGGTAAGGTTAGTAATGAGAACTTGGATATGGTTGGAGAATTCTTCAATAAAATGAAGGAGTATTTTGAAAAGATTTTTGTAATCACACATAACCCACTTGTTAATAATTGGGCGAATAATGTGGTGAAGATTACGAAGGTTGAGAATATTAGTAGAGTCTCACAATAGTGAGACTTTTTTTTTTTGATTAAGTAATTTATTTTTATTAATATTATGACAATGAACAACAAAATATACATTTACACTACGAACAGTGACAGACAAAAAGGGAGATACAAATTCGGTCAAACAGAGCAAGAAGTAATTGATAGAATTAAAGGACAACAAACAGGAAACTCCGAAAAACTTCAAAAAGTAATGGAAATTGAAACTGGTTTGACGGATTTTTATATTCGTTATCAGTTGAGATTAATGGGGTATGCAAAAGTCAATCAAGGGGGAGGCAGTGAATGGTTTGAAGGATTTAAATCAGATGAAGAAGCAATTTTAGGTGTAAGTAAAATTATATCTAAAGAAAAAAACGATACAAGAGTTGAATATACTCCAAGGTTTTTTCAAACTGTTATGAAAAATAATTTTTTGAAAAAATATCAATATGAATTAGAAAAAAAATATGAATTTATTGATTTTGCGTTGGAGTTGGCACCTAGGTTTGGAAAAACTATTTGGGTTATTGATTTGTTAAAAACTTTATTTGAAGAGTTTAATATAAAGTTATGTGTTATCCCTAGTTATGTTTTAACATCAAATTCATCTTTTGAAAAAGAATTTTATTTCTTTAAAAAATATTCTGATTGCATGGTTTTAGCGTCAATAGATGAAAATTTAAATGATGTAATTAGAGAGAATTATGGTAAAAAATTAATTTTGATTCCTGCATCTTTACATATGAGAGAGCATGAAGATAAATTAGAAATTATTAAGAATTTACCATCAAAAGATAAAGTTTCGATTATTGATGAGGCGGACTTCGGAGCTCATAGGAACAATAGTCAAGATAAAATAGATTTTATTAATTGTGGTTTAAATGTTTATATGACAGGAACTGCAATAGAAAAAGTTATATATCCATTAAAAAATGTTAGAGATAATATTTTAAGATGGTCTTATAGTGATATGTTGATGGTTAAATACGGAGAACATCCACTACAAGATAATTTGGAATCAATTGAGGAAAGTAAAAACTCAGTAAAAGATATTGTTATACCTCAATTTATGAGACTATCATTGGGGGGTGCTATAGATAAATTTTATGACGTTGAACCAAAATACAGGACTGATTGGACTAAATTACTTTCAGATGTTGATAAGTCAAAGCCGATATTAACCGATTTAATTAAATCGTTATTTGGGGTTTATAATGGGAAACTAACATATTTGGTTGATTTAAATACTAGTGAAATTTGTCCCAAAGATGTTACAATGATTTTTGCAAATACACCTGATAAGAAAGAACAAAAAAAATTACACAAATTGTTGGGAGAAACATTAGGTCCGCAATATATTGTTGAGTTAATAAATGGTGATGAAACGTCCAACAAAGAAGCCGAAGAACTTGCTAAGGGTGTTGTCGCACGTGCTAAAAGGGAACGTAAGAAAGTTGTTTTTCTTAGTAAAAGTATGGCATCTAGAAGTTTTTCAGTGTCGGAAATTGATACAGTTATGTTGATGTTTGATAGAGGGTCATATTCAACAGTAGCTCAAAAAATATCGAGAGTTTTAACACCGGGTAATACCTATGATGAGTCTAAAAAAGTTAGTGGTAATATCATTTCTTTATCATTAGACCCTAATCGTGAAGATGTTAGCCCTATTGATGAGTATCTTGTTTACGAGGCGGAAAAGACGGATGTTAATGAGTTAAGTGACGGGATTAATCGAGTATTACGTTCAGTTAATATATTTGTTAATGAAAATGGTTTAATGGAACCCATCATTATTGATGAATATGCAAATAAGTTAATTAATTCAAGTGAATTAATTAGAATCGGAATGGATATTGTTAAAGTTGATTCGGTAATGAATGATACTGAATTAGTTAGGGTATTAACAGGAATTGAAATTAATAATCAAACTGAAAAAGAAAAGATTGATGGGGTAGATTCAAGCACAATTATCAGAACCGAAAAAGAAAAAACAAAAAAAGATAAAAATAAGGGAGAAGCTACCGAAGACGAACGTCAAAAATTAAAAGAATCTTTATCAAATATTGTTGAAAATATTGTCGAGATATCGGAGATAAATAATTGTGAATCAAATAATATTATTGAAACTCTTGAAATGATTAGGGATAAGGGTTTTTGTGAAGAAGTTGTTTTTGAAGTGGGAGTGGATTGTGAAATAGTGAAGAAAGTTATTTTGTTGGGTGCCGTTTCAGAAAAATTACTAAATACAATTATTACATCATATAACAATGAAGAGAATGGAGTGATTATAAATAAAATAGGTAGTTCGCTTTCAAAATGGAAATCTGACCCATCAAAAGGGGAGGTATTTACACCATCAGAATTGGTTAATCAAATGCTTGATAAAATTCCGGAAGAGGTATGGAGAAATCCTAAATCTTTATTCTTAGACCCTTGTATGGGAAAAGGAACGTTTCTTATTGAGATAGTTAATAGATTAGTTTATATTTATAAGTATAGTGAAGAAGACGCCAAATCTCGAGTTTACGGGTATGATACTCGAGTAAAATACATAAACTATTTACGTCGACGTGGTTTTATAAACGTTCAATGTAAAGATTTTTTAAATGAAGAAATTAAAATGAAATTTGATGTTATACTTGGAAATCCACCATTTCAAAGTGGTAAAGGAGAAAGTGGAGGAAGAACCGCACTATGGAGGTATTTTGTGAAAAAAGGATTTTCACAATTAAATGAAAATGGAATTTTATCTTTTGTCACACCTCAGTTTCCAAATAGTTCAAAAGATATTGGTGGAATATTCAGTGATAATCAAACTGTTTGGGTCAATACCGACATAAAAAAATATTTTAAGGAAGGGTCGACATTTTATACTTGGGCTGTAAAAAATACGAAAAAACAAATAGACACTGATTTTATTTTTGAAGGCGTTAAAATAAATGTAACAAGTGATACCTTACCCAATATAGTATCACAAGAATCAATATCAATTATTAATAAGATTAAAAATAAAAAATCATTAAATGTTTTACATAGTGAAGGAGTAAATCACAATAAATTAAAAAAACAAACAGACACACAATCACCTTTTTATACTAATTTTTATCAATATAAAATAAGAAGAACGGTAGATGAAACATTTTATTCTTATACGTCAATTTTGCCGACATATTATAATGATAATAAAATTACATTTACAAAATCGGGTAAACCTAATTTTAAATATCATGACGGTGAAACAGACCCTGTAGGTGCAATAAAACATATGTCAGGTATTATTTTATGTTTAAATGAAGAGATTGCAAATAATATGATATGGGTTTTTGAAGAATCAAAATTAACTAAATTTTATTATTTATGTTTAAAAAGTGGAGGGATGAACGGTTTTAATTTTATACACCCTGTTATTGATTACACAGAAATACCATCTGATGAAAAAATATATTCTTATTATGAATTAAGCAAAGAAGAAATAGATTATGTTGAATCAAAAATTAATTAACTATATAGAACATTCAAGAAATAGAGAATATATGTCAGGGGTTGACCGTGATAAACTTAGAATAAAGCAAACTGCGGAAGTTTTTACACCAACACCATTGGTACAAGAAATGCTTGATAAACTTGAAGAAGAAGACCCAACATTATTTGCTGACCAAACAAAAATATTTTTAGATAATTCTTGTGGAGACGGGCAATTTTTATCTGAGGTTATTATAAGAAAAATGGAAAGAAGTGGATGTTCTTTAGAACAAGCTTTATCTACAACTTATGGTGTTGAACTTATGGAGGATAATGTTATTGAGTGTAGAAAAAGACTTGCAGGGCCAAATCCAACTGAAGAGATATTAAAAATAGTTCAAAAAAATATAGTTAATCATAATGCACTAACTTATGATTATTTATTTGGTGAATTGGAATAATTTACTATCTTTGTGGTATGCAAACATTCTTACCATATTCAGACATTAGACAATCGTTAAAAGTATTAGACAACAAAAGACTCGGAAAACAACGAGTCGAGGCGTTTCAAATTATCAACGCAATCACCGGAAGACCAAAGTTAGACGGAACACCTTACAAAGGATGGATAAACCATCCTTGTTCTGTTATGTGGAAAAAATTTATTCCGGCACTAAAGTTTTACCATAACTGTTGTATTGATGAGTGGGTTAGTAGAGGTTTTACTAACACTATGAAAAAAGAAGTGATTGATGAAGAAATCATTTTACCTGACTGGTTTGGGTTTGAAGATTTCCATTCATCTCACAGAGCAAATTTATTAAAGAAAGAACCGGACTTTTATTCGCAATATGGTTGGAGTGAAAACCCCCAAGACCCATATGTTTGGTTGGATAAAGAAGGTAGATGGTATAAACAACAAACAGGACAAAAAGTAAGAACTTATTATGAAAAAACTCAGCTACAACAAAAACAACATAAATTACCAACCACTGAAACATTGGTCTTTGGATGATGGTAATATTGTTGCCATATATCAAGGAAATAGAGGAAAACACCCTGAACTTGACTTTGTTGTAAAATATCTTGCACCCGGAAAAAGATTACGGGCTCCATCACATACTCATTGGATAGTTGATTTATTGATGAAGGCGGAAAGGAATAAAGATATGGTTAAAAACTTTATTGAGGAGTGGTGTGAGTTATATGAAACAATTACACCATTCAATTCTGATGAGGAAAGAAAAAAGTTTAAACCGGATTACAATCACTATATGATGGGTAAGTATCATATGTTGAATTCTTATGGTGAGTTTGGAATTGAGTTTTTATCAGTTCTTATTGAATTATTCACTAAATGTGAAAAAAGGAATGAAGGTGCATATATGTTTAAAAATATGTTAGGTTTGGTAAAAGAATATTGTGATGGGAAAAAAGATTTTTATCAAATTGTGTCGCATTCTAAAAGAGTTTAATTATCTTTGACTAAATAAATAAAAAATATGAAAAAATATCTGTTAACGGTTTTTGGCGAGTTTAATGGTAAAGAAATTATCGCAAGATTAGGAAAGGGAATAGCACCTATTGTAGATTCACCTCATCTTAAATTTCAACACACAAAAGGTGCTATGGTTTTCCATTTTGGTTCCGAAATAAGTGCTGAAGAAATTTATGATTATGCTGTTGGGGTTTTTTATGGGTTATCCAACGCTTTCATTCTTACGGAAATGACTGATAAAACATCGGTTTATATGCCTGAAGATGTTAAGGCACATTTGTTGGATTTAGATAATGATACTGAAGAGGTTGATATTAGAATTAATATGCCAAAAATGGGTAAGTCAGTTGATGATATGTCAGAGATGGCGGAAGACTTTGTTGGTTTTTTATTGGATGAGATGGAAAATGAAATAAAAACACCAACTTTAAATGAAATTCTTGATAAAATAAGTGAAAAAGGTTTATCTTCACTTTCGGGATTTGAAAAAGAAATACTTAATGAATACAGTAAAAACTAAAATATGAAAGAAAAAAACACGACAATTGCAATTAATCAAGAAGAGATTGCTTCCTACTTGAAGGACATTAGAAAAATTAAGGTTATGACTCCGGAAAGGGAAAAGGAGTTGGCTAAAAGGATGTTATCAAATGATTTGAGTTTAATTGAGAAAGAGGCGATTAAGAAAGAGTTATTGGAGGGTAATCTTAGATTTGTTATTACGGTTAGTAAGCAGTATCAAAATCAAGGGTTGGAGTTATGTGATTTGATATCTGAGGGTAATTATGGGTTATTAAGGGCTATTGAGAGTTTTGATTGGTCTAAGAATTTAAGATTTATATCTTATGCGGTTTGGTGGGTTAGACAATCGATTTTACAATCTCTTAATGAGAATTCTAGAACTATTAGGTTCCCCGTAAATGTGGTTCAGGAGTTTCATAAAGCGAAGAAAGAGCAGGATGTTACAGGAGATGAGTTACCGGATAAGTTTGTTAATCTTCCGTATACGGTAAACTTGGATAGTCCATTGAATGAGGATGGGGATACGCTACTTGATGTTATTGTAAACCCAAATGAAGATAGACCGGAAGATGTGTTTTCAACCAAAGATATTTTGAGACAAAAACTTGCATCTATTCTTAATATTTTGGATGAAAGAGAGAAAGTTATTATTGAGGATTATTTTGGACTTACTGGTAGTTCAAGGACATTGGAAGATATTGGAAATGACTTTGACCTTACTAAAGAGAGAGTTCGTCAAATAAAGGAGAAAACGTTAAGAAAATTAAGGAACGAGTGTAAAGACTTGTTTGATTATATGTAAAATATGTGAATGGACTATTTATTATAGTCCATTTATTTTTTAATTTTATTAAAATTGTTAAATATGAAAAAATTTATTGAAAATAACTTTGTTGTAATTGTATTGGTGATTGTTCTTTTGTCTTTTTTTAAAAGTTGTGGTGACTCTAGGGAGTTAAGTAAAATGAGAAAAGAAGTTCAAACAATTAAGGATTCCACATACACAAAGAAAGAATTGGGTATTGAATTAAAAATAATGGGTCTTGAAGCTGAAAAGAGAATGATACAGGCTACGGATAGAAAATTATTAGACGTGCAGAGACAAACTCAAATCGAGGAAGAAATTAAAAAATTAAAAGGAGAGAAATAATGAATTGGATACAAAAAAATTTTAAAACAATAATATATGCATCTTTTCTGGTACCTATAATTACAGTTGCAATTGTATCAATATCACATGTAACCAAATGGTATGGATTATCTAATCCTATTAGTTGGGCGGTGTATTTATCTCTAGGTGTTGAAATTGCTGCGTTATCCGCATTGGCCGCGATATCTGCTAAAATGGGTAAGAAAGTTTATTTACCCTTTATTATTGTTACGTTAATTCAATTCATCGGTAATATATTTTTCGCATATCAATACATAGACGTTACTAATGAATCTTTTAAAGATTGGGTGGATATGGTAGACCCCATTGTTTCATTTATGGGTGTTGAATCAGGTAATATGATAGGTCATAAAAGATTTTTGGCGTTGTTTGCCGGAGGAATGTTACCATTAATTTCTTTATCTTTTCTTCATATGTTAGTTAAGTTTGAGGAAGAGGAAAAGAAAATTCAAGTAACTCCCGTAATAGATGTCGATGCGTTGAGTGTTGAATCCGGAAAAATAGAGGAAGTTTTATTAACACCATCAAATACTCCTCAAAATACATCTGAAATGATGTTAACAACTAATGATGATATTATTAGTTCAATACCATCAGATGAGGAAATATCGGATTGGGACGTTACACTTATGGATGGGTTGGAAGAAGAAAATTTTGAACCGGTTATAACTTTTGGTAATGCTGCGGAGAAACCAAAAATAAATAGATTAGTATATACTAGAAGGGATGGTTAAAATAGAAAAATACGGGGATTTTAACCCAATTGGGGAACACAAAAATAAAAGACAAATAATATTATGTCATACTTCGAGGGATGTTGAGGAATACTTAACATCCCTTAAATTTAGGTATAATAAAAAATACGATAAGATACCCCACTTTGTTATTTCAAGGGACGGAAGTGTTTTGCAATTGATACCTGAGTTAGGGTATACAAATATTTTTTTTGATGAGTGGATAAATAAAACGTCTATTATAGTTTGTTTGGAAAATTTAGGTTGGGTAGAAAAGAAACAATTAACAAATTATCACATTAATTGGAATGGTAATATTTATAATGAGAGTCCATATGAAAAAAAATGGAGAGACTTCTTTTTTTGGCAGCCTTATACAGAAGAACAAATGGGTAGTTTAGTTTTATTGTGTGAGAAATTATGTTTGGAATTTTCTATACCAAGGAAAAGTGTGGGACATAATACAAAATTTGAAGGAATAAAAAATTTTGATGGGATTGTATCAAGGAGTAATTATGATTCACGATTTACAGACTTGAATCCGTCATTTGATTTTGAATTATTTAAAAAAGAAATAGAATATGAGTAAATTTAACAACACTAGGTATGATGAAATTAAAAATCTTGTAAACATTGCAAGAAATTTAAATGAGGATACAATAAAGCAAATTAATATCGGTAAAGATATTGAGGATAATGTTGAAAATGATGAGTATGAAACGGCTAATTCAGGGGAGAAAGAAAAGACTCCTGAAGATAAGATACAAAAATATAGAATATCTGGTGGTATATTGGCGATTCACGGAAAAAATAGGGATGAGTTACAAATCACTACCGATGATAAGATGGCGTTCCAAGAAACTATGGACGAATTTATTGAAGAAGTTTCGGACTTAGTTGATTTTAATCAATTAAATTTATATCAAAATAACGTTGAGTGGTCGGGTAAAATAATAGACCAAGACATGGATTTTATTTTTACCATTGGTGAAAATAATGGTATTTATATTAATGGAGATGCCGTTAAGGTTGACCCAGAGTTTTTGGATATGATAAATAAATTACAGAGGTATTACGAAAAATTTAAATCAAAATGGTCGAAATTGGTGGCTTCAAGGAAAAAAACAATGAATCCGGAGGATTAAATTTTGTTAAAAGAAATTATTTAACAATTTTGAAAATTATTGGAGGTATTTTTATTTTATATTGGATGGTTTTTATTTTAACACCTGATGTTAAAATGTTGGAAAGCCAACAAAAAAGAATAAATGATTTAAATTACCTAATAATACAGAAAGAAAAGGAACAAAAAAAATTAAGTGTTGAGATTGCTAATTTTAACACTCAAATTAAAATTTTAGATTCTAATATAAATAGAATTAAGGGGGAAAAAATAATAATTAAAGAAATATACTATGAAAAAGTTAATAATGTTGACAACTATACTGATGCTCAGCTTGACAGCTTTCTCGCAAAAAGATACAACTATTACATCCGTTAAGTGTATTCCAATTCCAATCTTAAAACAAATGATAAAAGATATCATTAATGGAGATGGGGCAAAAGAACAATTAAAATTAACGGAACAATTATTGGACTCAACCGAAAAAAAAATAGTATTGAAGGATTCAACAATTAGTAGATTAGAAAAGAAATCTAATAATTGTGAAAATATGTTGGAGATGGAAAAGGAGAAGTATAGTATATTAGAGTCTCATACTAAAAAAGTAGAAAATAAGTTAAAGTTTGAGATGGTTAAAAACAAATTTAAATCAATACTAGGTATAACCGCAATTGGGGTATTAACATTCTTTTTAATAATAAAATAAAATGCCGTTTACAAATACAGAAAAAAAAGAAATTGAAGTAATGATGAGAAAAGAAATTAAAAATTTCTTTGAAACAAATACTATAAAACAATTTGAAGATAAAATTTTAGATAGGGTAGTTCAGGACATGAAAAGAGGTAAACTCGAGTCCGAAGCTAAAGAAATAACCCTTAAAATGTTCCGTGAATTCTATCAGTTTATGTGGATGAATAGAAGTTATTGGGAACCAAGACTTAAAAACGCTTAATTATGAATACACCAGGACCAGTTTTCAGTAAAGGATTAGACAAAGCATTTTCTTCATTACCAAAGATTAATACAGATATTACTATGGATGCATTGAAATATAAAGATATGGTTGAAGGAGAAGTTGAGGAGAAATGGAGTGAGAAATACAAAAAAAGTATTGATTGTAGTAATCCTAAAGGATTCAGTCAAAAAGCTCATTGTCAGGGTAAGAAAAAGAAATCTGAGACAAAAGAAGCGACAAGTACAGGTGGTACAGGTCAATTTCAAGCGCCTTTCGCATTTAAAGATAGTGAGTTTGTAAGAAAAAGTTTTGCAGAAACCCCAAAAAAAGTAGAAACTAAAGAAGCAACCGGGTCAGGTTCAGTAGGTGCTTATTCAACACCGGCTTTTGTTGCTCCAAATAAGAAAGAATGGAGAGGTGCTGCGAAACCTTTATATAAAGGAGGTGCCTTTGTTAAGGTAAAAAAGAAATGTAAAAATTTCCCATATTGTAATCAAGGGGATATTAAGGCATTAAAGATATATGAAAATGAAAGTTTAAAAGAAGCGATTAAAAATGTTTCTCAAAAATATAATATAAGTGAGAACGTAATTAAATCGATTATACAATATGAACTTAGTAATTTAAATAAATAAAGATATTTATAATAAAAAAAAATATGAATAATTTTTCTAAAAAAATTGATGCCATGGTTTTTAACATCTTAAATGAAGAGATTGAAAAAAAATCAAATGAAATTGTAAACATACTTGAAAAAGAGTTGAAGGGAGGTCAAAAAAAATTGGACGTTGCCAAACCTAAAGGTAAATTAACCTCTGATGATTTTAAGATGTTAAGAGGTATGAAGAAAAAAGAAACTAAAGAGGGGAAGGAAACGATGTGCTCTGAGTGTGGAGGAGGGATGTATGAAGGAATGTGTAATGAATGTGGATATACCTCAATGAGAGAAGAGTGGAATGAAGAAGAAGAAGTTGAAGAAGGTAATGCATTCTCAGGGGCGTTAAATAAGGCTAGAAAACAACATAAAGATAGTTTTGAGGTTGATGGAGAAACTTATCCGGTTAGAGAAGCAAAAGAAAATTGGATTCAAAAGGCGAAAATGAATAAAGGTGCGTTACGTAAAAAATTAGGGATTCCGGAAGAAGATAAAATTCCTACTGCCAAGTTAAAATCTTTGAAAAAAGAATTAGAGGGTAAATCTAAAGGTGATAAAAAATTATCCGCGGCTGATTTAAAATTACTTAAGCAAGTTAATTTGGCTCTTAACCTAAAAAGTTTAAAGGAGAGTGATAATACTTTAAAATTGACAGAGGAGGAAATGATTAACTTATTAGAATCAATTGTAATTGAAGAGAAGGAAAAACAAGAGTTAGAAGTTAAAGTTAAAAAAACTACGGACAAACTAAAAGATAATATTTCAAAGAAATATGTTTCGGGAATGTCTAAATTACAAAAAAGTTTAGATTCAAGTAAAAAAGAAGAAAATGACTATATTTCATCAGTCACAAAAAAAATGAAAGAATATCTTAAAGACGGTTCAAAAAGTTCTTATGAGATGAATCCAACACATTTTCCAAAAGGTAATGGTGAATTAGCTAAAATGGATAAGATGACATATCATGCAAGTAAACCTGTTGAAGAGTATATTGAAAACTTTACGGCTGCCGGAATGGAAAATTTAGTTTATGACGAAATTCATCCTGACGAAGAATGGATGAAAGATAACATTGAAGGTTCTTCTCGTACCGGTAATAATCCTAAATGGGCTAATTCTGTGGAAACCGATGTTAATAAAAAACGTAATCAAATTAGAAAAGATAATTTATTAGGTGCGGTAAAACAAATGGCGTATAATAAAGCACCTCAACCTGTCGTTGATGATGCTAAACAAGGTTCTGCGGGAAAATTCACCAAAAATTTTGGTAAGGATGCCGGAAAAAAGGCGACAAAAATTCTAAATCAATTAGAGTCTACTCAGGACAAAAATGATAAATTAATTAGTGAAGAGTTTAATAAGATGAAAAATCTTATGAATTACAATAAAAAAACTCAGTAAACTTCATTTATATATAAATGTATATTATATTCTCCATAGGAAACTATGGAGAATTTTTTTAATTGGATATCGACCCCCATTCCGGATGACGAAGTTATTGTTTGGTTTAACATTCATAATATGAATTATGAAATGATAGAGTTGTGCGGAGATATATTTAAGTCATTGCATTTTATTGTCTCGGATACGTATTTGGGTGATAATGTTAATGAAACGGGTATTGTTCTATCAAATGAAGATAATTTGGCTCATTTTGAATGGTGTTGGGGATTACTTATTGAAAACTTTAGAAAAGAGAATATAAAGTTAAGAATTGAGGGGAAACATAAGGATTATTTAAAAACATTCTTTTTTGATACATTTTATGACGCTAAAGATAAGAACGTTAAGAATGCTATACCTAATTTTTTGGAAGATATTTTTGATTTAGATAAACCATTTAGTAAATCAGACCTTGACATTTTAACAGAATTGTATAATTTAGTAGAGAAAAATATAGAATAAAAGATTTGACTTTTATTTTAAAAATTAATAAACTTATAAAAAAAAGAAAAATGGAAACATTAGAAGAAATCAAAACGGTGGTAGAATCCATGTCAGTTGATGTTACTAAGTTTTATAACGGAAACAAAAGTGCTGGTACTAGAGCCAGAAAATCAGCTCAAGAAATTAAAGCTCTTTTGCAAAAACTTCGTGGTGAAATTTTAGAAACAAAAAAAACAAATGAGAATGAGTAATATTGAAAATATATTTTTATTTATTTTCGTTTTTACGATTTTAATCTCGTTAAGAGGTTTATTTAAAATCATAGGTTCCCTGGTGCAAAAAGAACCTACACCGCTCAAATTTAGCAACAGGGAACTTATATTTTTAGGTTTATCAATTAGTTACATCATAACATATATTATAAAATGAGTTTTTACACAATAATATCACCATATGTCGAATATTTACATTCGATAAGAAAATTAGAAAATTATTTGAGTTTCGATATGAAATTCCCAACTAGATGGAGTTTACCTAAATCAATTATGGATGAGGGTCAATTAATTAGTTTTGATGTTGGTATAGAAAATTTAAAAGGATTATCATTTGTTTGCAAAATAGATGATACAGATATTGAGTTAACTTTATCTAAGGTCTTAAAAATAATTAAGTTAAATAAAGAAAGAGAAATAAAAGAAAGGTTATTTAAAGAGACTGTCGAACAATTAAAAAATACTTTTGAAAAAACAAATCTCGATAAGTTACAAAAACTTTATTTTGATTTTGAAAACGATGAAACAATTTTAAATACTGATGAGGAAAGAAGCACAATTGAATTGGTTGAGGAGTCAACAATTGAAGGATAAAAATGATGTTGAATTAAATAAGAGAACTATTATTAATCAAATTAAAAAAATTAATAAAGAAGACCTCTTTACCAAAACTGAGGAAAAACCAAAATATAATTTATGGCAGAAAATAAAAGTAATGATTTGGGGGACTTAGAAAAGATTGCGTTAATTGCGGATTCTTTACAAGCGATGTTTAAGGGGAAAAGTTCTGTGATTTTTGAACTTAATAAAGCGGATTATACAAAAATGATTAATCATTTTAGGGAGATTGATAGACACCACAAACAATTTACAATTGATATGTCAGGAACTGATTTTATTTTCATTCTCGATGAGAGTATGTTGTAAATTTCCTATATAGCATTTTCTTATCAAATCCATTATTACATAGTATATCAATTAGATATTTTCTCTGTGCCGAAGAAACATCTTTCACAAAAAGGCAATCTCCTCTTTTTATTTTAAAAAAATGGAAATTTAGAGTATCAATAAATCTTACGCATTCGTCAACGTTTTTAAAGGTGAATAATTTAAAATCTTCATCTCTTTGAACTACGATTTTATTATGTAATGATGATACCATTTTAATCCCATCACCTTTCAAGTAATCATTAATAAACGTATGAATGTTTATTTTTGATTTCATTTGCAAATCATAAAATTCTTCCTCTATTTTGTAGTTTGATATCTCAACCAATGTCATATCATCATCCTCAAGTTTAACCTTCACATTTCGTCCCATTTCATCTGTCAGGTATATTGGGAATAGTTGATTGGAACTTAATTCAACCAATCCAATTTCAAATTTGCAAGGTTCCGCATTTTCCACAAGTTTTTCAAAAATAACATTTTCGGAGTCTTTTTTTAATTTAGAAAAAAACTGATGAGCTTTCTTGTAAGTTATAAATTTCTTTATTATCTTTTTTTTTGTCTTATTTTTAAACAAAACAACTAAAAAATTTTCCATAATGAAAAATTACTATGAAATTTTAGGAATTGAAGAGAATTCGTCTCAAGATGAAATAAAAAAAGCATATAGAGCGTTAGCGATTAAGCATCATCCGGATAAAGGGGGTGATGAAAATATGTTTAAAGAAATTAGTGAGGCGTATGAGAATATTGGAAACCCTGAAAAGAGAAGTCAATATGACAATAGTAGAAAAAATCCTTTTTTTGGTGGAGGTGGTCCGGGTGGTGCATCTTTCGAAGATTTATTTTCAAATATGTTTGGCGGGGCAAATCCGTTCGCACAAAGAAAACCACAAGCGCCACAAAAAATAGTTAAGTTAAAAATAACACCAATTGAATCTTATTTGGGTGTTGAAAAGAATATTTTTTATGTTAGGGAAATTGGATGTCAGGGTTGTGGTGGTTCTGGTGGAGAACAACAAATGTGTTCCGGTTGTAATGGAGAAGGGTTTAAAGTTAAAACTTTTGGAACCGGATTTATGGTTCAACATGTTAGAACGGCTTGCGATGTGTGTGGTGGAAGAAGGTATACGTTAGTTCATAAGTGTTATTTTTGCAATGGTAAAGGAACTAAAAGTGAATCGACTGAACTTAAAATAAAAATACCGGTAGGGATTGATTCGGGTCAATTTTTGCAGATGGAGGGATATGGTGATTTTGTTAATGGAATGGTTGGGAATCTATTACTTCAAGTAGAAGTTGAACCTGCAAATGGGTTTGAAAAAATGGGTAATGATTTAATTTATAGTTTATACTTAAATTTAGAAGAGATTCAAAGTAAAACATTTTTAATACCTCACCCGTCCGGAGATTTAAATTTAAAATCTCCAAAGTTTGTGGATACTTCAAAACCACTTAGATTAAATGGTAAGGGATATAATGGTGGGGATATGTATGTAAAACTACATTTAAGATTTGAAAATCTTAATTAAGAATAAAATTCTTTATTAATTGAATCGTTCCGTATATACCGGCGAAACACATATAAAGACCTAATACAAACATTACAATCTCAGATGTTTTTAACTCTGACCTTGATTTACATTTTTTACAACCTGTTTTTTCTTTTTCCATAATCTTAAATATAATTTGTAATTAATATCTTGTAAATAATTTGCCTTTTGGATTTTTTTGTTTATCTTTTAAAAAAATAATAATATGTTAAGTTGGATTGGAGGAAAATCAAAAATTGGTAAGTGGTTGGTAGATTATTACCCACAAGATATGGAAATAATGACAGAATCATTCGGTGGAATGATGTGGTGTTACTTTAATATGGATTTAATTAAGTATCCAAACCTTAAAAAGATTGTCTATAATGACTTCAACCCTTTAAATTATAATCTCTTTAAATGCGTTCAAAATCCCCCCGAATTACAGAGGGCGTTAGATAGCATACCCGTACAACAAATAGGGGTTTCTAATACACCACAGGAGTTTAAGGATAGGTTTGTGGAATATCAAACAGAGGTATTCAATTCCGGATTTACAACAAATTCTCCTGACTACTTAACTGCGGCAAAATACGTTTACGTAGTTACCCAAGTTTTTAGTGGAAGTAAACCTGAAACATCTTCATTTATTGATTTGAAGGGTAATTATCGTTGCAAATATTTGTCATTTAGGGACAAATTAAGTAAACCGGACTGGGTGGAACATTTTTTAAGGATTACCGATGTTGAGAATATGGATTTTGAGGATTTAATCATTAAATATGATACCCCAACGACTTTTCATTATGTTGATGCTCCATATTATAAAACGGAAAATTATTATTCAAACCACGATTTTGATAGACAAGACCACGAAAGATTGGCAAATGTTTTACAACAAGTGAAAGGTAAATTTGGTATGTCATATTATGATTTTCCTGATTTACATACTTGGTTTCCTGAAAATGTTTACAGGTGGGAGAGAAAATTATTCGCCAAAGCCGCCGCAGCCAAAAAAAATACAAAACAAAATATGGGTGAAGAGCTGTTTATATTGAATTTTTAGTTATTTTTGCATTATCAATATATTTATTACTAAACAATTATAAAATGAAATTTACAAGCATTTTAAAAAACATTATTCTTGAATCGCAATCCAAGTATTTAATTAATTTGGAAAAAGTTACCAAACCTTTAATTAATAAGGAAGGTAAGAAGTTGAAACCACTTATGACTAAGGAGGTTTACGATGAATTAGTTAAAGCCGACCCAAATACTAATCTTAACGATATTGATTTGAATACAGATAACAAGGGAGACCTTGAAAAGGTTAAAGCGGGTTCGTATGTAACTTGGTTAATCAAACAATATTTATCAATTCCAACGGAGGCTGAAAAAGGAACTCCTATGTATGATAGAGAGTTAAAACAGGCACAATCAACATTCCTTGAGGATTTGTATAAAGTTACAAATGATTTAAAGAAGTTTGAAAGATTTAAAAACAGAATTCCACAGGAAAGTAGAGATATTAATAAATTAACAGTTCAATCTCTTTATGAGTTGGTTAAAGATTTCTCATTAGAGAAAACTAAAGCAAGTAAAGAAGAGAAAAAAGCGGCGGCAGAAACCTACGAACATCCGGGTGGTGATGTTGTTTTTAGAGGAAGTAAGTGGACTGTTGTTGAAATTTCAGACACAGGTAAACTTGGTAAGGATGCAGCTTGTTTCTATGGTGGTAATTACCTTGAACCAAGTAAAGGTGAAACAAGATGGTGTACGTCTTCACCAGGTCTTAATTGGTTTGAAAAATATATTAAGGATGGTCCGTTATATGTTGTGATACCTAACCAATGGGAAGGTAAGAGAGGGGAGAGTAGTGGATTACCTGCAGATAGATATCAATTCCATTTCCCATCCAATCAATTTATGGATGTTCACGACCACACAGTTGATTTGGTTCAATTATTGACCGGGCCAATGTCAGAACTTAAAGATTTCTTTAAACCTGAATTTGCGAAAGGATTAACTATTAATGGAAAAAGTTTGAAAATTGATAGTTTTAGTCACGGAGCAATTGGAAAATTCATTGGACTTTATGGTCTTGAAGATTTGTTTGAAAGTTTACCTGATTCTTTGGAAACACTTAAAATTAAAAACAATGACAGGAATGATATTATAATTACAATTCCTGAGGATATTGACAGATTCCAAAACTTAGAGTTTTTAAATTTTGAAAATTGTGTTGATAGTGTTCCTGAATCAATTTGTAATTTGAAAAAACTTAGATTCTTAACACTTCAAGGTAACTCTAAATTAAGAACAGTTCCGGGTTGTATTGCTAGTTTACCTAATATAGTTTTCCTTAATGTGAAAGAGTGTCCTAATTTAGAGATTCCACAAGAAATTAGTGACAATGCTAATGATTTTGGAAATGGAATGTGGGATTTTGCTGAAGATGAAGATTAAAAATTTATATATGAACGTAGATGTTGAAATTTATATGAGCAGCATTTTAAAGTTCTTCAGGGAAAATCCTGAAGAACTTATTAATTTAATACCATTAACAAAGAAGGATGAATTTTTTGTTAAATTAAGGGAAGTTGCAATAACAAACTCAGAAAAGGGGGATGAGGTTAGTTTAACTAGACAACAACTTATAGATGTTTGTTTGGATATTAACGGGAACCCACTACGTATTGAAAAAAATTCTAATATAATAATTCCCACAATTTTTGGAGAATATTCTTTAAATTAATTTGGCTATTTGGATGGGACATATTATCTTTGTGTTCTAAATCAAAATCATATGTCAATAACATTAGAACAAGTAAGGGTACAAGCACCCGCAGTTTTCACCACACAGGCTTCACCGAAGCTTACACAGAAATACAATTTAGCTCCAACAATTGAAATCCTTGAAGGGTTTCAAAGAGAGGGTTGGGAAATCTCAAGTGCAAAACAAATGGGTAATAATCCCTACGGTATTCACGAAGTTAGATTAAGAAATGGGGGACTTACACAAGTTGGGGATTCGCTTGTTGAGGCAATTATTAGAAATTCACACAACGGACTTTCAAGTCTATCAATCGGGGCTGGATTACATCGTCTAGTATGTTCCAACGGACTTACGGTTCCGACAGCAGTTGCTTCATCAATCAGAGTTCGTCATATGAAAGTTGATATGGGTGATATTCGTAGACTCACTGATGAGTTTGCGGAGAACTTACCGGTTATCGGAAATTCTATGGGTAAAATGGATTCAACCATTATGTCTGACGCACAGGTTAATGACTTTGGAACCAAGGCAAAAATCATCCGTTGGGTTCCGGGTTCTGTTCCAAGTTCTTTAAGTATTGAAGAGTTGGTAAGACCGGTTAGACCTGAAGACGCTAAACAATCGGTGTGGAATGTGTTTAACCGAGTTCAAGAGAAGTTTGTTCGTGGAGGTATTTCTTATCACACACCAAAGGGTAGATTTACTACTATGAGAGAACTTAAAAACATCTCATCACTCCAAAAGGTTAACACTCAACTTTGGGAACTTGCTGAAACTTATTGCTAAAAAAGTGGGGACATTATGTCCCCATTTCAATTTAATTTATTATCTTTGTTATTATGAGAAAAGAAATCTATAAAGTTAATTTTGTCAAATATGATTGTAATGAGTATCAATCTTACAATGTGCTTGCGGATAGTATGTTTTATAACAAAAAAAATAATCCTGAATATGTATACAAGGGTAAAAAAAAGATTAATACTGAATTCACATTTAAGTCCAATCATATAAGTGAAAAGGCGTTTGTGGATAATTTTGCTAATACTTTATGGGGGGTTTCTAGACATAACTTATTACTTGTTGTGGAACAAGAAGGACATAAATTATCTATGAAATTGTTCCATTCTTGTAAGATTAGGAGAGTCGGGAATCAATATTTCACAACAAATAAAAATGTTGATTATGTTACTATTAACACAATAACGGGGGATATATATTCCGGATTTCTTCATAACTACCAGAAAAAAAGAAAGTTTTCAAGAAGATTACGAAAAAATTCATTTCAGTTTGATTTTTTTAATATTTTTAAACATCAAATAAGAAGTTTGTTAAGTCATTTTGTAAAAAATTCTGAGAGGGCAAATACCGATTTGATTATGAATTCAGCTTTCAATAAATTTTTTGAATATATTGATGGTAATAATGAAACTAAGTTAACACACGGAGAAAGATTGTATAAGTACTATATGATGAAAAGGAATATTAAATTCCCAAATAACTTTGGAGTGTTTTTAAATTCGGAATTAAAGGTTCCAACTTTAAAAATTTTAAGGAAAAATGATATGAAGTTGGTGGATTCTTTTATGAAACTTTATGAGATAAGCGGTAAGAAATTAAGGAAGGCTCTTCACATCTGCGAAAATATAAATATTAAAATGTATGAGAATGCGGTTAACTTCTTTGGTGAAGATTGGATTAACCAAAACGAAGATGTTCTCTTAAAGTGTTTAAATTTTAGAGGAACAATTTGGAATAGACCAACATCAACCGGTAGACACATATTCTCACCAGAAGAATTAAAAAGGGTTTTCACTATGTTTGAACTTGTTCTCAACGAGCAGTTGGATTATAATACTTACTTCGACCACGTAATTAGTTATGTTAAATTAAAGACATATGGTGAGGAGGATGTAAGATGGTATTCAACATCTGTGGAAGAATTTAGACAGGAGCATTTGGATTGGACGGATAAATTACAACATTACATCCAAGGAACTTATTACAGGATGTATCCTGACTATATGATGAATGAAGTGGTAAAACCAATAACTAGTGATGGCGAAACTTATTATCCGGTGTTATTAACAAACTCATCATTATATAATAACGAGAGTCAATTGCAATCAAATTGTGTTAAAGGATATGTGGGAAAAGTTGGTTCGGTGATTGTTTCATTTAGAAAGGGAGAAGAGGAGTCCGATAGTAGAGCGACGATTGAGTATAAGGTATCAAAAGAGGATGATAAGATTAAAATTAAAAACGTTCAATGTCTTGGAAGATTTAACGGGAGTTTAACTTCGGAGTGGGATAAACCGATTGAAATACTTAATGAGAGAATGAATAAGATTGTGAAAGATAAAAGGTTTGAGACGGTAAAACTTAAAAAAGTATGCACCAACGGGACAGAATTATTTTCAGATTCGGAATGGAAAGATGATAAATTGGTTTGGTCGGTTGAATTCATTGACTCAACTCATAACGGTATGATGTATATAGATTTTAATTATGACCTTTAATTATGGATAAACATTATTATATAAAACACATAGAGAAAGCGACATCGCCTCTATCAAAAGTGTCAATTGATGATATGCAATTGACTGATGAAAAATTAGATGTGACAAAGTATGAAACTTTGTTTATGACATCCGCATATAGTGGTGGTAAATTTATGTGGAAGGATATTATTTTAAAAACCAAACAAGGGTTCTTTCTATTTATAAGAAGACACGGATTACACAAAAATATAATTGATGTTGATATATATTATAAACAAGAGCAACATAATGAACTATTGATATTCATTAAACCATTTGTAAACTTATTAACAAAATAAAACAAAAATATATGGAAATTACTTCAGAAGAATTAAAACAAAAAATTAAAAACGGAGAAAAACTTTTAGTTGACTGCTTCGCCAGTTGGTGCGGTCCCTGCAAAATTATGAAACCTTGGTTTGAAAGTGCTGCGAAAGAAATGAACGAAACTGACGGAACCAAACTATATCTTTTCAACATAGAACAAGATAAAGAGTTTGCGGTAAACGAACTTGGAATTAGAAGTGTGCCAACAATAAAAGGTTTTAGTGGTGGTAAAGAAGTCTACCATAGCACAGGTGTTCTCAGAGAAGAACAAATAAAATCGGTTGCAAGCCAAATATTATAATATGAAAGATTTATCAGTTGTTGTTTATACAATGAAAAATTGTCCTTTCTGCCAAGAGTTTAAAGATATATTGGTTAAAGAGGGGATTGAATTTTTTGACAGAGATATTGATGAGTATGAGGAGGAGTATAATCTGTTCTCGGAGATTACAGATAACGATATGGTTCCTGCTCTTTTAATAATTGAAGGTAATGAGGAGAAACATGAATCATTCCTTTACGCCCCCGAAAGAAACTATAATGAACTTACGGAGGCGGTGGATATTATTAAGGGACATAGAGAGAATCTTATGTAAATAAGAAATCTTTTACTTTTTTATTCAAAAATTCATATTCGGAGAGTGGGTTGGTAACTTCAATGAACCAATCCACTTTTTTTAATTCTGATTCAAGCCAAGTCATATCAAAATCAAACATATCTAAGATAGCTGAACGTAATCTATTATCTTCATTCTTGTAGAAACCATCATAGATAAAAAACTTTTCTTCATCCTTGCTTATAGACATCGTTAATTCAACCACAGGGTAGTTGGTTGGGATGTTATACATAATATACTTTCCGTAGTAATAAGATAATCTTCCTTGTGATAGGGAATACCCGTGAGGGAATTCGGAGGTCACTATGAGGTTCGTATCGTCTTTGATTGGTGATGAGAAGTAGGTGTTATCAAATGAGGTATCATTATTTGATATATAATTTTCAATTTGATTACTATTATAAGAGCAGTTAGTGGTGTTGTGATATGTGTGGGTAATCTGTTCCGGTTCAGTCATCTCAATATTATATTCAATCAAATTTATTGTGTGAGATAATTTCCTACCGTCGGATACAGATAGGTTAAATTTTTCTTTAAATTCATCAAGAATTTCTCCAATATTCAGCAAGTCATTATAAGATGTTTTTCCTTTAATAACAAAGAAGTTAATACAATCTGCAACCTGAATTATGGTGTGTTTATTGTGTGGTATTTTTGATAGGATAAAATCGGCAAATAAGTTTACAATAGCCGTTCTACTTGTGGGTGATTTTAATATCATATTAATAATTTTTAGAAATTTACTAAAAATTGGAATATAATTAAATAGTTTTTAGTAAACATATTCACTAAACATATCATTAATATTGGCTCTAATTTTTCTAGAATCTGCGTAGTCGGGGAATCTAACACTTAAACAATCACCACCATCTTTAAGAATATCAACATAACTTCCGTGATATTCAAGACTTGAATTACTATATCTTTTATTAGTTTCAAGATAATCAGTAACAAATCTGTCAAAATCTCTTATTGGTAATCTAATCATTTCAACAAATCTATCTTTTTTACTTCCATCTTTATTCCAACTATAACCTCTCTTAATTGTAACCCATTTTCTATCGTTGGTATAAAAAAACTCGTCAAGTTCGTTCCAAACTTCTTCGTAATACTCATCTGACAATGCATTTTCTTCGGCATTAAAGTATAAACTACTTAATTCAGATTTTACGTTAGAAAGTTCATCGTTTAAAATTTCTTTTAATAAATCTTTTTTGTTAAATACTTCATCAATATTTTCCGGTGATAATGTCATTTCTCCTTCATCAGTTGAAATTTCTTTTCCGTTTAATTCTCTTAAAAAGATTTGTTTTAATTTATTTAAATTTTCAGGAGATAAATCATCAATCACGTTATCGTATATGTCAATCTCATAACTATTATACCAATCATATTCTAAATTTCCTGATAATATTTTGGCGATTGTGTCTTTACTAACATCTCTATCATCACAAAATAGGTCGGCAAAATATTCTGGGTCAGTAACGACATATGCTTTACCATCAACAAACTCTATATCACCTAATAATTCACTACACCAATGATGGAATACATCAATATTCGTATTATGAAAATAAATTAATAATTCATTTTGATATTCATCTGCGAGGGAACCTTTTGGGTCTATTTCAATTAGTTTTTTTCTTCTTTCCAAAAATTTAAAAAAAGTTTGATAATCACCACTAAAGTATTCTAAAACACTATAATCGCCATCATTAAACCTTTCAACTATATCATCAATATTACTCATAATTTTTTATATTAATCTGGGTTAAAAACGATTGGGTTTATTTTGTTTGGGTGAAGTGTAATTTCTCCCAATTCTAAATTTTCTTCACCCCATTCTTTTATAAGTTCGTTAATTTCGGGATAATTAATTGAAAACATATCACGTATGTCATTCCAAATTGAACGTAAAACCCATAACTGCTCGTATTCATCCAATTGTAATATTATCTCACCATCCTTTTTCCAAATTTTGGAATCCGGATATTCTCCTGAATCAACTTCACGAATACCTTCAAATAAGTAATTTAAAAACTTAAACATAACTCTTCTCATTTGATTCTCCGTTATTAAAATCTTCATAATTTTTTATATTAAATGTTGTTCCGCCAAAGACGAATTTGAATCAAGTCCAATGTTGGTGTGATTCCATCCAATTCTAAATGTTGTTCCGCCCAGTCTTTTATAAGTTGTTGAGTTTCATCATAATCTAATGAAAACATATTGGAAATATCGCCCCAAATTGAAAGTAAAACTATTAAATTACCTGATTTTTTCAATTCTAACACCACCTCACCATTTTTCTTCCAAAATCTAGAATCAGGATATTCTTCTGATTTAACTTCATACATATCCTCAAATAAGTAATTCAAATACTTAAATTGAACTTTTATCATTTGATTCTCTGATATAATGTATTTCATAGTTTTAAATATTGTTCCACCCCTTACTGCTCAATGTATTTAATGCGATAAGGTGTAATTCCCGATAATTCTAAATGTTGTTCCACCCAGTCTTTTATAAATTGTTGAATTTGATTATAATTTAATGAAAGCATATCTGATATCTCATCCCAAATTGAGTTTGAAACCAATAAATCTCTTTGGTGTATTGGTGACAATTTTAATACAACCTCGCCATTTTTTTTCCAAAATCTTTCGTTAGGGTTTTTTTTTGACTTAACTTCATACATACCCTCAAATAAGTAATCCAAAAACTTAAATATAACTCTTCTCATTTGATTCTCCGTTATTAAAATCTTCATAACATATAAATATAAAAAAAGGAGCGTTTTTTACGCTCCTTCACCACATAAGTTTTTCAAGTATTATTTCTGTGTTTTGTTAACATTATAATACTTCTCAATCGTTTTTTTAATTGATTGTTGAATAGTTTCACTCACAACCTTATTCTGCTGTTGGGAAGTTGTAGTTCCTTGAGCAGGTTGTGCTGGTGGTGGATTTTGATTTCCTTTGCAACCGCAGCCCATTGTTTTAAATTTTAGTAGTTTATTTTACTATAAATAGTATCTTTGTGATAATAATAAGAATAGAATTATATTTATTAAATAAAAAAGGATATGAAATTTTCTAAAATTTTAATTGAAGGTAGGGTAGAGGACTTTGAAAGTAAGTATACACAGAAATACGGGGCACAGAACGTGCAAAGAATTGTTAATATGGTAACGCCCAAATATTTGGAATGGGTTGGTAAAAACTTTGATTCGGTTAATTTTGATGAGAATTACGGAAAGTTGGTTGCAGCATTAAAAAATTTTGATAAAATCTCACATAATTTAAATAAGACAGATATTAACCAGTTCAAGAGTTTACAAGAACTTATAGGTGAGTTAGACCAATATAATGGTAGACAAAGAAGGGAAGTTGAAAAGCATGATGGTGGTAATGTAGTTTATAATGATGACAGATTTTATGTTGTTAATCCATTAACCCACGAAGCTTCTTGTTATTATGGTAAGGGAACCAAGTGGTGCACCGCAGCAACAGGGGACGAACATTTTAGAAGATATAATACGGAAGGTAAGTTGTTTTATATTATTGATAAAACAAAAGATAGTTCAGACCCATTTTATAAAATTGCAATCCTTAGAAATTTTGATGGAGAAGAAAGTTATTGGGATGCGACAGACAAATCCATACCTCAAATATGGGGAGTAGTTGGAAATGAAGAATTCGCAAAGGTTACTGAAAGTATCAATCAATATATGGAACAAGAATTTGCTGAACCATTAAAAATATTTAGGGATAAGGAATTGGCGAGAAAAGAAAGAGAAAGGTTGGCGAGATTAGAGTCTCAAAGAATATTAGACAGAAAAACACAAGAGGCAAATGAAAGAAGGTTAAATGGGGAGTGGGAATTGAATGATAATTGTCCGGACGTGGGATTAAGGGCACATGCTTTATTAGATTGGTTGGTTGATACAAGTGATGTTAGTGTTTTGACTAATGAAGATAAGGTTGAAATGCAAAGGTTGAGAGATGAGATTGAAAGATTAAATGCTGAATATGATGCGGCGGAAGATGCGGATACAAGTTTATTAGATGAAATAAGTGATTTGGAAGATGAGTTAACGGAATTGGAGGAAAAAATAGATGTTTATAATATTGTTCCTAATGGCGGGCATTATGATTTACAAGCGTTTGAAGTTATAAATAGTGATGATTTACAAGGTAGGGAATATGCGGTTGGTGATGAAGATGAAGTTAAAAGTAGTTGTTATGATTATGTTGATGGGCTTATAGATGATATTGGTTATGAAGGATTCAACGGAAGTTTTGCTGAGGACTATATTGATAAAGAACAAGTTAAAAATTATGCTTATGATTTTTATTATGACGATGTGAATGACAATCCGGAAAGTTTTTTTGATGATAATGAAAGAGAATTATCCAATCAACAAAGAGATAGAATTTTGCAATATAACAAAAGAAAACAGAAAATTGAAATGATGATAAGTTCGCTTGAAGATAGTATTACAGATACAGAAGATGAAGATGAGATTAGCAACTTGGAAGATAAAATTAGTGAGTTAAATGATGAATTAGATGATATAGATAGTGAGATTGAAGATATTGAAAGTAGTCCGGAAGGGGATTTTCCTGATGATTTAATTGAAGATAAGGTTCAAGATTTGACGGATGATGCGGTATATGATGCTGCGGGATGGTTAAGAGAAATGAGTTTGGAAATGAATGATTTTATTGATAAAGATGAGTTTATTCAAGGTGTTATAGATTCTGATGGATACGGAAGTTCATTATCTAGTTATGATGGAAATGCGGATGAAGTAGATGTGGAAGGAACAACTTATTACGTTATTAGAATAAATTAATATTCATTATATTTAAATGATTTGTTATAATTGGTTATGGGAAGAAAGAAAAAAATATCATTTAAACTTAATCCGGAATGGATGTTTAAAGAGCCAATAGATTTTGAATATAACAAATACACATTATTAGATTACCTTAAAAAGTGTGGAACAAACTTTGATAGTTTCAGGATTTATCCTGACTTTGTTGAACTATCACTTCACATTGCGAATACGCAATCTCTTATAAAAGAGAATATACTTTTATTGACGGACAAGAAGTTTGAGGCTTGTGATGATGAAATCCTCCTCAAAGAACTATACCCCAAAAAACCGAGAGACATAAGTGATGAAGAGAAACCGGAGTTGGAAAAGACACTTAGATATTCAAACACAAAATTATTTGATGCGTTTAATATTGCAAAATCAATATGGACTGTCGCCTACGATAATGTTTTACTCACATTAAAAAAGAATAAAGATAGTGCGGTTGTTGGTTCGGGGTTCGTTGTTTTATTTAATAAGTTTGAGAATAAAATTATTGTTTGGGAATATACAATGAAAAAACCAAAGAAGGGAGAATTAAATTATAAACCCGTTCTTAAAAAGATACATGAGGGAAAAGAAAATGAAGAAACCCTCACCTCAATTATTGAAACAAAATCAACTTGGAAAGAAATTGAATTTCTTAAAAGATTACCGGTTTTTGAAGTTAAGCTTACACAAGAACTCCCATTAGATGAGACAATTATCCCCATTGTTAAAAGAAAGCTCCTCACATATGTTTTTACCGCAGTAGACAAAGTTTGACTATAAGTTTTATTTTTCCTAAATTTGTGTATGGGATTTAATAAAGTAATAGTTGACAAAGAAATACTGATGAAGTATTTTGAAAAGAATAAACCTTTGAAGATGTTATTCAAAGCCGACACATTTATTTTTATTGATAAAATAAGTTCACTGGCTTATGACTTATATACGAAGGGAATACCTGATGAAGAAATTAAAAAAACAATTATAGAAAATGAAAACAATTAGAAACAAAAAAACAGGAGAGATTCAAAGAGTGGATGACAAGATTGCAAACAATATGGTTGGAATCAGTTGGGAATACTGCCCAAAGTCGGAGTTAAAAAAGACACAAGAGAAACCAACTGAGAGACAAGTTGCGGATTACACCAAAAAGGAAAAAACTCTTTCCAAGAAACAAGAGTCAAGAATGAAGTTAAAAGAAAAACAAAGACAATAATATGCTAAACAAAATTCTTAGAAAATTAGACTGGATTTGGGATTATTATTTTGTATATTTCCTTTATGATGGAAATAAAATACATAGGTATTACGAGTATATGAATAAAAAATGGAATAACAATGGAAAATAAAGAAATGGTTAATCACCCCTCTCACTATGGGGGGTCGGAGAATGTCTATGAAGTAATAAAAGTATGTGAAGCTTGGGGACTACACCAAGACGCATATCTATTCAATGTAGTTAAATACGTTGCAAGGGCGGGAAAGAAAGACCCAGCAAAAGAATTGGAAGATTTGAAAAAGGCGGCCTTCTACCTTGACAGAAGGATTAAACTACTTGAAAATTTAAATCCATAATGGAAACAAATAAAATTATAACCGGTGATTGTATAGACGTTATGTCCTCAATGCCCGAAGGTTCAATTGATTTAATAGTCACATCACCACCATATAATTGTGCAATTAAATATGATACATATGATGATACACTATCTATGGAAGATTATTGGATATTCACAAAAAAATGGTTGGTGGAGGCTTTAAGGGTGTTGAAGGATGATGGGAGAATTGCGATTAACATTCCAATTGAGATGAACGTTAAGGACAGAGGTGGTAGATTTTTATTCAATGCGGAGTTTTATGCGAAAATGATGGAAGTTGGGTTTAAGTATTTTGGTACGATAGATTTAACTGAGGATTCCGCACACCGGATAAGAAAAACGGCTTGGGGTAGTTGGATGAGTCCCAGTCAACCGTACATCTATAATCCCAAAGAATGTATTTTAATGGGTTATAAAAAATCGCCAAAAAAACTACAAAAGGGAGAACCCCATTGGGTTGGAGTTCCAACTGAAATAGAACAAGAAGACGGAACAATAAAAACGAAGGTGGTTTATAAAGACGAAGATAAGAAAGAGTTTATGAATTTGGTATTTGGGGAGTGGCAATATTTTGCGGATACCAAACAGATGACTAAGGCAACATTCTCAATGGATATACCAACCAAAGCAATCAAGATTCTTACATATAAGAATGATATCGTCCTTGACCCATTTGCCGGTTCCGGAACTAGTTGTGTTGCGGCAGAGACATTAGGTAGGAGATGGATAGGAATTGAATTGAGTGAAAATTATACAAAAGTTGCGAGGGATAGGGTTCGTCATTTCATAGACCAAAAAAGTCAATTAAAAATAGAAGGGTTATATTAACCCTTTTTTTTATTTCTACATATTTATAATAAAAACAAAAATATTATTATTATATGGCAAAATATATAATCAATGAAGAACAATCTTTATTAGTGATAAGTGATTTGAGACAAAAGCAAATCAAACTTATTGAAAGTAAGTGGAATGAAATGTCAACTAATGAAAAAGAATTGGTTTTTGAAATTATAAAAGTAATTTATCCTCAAAAAAAACAAAAATTGAATGAGGCGTGGTATAATACTTTTATGGATATACTCGGAATTGTAGACCCAACAGGAGTAATCGATGTAATCAACGCCGTAACTTATTTCGCACAGGGAGAACACTTATTTGGTTTATTAACCTTAATTTCTGCAATACCATATGCTGGCGATTTAGTGGGTAAACCTGTGTTAGGTGCTTTGAAAATGGGGAAGGCAGGAACTGCAGAATTAAAAATTGCAATGGATGCTGCAAAATTAGGTAAGACTGCGGAAGCGGCGACAACATTAACTAAGTTGGCTGAAAAACCTGGTGTTATTGGTAGTTTTTTACAAAATGCAAAAAATTGGGCTCCATCTATTGCATCTAAGGTTGAGAAATTACCGGGAGGTATATTTAAAGGTTTTAAAAATACAATATTAGATTATTTAAAATTGTTTGAAAACGCATCACTAAAAAGTATTAAAATTGGAAAAGAAGCCGGAAAATTGGCAACAAAATTTAAGGCGGGTACTGGAACCGCTAAGGAGGTTGAAAGTTTAATGAAAATAATGAAAAGTGAAAAAATATTAGACCCAAAACTTTTATCAAAACCTAGTCTTTTCGCACAAGTAGTTTATGGTGGGGTTCCAAGATTATTTGGTAATAGAAGAATGAGAATACTTATGGGTCAAACCAAATTTTTCTTTGGGTTTTTAGATTTTCTTGGTATAGGAAATTTTGTTGGTCCTGACGAAGTGGCTAAAATGGTGGGAGGTGAAGAAGCGATGATGAGAAAGATGGAAGAATATCAAAAAACACCACAAGCTCAACAATACTTCAAAGAAGAGTTTGAAAATAATCCTGAATTTCAGGCACAAATGAAAAGTGCCGGTGAAGAGAATAAAAAAGATGGTGCAGGCGAGTTCATAAAACAATTACTAGGTTCTTTATTGACACCATCATTAACATAAAACAATAATTATGAAAGAAGAAATAACATTAAAACTTATTCAAATACAAACTCAGTTTAAGTTTTTACATTGGCAAACATTCGGAGATGCTAAACATAAATCATATGGTGAAATATATGATTCTTTAGGGGATAATATTGATAAGTTTGTTGAAACAATGATGGGAAAACAAGGTAGAGTTGAATTTGAACCTGAGTTTTCAATTATGTTCCAAGACATTAAAAATTTAAGCGTTCAAAACTTTTTGGATGGTATTACAGAATTTTTGGTTGAGATGACGGACAAATTAGATAAAAGATATGATACTGATTTGTTAAACATTAGAGATGAAATGTTGGGAGACATTAATCAATTAAAATACAGATTAACATTAAAATACTAAAATGAGAAAAAGAGTTAGACTAACTGAAAGTGGACTTATTAAATTAGTTCAAAGAATAATTAAAGAAGATGAAATGATGGATATGGAACCAAATTTATCGCCTAAAAAAATAGTTCAAGACATAATTAAAACGGGTAGATTTGATGAACTACAAGAAGGTATGATGGTTTCAATTAAAAATAATAAATTAACAATTTTACCTGGAGAGTTAGACGAAGAATATGTGATTGATTTATCACCGAAAACACATAGAGATGTGATTGAACAGCAAACTAAAATAAAAGTAGTTAAGGGTAAATTAGCAATCAAATTTATTAATGGGGAAGTTCTAACGTTAGAACCATCAATGAATGTTATTAAATTTAATCCATAATTAAAAAATATATTCAACCACATCACCAGGTTCTATTTGGAGGTTCTCACAAGAACCTCCTTCTAGTTCCAATACAATATTTCCATTACCACAATAAGAAGGACAATCATCATCATTACACGGAGGGCAGTTTTCGTGGATGTTTACAATAACATTATTCTTAATTATTATAATATCTAAATTTATAATACAATTTTTCATCCAAAAGCATTGTTTCTTACCACCCATTAAAAATAATAATCCTTCAAACCCTTTATTAAATTTTTTTCCCATCATCCCCACAGATTGATTTTTTTTATCTGTTAGTGCCTTTACGTTAAAGATATTTTCATTTATTTTTACTTTCATAACTTATAAATATTATGTTTAAAAAAAGATACGCCGGAGTGCTCGTAAAATGTAATGATAAAGTACTTTTATGTAAAAGAAATAATCATGGTTCATTTCCCGGTATGTGGAGTATTCCTTGTGGTAGAATGGAGGAAGGTGAAGAACCTATGGAATCAGCAAAGAGGGAGTTTTTTGAAGAAACCGATATACCAATTGATGATGCCCCACTTAAATATATTGATTCGATTCCAAGATATACTAGGGATGGAAAGAAAATGAAAGGGATTATGTATGTTTTTGGTTTGGAGGTTGAAAATGAAATAAATCCTGATTTAGAGAATGCAAAGGATGGAGAGGAGCATACAGATGCGTCTTATTTTAGGTTAGATGAGATAGATTCTGAGATGTGTGGTGGAGAACTTTTTAAGATTATTAAAAAATATTTTGAAAAAAATTGACTTTTTGTTAATATATGATATATTTATATATCCATACCCGAAAGGGTGAGTACCCCAGAAAAAGTTTCACAAAAGTTTTGATTGTTTGAGAAAATTGTTTTAAATTTGTGAAACAAACCGAGAAAGACCACCCCCGAGGTCAATCTCAAAAGAAGTCCCACAGTTTGGTAATTTGAAAAAGTCACTTATATTTGTGGGACTTATTTTTAAAGTTCTTTAAATTATTATATTGTGGGATAGAGAAGTGGTATCTCGCGTGGCTCATAACCACGATGTCGTTGGTTCGAATCCAACTCCCGCTACAAAAAAAGTTTCAAAAAAGATTTGACAGAATGAAAACTTCTTCTTAACTTTGTGAAACAAACGGGATGAAAGTCCTGAAGTTCTTAAAAAAAAGTTTCAAAAAAGATTTGACTAATTGAAAAGTTCTTCTTAACTTTGTGAAACAAATGAAGAAGATGGGGTTGTAAAGATTCCATTATTCTTTCCCTACCGGAAGTAATTTTTAAAATTGAAAATAAAACCGGTGATTACAAGTGGGGGGAATGGGTGGTTGTAAAGATTCCAGCATCTTCTTTAATTAGATAGTTCTTTGAATAAAAATATTATCCATTCAGGATATTGATGATGAGACCTTCGGGTTGATTCTGAGACGTTTACTGATAAAAGATAATTGGCCGTATATGGTCATTAAATAAACCACGAAAGTGGCTTAAAGTGATTCACCTTGGTTTAGGTGGGTTGCGGCATTCGCAAGAGTGCTTGAGTATACAAGCGAGATATCGTTTAACCTTAGTACTCGAGGGTAACACTGTAGGGGAGTTGGTTAGATGGCTTGGCGATGTGGGTCGTCAGGTTGAGGTGGGAACACCAATAAGAATAACTCGTAGAGTTAATGCAAAACATAGGGTTATCCGACTCTACTATTGCGTGACTCAATATTAAAGTCGATTTAAAACCGAAAGGTAAGTTGGAGTACAGGTGGTGCTGTTATCAACCCTGATACGTCTCTACCAAGAGCGTGTTACTGAAGTTGACTTAAAATATGGAGGTAGGGATACTTCATAAGGTAGTTTAGTATTCGGTTGTTCAAAAGATAACTGAGCTGGTGACGGACCGCTACCTTTCAAATCCACAAACCAATCAAACTTTGAATAAGTTAATCAAATTAATCAATCAAGGAAAAGTGTCCGTCAGTCGGAAATGAAAGATGACTACATAGTCGTGAGTTGTTCACGGCCACAAAGGTTCCCAAGACTAATGTGATTTTTATGAAAGTCTTCTAGTCCCGCAAGGATTAATCAGGGTGGCAACCTTGAAGAGTGATGAGTAGTAAGAGAGTATTTTTCGACTCAAAGTGTGATTGACTTTATCAATCGTCATTGATGGTTACTTCTCAAAAGGAAGTGGAAATGAAGGGAATAAGATAATCCTTCTAAAGACTGTCACAAAACGGTGTATTCTCAACCTTTTTTTAATTTACCTATCTTCGTGATGGGTTTTTTTATGCCCTTGCACTATTTATTATAAAAATATATTATGTCAAAACAGTTTATAAATGAAGTAAATAGAATGAAAGACCTTTTTGGATATAAGAAGGGACAAGTAATATCTGAACAATTAACCACAAAACAAAAAGAGGCGTCTGCTGCGGGATGGGGTCCGGTTACAGATGAGTATGCAAAGACATTAAAAGTAGGTTCTGATGGTAAAATATTACCAAAACAAGGTGGAACACCTGCAGACCCTTTTATGGCGTTTCCGTGTGTTAAAAATTTACAAACTCAAAAAAAGGCGACAGGGACAAATATACAAGGTCCTACCAAAACAGGTGTAGAAATGAAAATTGGTACAGGAAGTTTAAAACAATATATGTTTGGTTCTGACGGAACATTATATAGTTACGGACAAGAGTATGGAAAATGGAGTTGTGGTACTAAACCAAACACTATCTTAATTAATGGTAAAGAAGTTTCTAATTTGCCGGCAACTCAAACATTACCAAATGTTACTGTTTATACAATACCAAGTGCTTTAAAAGATGCTGAAGGTGTTAAAAAATTCCAAGATTGGTTAGATTCAACCATAGATGGTTGGTTAGGAAAACCGGGAGTTAAATTAAACAAAACCAAAGGTAAAGGATATGGTAATTTTGGGTCAAAAACAAAGGCTGCTTGGGACAAATATAAAAATAGATATAATTCAGGAGGAAATCTTAAATATAATGCTAGACCAGGTGTTACAGATGCTGATGCACCTGTAGATGACACACAAACAAAAAATTATGCGTCTATGCCTCCAGCAAATGATAGTGATGTTCCGGATTTAATGTTTAATGATAACGCGCCAAAGCGTAAATTTTAATAAAAAATACGTCGGGGTAAGAACCCCACTTAGGACCGGAGCAGTTATGTTCCGCAAACTTTGGGATAAGAATTCGCTACTCTTATCCCTTTTTTTATTTTATTAGGATTTCCATTTATCCATGAGTTTCTCCAACTCAGTTTTGTATGAACCTGTCTGTTTTAATTCTTCGAAGTAATTTGCAATATCTCTTGCGTCTTTTTTACCCAAATCATATGAAAAATTATTATATATCATATTTGGGGTGATTTGGTCTAAACCTGACTCTTCGAAGTAGGACTTTAAAGAATTTAATAGAACATTAGAATATTTTTCACTATAATTTAAGTCATTAAGAATTTTTTCAATAAGTTTTAAATCTTTTTCCATATATTTTATAAATATTTTGGTAATTCAAAAACTTTAATTACCTTTGTTAAAACATTAAGATATGGAAATTAATCACAACGTTAAAATTCAACACGAAAAATTTGGTACTTTACTTGAGGAGACATTTGTTAACCCGGTTCAGTTCAAATTGTTTCTTAGACTTACTCAAAGTTGTATTGAGATGAAACAAGACTTAACTTTTTTTAATGGTGTTGATTTTTTCATCCATATTCCTTATGATAGGTTAAGAGAATCTATTATAACGACAAAACTTGATATATATACAATAACAGACCATATTAGAAACAAATCAAAATTGGAGGCATTAGAAACATTATGATAACATTTGAAGATATACTGAAAAAATCGGAACCCCATTTAATAAATGGTGGTAGAATGGTTAGATACGAAACGCCGGATATTATTATTTCCATCGTTGGTGGTGGAGGTGGGCTTTATGGTGATTTTAATGAAACTTTTGAGGTTGCGTTAATTGAGAAGAAAAGTGGTAATTTTATTTCGGATACGTTATATCCTGAATATAGTGATAGTATGGGTGAAATTATGCCACATATTACTCGGGAACAGATGTTAAAAGTTGTGAATGAATTGATGAGGGAACAGGTTCCGGCTCCTTAATAACCGGATGGTGGAGAATTGACCCTAAATCGGTCAGTCCTGAAAAGTGAGAGGTTAATCCTCTCATTTTTTTTATTGGTCCCATATACCAAATCCGCACCTTTCGGTAATATATCCATTTGCGGAGTTCATTAAGTCATCTAAAAAATCATGCCATTCACTCATCCCACCCATATCAACTTCGTCCGCCATGTCTCCAATTGTTGTTTCAGTTCCATCATCAAGAAAGAATTTATTATCCCCCCAACTATAATTTACCATCACATCATATTCACTTTCGGACAACTCAATAAAAAAACTATGAATTATTATATTAACCCAAGAACCCGGATATCCATGTATATTGGGTATTTTAATTTGAATCTCTGAATTAATACCTGATGATAGACGGCTTAATGTTTTACTTACGAATTCCGTTGCACCTTCTTCACCAATAGTTTCAACCAAATCGGTTAAGAAGTTACTACTATCGTAATCAATTGCGTCAAATATATTACCCAAATTAGGATTGGGATAACCTTCTCTTGCTAAAATCTTTAATACTGTTTTAAATTCCATAATTATGAGTTATAATAAAAATATTCATCTTCTTCGTATATTCCAAGTGATAAATCCGATTTAATGTATAAACGAGGTTCCTGTGTATAAAAATAACAATAAAGTTGTTCGGATTCTAATTCAAAATCTTGGTCTCCGTGTTTTTCTCTTTTACCCAAAGTTATTGTTTCTTTCCAAAAATCGCCATAAGTTTCATCGGTTGTGATTGGTTTTTCTGTATTTGCGTTTAATTCGCATATGTTATAGATATCTCTGTTAGAAGTGCAAACATCGTAAGTCATATATGTGGTTTCATCTGTTTGAACGTCACCTACACCATCACATTCATCACAACTTACAGTACCATCACCATTACAACTATTACAACTTTCTCTCCCATCTCCACCACATTCTTCACAAGTCACATTTCCTCTACCATTACAATTGTCACAATTTAATTCTCCGGTACCATCACAAGAGACGCATGGTTCACCTTCTTCATCGCTACCACTTCCTTCACAATCATCACATTCCATATTACCGGTTCCATCACAAGTACCACATTCTTCTTTACCACTTTCATCGCAGTTGCGACATACGATTTCACCGGTACCATCACAATCATAACAATTTTCATATCCATTACCATTACATTCATCACACGAATCAGTGTAATTTTCATTTTCTGTTTCAAGAACGGATGCGAAAAATAAATTGTTAATTATATTATCACCCAAGTCAAAGTTATCTGTTTTTAGTAATGAATAAATGTAATAGGTAGTTTTAATATAACCCATCTTATCATTATTAAATAATGGACGAAAGTACACATCTTGATTTCTACAAATGTCTTTAAAACTTGAAAAAACGTGATTAGGGGTTAGTTCGGTTCTTTTAATAAGTGGAGCAATTCTTTTTGCAAGACTTTTCCACTTTTTATTTAAAATTTGTTCTGCCATAACAATAAATATACTTTGATTTGTAACTTTTTTTATTTAATTTTGTAAAAAGAAAAAAATATGGAGATTAATATAACATTAACGGAAAAAGAAATTTTGGAAAGACCAAATGATATGGAACTTGGTAGGTATATTAGGAGTAAATTTAATCATGAAAAATTTATTGATAATAATTCATATGATAAATGTTTAATATGTGGGAAAGAAAGCCCATATTTGCAATCTACTAATATTGAAAGTAGAGTTGGATATATTGTTGGTGCGGGTCAAACATGTTTTATGCCTAATGAATGTGACGAATAATTTAAATAGTCAGGTGGCGGAATGGATAGACGCTAGGGAAACCTTCCCGAGAATGAAAGTTCATATAGGTTCGAGTCCTGTTTCTGACTACACGTTTCGTAACATACAACGAATAGTATACCCTATACGATGAGAAACGGAGTGATGTCCGTATGGGAACCTACTTTGGAGTGGGCGGGTATAACTCCAGAGCAAGTCAGCTCGACCTCGTAAGGACGAATTGACTATTCCTAACCCCATTTAAGGATGGGGAACAGTCGGGACACTTGTGAATTGGATAAATGAGGGTGTCAAATAAAAAAGGTCAGACGAATCTGACCTTTTTTTTAATTTAAGATATTTTCTTTAATTAAGCTGCTTTTTTTGAGATAACAGACCAAACAGTTCCAATAACTGTCATAATACCACCGATAAGGTCTGCAGAAATAGAATCTGTCAAAAGACCTTTAGTGATTAAGATACCACCAACAAATGTTAATGTGTGTCTAATTAATCCTAAAACTTGTTCTTTAATAATCATTTTTTTTAATTTTAAAAGTTTATTTACTAATAAATATCCTTTTTTTAAAAAAAGATAAAAAGTTGACTACTATCTAAAAAATTATTACAATTGTAGTTCAATAACTATTAAAACAAAAAAAATGAAAAAATTATTATTAGTCTTGTTTTTTATTGTGTCAACATTACTTGTTAAGGCACAAACATCTCATAAAGTGGTGGAAGTTAGATATGAGGTTTATGAAAATAAAGAGTGGGTAGTTAAAAATAAAAAAAGTGTTTTTTCAATATATGTTAACATTGACGGTTCAAATATAAATATAACAAATGAAGAGCAATCTACATTTAAAACTTATGGGAGGAAAAATGTTACTACTTACCCAACCCATAAATCTTATTTTTGGAGTGCATATGATAAAAATGGTAAATATGTGACTGTAATGATTAAGACTAGTGTGGATGGTGAGAATATACTTGAGGTTGCAACCTTATATCCTGGATATTGTTTCGCGTATGAAATAGATGAAAAATAAATTTGGTTGGTATTTTGGAAAGTGATATCTTTGTATTCTAAACCAATCAAACATATGAGTACAACAACTACCACTACCAAGGACATTACAATCTCAAGAGTTCGTAACTATCAAGGTTCAAACTCATTCATTATTAAAATGAGAGATGCATTAAAGAAATGGGGAAACCTTACCGACAATCAGTTAAACGCGGCTGACAAATGTCTTAACGCAGAAGTTAAAGTTGAAGTTAACGTTGAAACTTTAAGTGATTATATGAAAAGAATTGCCAAGTATGAAGGTGTAAGTGACTTCGTAAAGGACATCAAGTCAAAATTGATGAGTTATGGTACACTAACCGACAGACAGGTTCAAGCATCTCTTAAACAAATTGAGAAGGAAGAAAACAAGGCAAAAACCTTGAAAATAAAAATACCAACACCGGGAGAGACAATCAAGATTGGTAGAAAGATAGGACAACAACTTAAAGAGAAGTATGGCTTGAAGTTCAACCCGATTCTAATTGATATCACAAAGGTGACTGCAATATCTCCAAAAGCGGTTCAGTTCGTGGGGAAGATGACTATCAAACGTGGTGATGTGTGTATGTGTTGTGCTAAAACACTGACTGATGAGTTCTCTATGTTAACTCGTATGGGTAAACAATGTGCGGGACACATGCAGGTTGAATATATTAAAGACGCAAGTCAAGCGGAAAGATTCCGTGAGGAATACTTGAAGAGAGTGGAAGAAATCGGTAGTATGGAATTTTGGGTACCGAAGAACCAAATTAAAACTTGGGGTACGGTTACTGAAATGGCGATAGAAAGTTTGTTTTGATTTAGAAAAAAAAATCCCCCACTCTAATAAAAAGATGGGGGTTTTATTTATAAAAAATTTATAATTACTTAATCTTAATAATAGGTTTAGGGTTTTTCCTACTATAATCCTCTATTTCTGTTTCTATTTCAGGATTTTTTCTCAAATATCTACCTAGTTTTTGGTAATCTCTTACATCCGGTATACTACTACCTCTCACAGCATTTTGTATTGCGTTAACTCTTTTCTTAAATCTTGGGTACTTTGATGACACTAACTCCGACTTAAACCAATCTTGAAAACTTGGATTGTTTATATTTTTTGCCTCCCACTCTCTAGCAATATTTTCATCTGATTTATTTGTTGGTTCCGGTTCGTTTGGTAATTCTGCATCTGCTTCCATATCAGAGATTTCCGTTACCAAATAAAGTTTTTTTGTTGCTGATTCGTGTAGACTTAATATTCTATCTTTTTCTTCTTTTGTTACTAAAAAATTTGTTTTAATCATTTTGTTTCTTTTTATTATAAATACTTCTTATTTTAATAAAAATTCTTTCATATTTATTATTATAATAAAATAATTTAAGATGAAAAATCTATTATATATCATCCCATTTTTTTTATGTATGAATTTATATTCTCAAAAAATTGATGGTAATTTTTTTGATAAGAACTATCAAAAATTAAAAATTCAATTTTTTAATAAAAACTTAACATTCCCGCCCAAAAATGTTTTTA
>Ga0214917_10000085_pt1 | contig 103449 bp, 119 predicted proteins | sample LL_1208_BB_MetaG_FD_177983 | JGI IMG/M metagenome (GOLD analysis project Ga0214917, IMG submission 177983) | Freshwater microbial communities from Lake Lanier, Atlanta, Georgia, United States - LL_1208_BB | ecosystem: Environmental > Aquatic > Freshwater > Lake | place: USA: Georgia... | reverse complement strand
GAACCAGATAACAACAACTCAGATTTCTTAACGGGCCTAGATCTCATCGTTGACGATAAGGCCAGCCGAATCACACCCCCTTGGGTTATCGGCGCGACTCGTGCCTACCTAGCAGAACAAGAGAACGGCGGGCCGAAGTCCGCGAAACGGGCCCCTGCCTCTCAACCACATAGATGTCGGATCATTAAACAAGACGGCTTGAGATGTCTACTCTGGAGTAGCGGGCGTCCGAAAGATGACGGCTTGTGTCGTATCCACCTTCGTACCAATAGACGGCCTGGAGCAGATGTCGAACGGGCCCGTCAGAAGTTGTTGCAATCTGCACCCTACGCAGTTGATGTCCTTGAGGAACTAATGGAGTCTGCCCAATCAGAACCCGTCAGATTAAAAGCATCGACGGAGATCCTTGACCGAGCTGGAGTCCGAGGCGGCGTGGAGTTAGATGTCGGCGTGGATGTAACGGTCCGTAGTCCACATGAGGTTATTAAAGAACGGCTTGCCCGATTGGCCGCTGGTGCACAGCACATGATTGAACTAGAGATGGATAAAGACGGTGCCTATATAGCACCCGTTGAGAAAAAGGATGAAGCGGCAAGCTCAGAAGAAACCTACTCATGAGTATAAACAACTTAGAAGAACTAGCGGCTCGCCTGGCAAAGCGGCTTGAGGAGGACATAGTTCTGTGCTCAACTCGTGCTGAACACATACGGGTAACGGCTCGAGCTAACGAAGCTGTCGAACTTCTAAACAATATCAAGATGTTGACAAGCGGCTTGGCCATTGAGAGCAAAAAGTAAAAAGCGGCATGGGGTATAGGAGGTAACGCTGTGGACATGGAACGGATAGTGACGGTGTGCTACTTCTGTAAGGAGTCGTACGAGAGTGCAGAGTTAGACGGTGCTCATAGATGTAAAACGCAAACGGAAGAGGATGTCTAAGCGTCAGGGATTCAACGGATTCGTACAGCCTTAATTCTAACTGTGTATAGATGCTACGGTCTGGAGATCTGCGGCTGTAGAAACTAAAGTTGTTCGTAGTGTGCAAATGCGGGTTCTTCCTGGAGCTCCACGCTCAGAAAATTAAATAGAAGCCGCACATCAAGAAATTGTTCTCATCTTTCTAGCTCGGCGGAGCTCTGGATAGCAAAAAGTAAAAAAGCGGCCTGGTACAGCAGCTGTGAGGACAATCTACAGAAGTTGTTTACATCTCTACCTGGTTAGCTCAACGGGCTCGACGGCTTGACAGTACTGGTAGGGTAGCTTTTGGCAGCACTGCCAAAAGTTAAAAACAGAAAATTGTTTAGATGTTATTTAATCGGCAAGCGGCTTGGTACAGCGGTTGTTGACAAACGGCTTGAGCCATTGCTACCATAACGGCATGCCTATGGAACCCGTCTTCAATCCGAACGATGCATTAGTGCCGTCTGCCCGTAACTGGTCCTGGCAAGATAAAGCGCTGTGCAAAAGTAACGGCGTGGACGCGACGGTGTTCTTTAATGATGACATGCTTCGCGGTGTTGAGAAGCAGGCACGGGAGAGTGCCGCTAAAAAAATATGTACGGCATGCCCTATCAAGACGGAGTGCTTAGAGCACGCATTAGCGGTGCCCGAGAACTTCGGTGTGTGGGGTGGCTTGACAGAAGACGAACGGATGGTTATTGTTAAGTTTAAGAGATCAATTGACAGAGCAGAGAAAGCGGGGATTAAAGCGGATGCTACTTCTTGGGTACATAGCGTACAAAGTGAATCAGATACAGAAACAACTATTAATCCCGTCCGAGTCGGATCATAGAATCGCTGACACATTAAATCGCTGGATAAATAATCGTTTAGATAAAGCAGATCCTGATAGATGTTGCACCCATGATGGTCATGAGAACTATTGTGTCTGTTGTATGAATGAACACGAGAAATGCCGTATCGAAGATTGATTTGACAAACGTTTGATCGTGTGATTATAATATTTCTATGACAAACGAATACAAAGCAGTAAACTCGAAAACTCTAAAAAGGCTGATCGATACCGCAAAAATGCTCAACTTCAATCAGTATCCCGAGAAGTCGCACAACTTCAGTACTAATGGCATCCATGTTTTAGAAATGGTTGTCCAAGACCACAAAGGTCATACGAACAAAGACATCATTCATCACAGAGCGTCTGTGCTGGCTAGTGTTGGTGGAAGTTCTGAACCAATGGAATTCTTACTTGACATTAGAGATGAAGACTGGAATAATCTAGTTGATGCCAAAGCAATGGCAGATAGCGCAAGGGAACTAAATGTCTAAGGAAGTAAGGGTGGCTAATTTACCTAACTGCGATTTTTGCGGACAGGTTGCAAATTATGATGGACAGACAATACTTGGCTCAGCGTGGGCAAATATGTGTCAGTCTTGTTTTGAAAGTCTTGGCAAGGGGCTGGGATTAGGACTAGGACAAAGATTGGTATTAAGCAAATGACAAAAAATAAAATTATACTTATAGTAGTTGCGATATCAGCAACTCTACTTCCAACTCAAACTGCGAGTGCAGTTGGAGAAAAAACTTTAGTAATTATTGACTCAGGCATAAATACAGATTTGGCTTGGGCTAAAAGTGCGGTCATAGATGAGGCATGCTTCGTTGAGTTTAATAGATGTCCAAATGGCTTCTCACAAATGATTGGTGCTGGTGCATCAAAGATTACTCCTGCTATGACAACTGCTGGTTCATTTAGTCATGGAACTCAAATGGCTTCAGTTGCGGTTGCGGTTGATCCAAATGTAAAAATTGTTTCTATCCGAGTTGCTGGTATGACTGCTAAGGGCGTTCCTAATCCTTACACAGCCAAAGCAATTTCTTGGGCGTTAGATTATGTGGAAGCAAATAAGGCACGACTAAATGTTGGTGCGGTTTCTATTTCGCTAGGTAACTCTTACAAATCAACTGAGTGTCCGATAGTTGGAAACCTACAAACACAAATTACTAACTTAATGGCTTCAGGAATACCTGTTGCTATTGCGGTTGGTAATGGTGGCTCTACCAAGATTGACTACCCTGCTTGTATCCCACAAGCGATTGCGGTGGGCGCAACTGAGGATAGGTATGCCATGAAAGAGGTGTCAGGTTGGGTGTATCCAATTATGGCTATTTCTAACTACAACTCTGATGTTGATTATTTTGTAAATGGTAAATACACAACATCTGATCTTTCAGATAATAAAAAGGTTTCTTTTGGAACTTCTAACTCAACTGTGGCTTTTGCTACTTACCTAACTAAAAGATTATCTGCGGGTGAAAACCTAACTGCGGTTTTGGCTAGCGTTAATGCTTCTCTAGTCAATGCTTACAAAACTACGACACTCTTTTATCCTAAGCAGTTTAACTTGACAAACAGTTAAAAACTGTTAAGATAAAGATAACTAGAAAGGGGTAGCCAAATGGCTAAGTATCAAATGCTGATTTCTTTCGAGACAGATAAAGAACTTTCATCTGACGAGCAAGATAATTTAATAGGGCATGTAGCACCACAAATTGAAGAACCTATTACAAGTGAGGGAGATGATGAGGAATACTCAACATCAAACTTACAAATCTCACTAGAGGAGATTAAGTAATGGGTCAAACAGTAATTTGTGAATGCGGTTATCGATTATCTACAAAGGCTAGAACTTGCTTTAATTGTGATCAAATGTTTAATGAGGAGTTAGAAGCCTATATTGAAGCAATTGAAATTAGAGGAGATTAAGTAATGAGTCAAGCAATTTGGCAACATACCATTACACAAGACATGGTCGCTAAGTTAGATGACAATCAACTAAGCCTATTTATAGATTCTTTAGAGAACTCTATAGATGAAATATATTCAAACTTTGATGTAGTTTCTACGACAGAAAAGGGGCAATAATAAAATGGGTCAATATCATGTTCTAGTAAACCTAGACAAAAAAGAAGTTGTAACACCACACGGGCTCGGCATGGGATTAAAGCAATGGGAACATATCGGGGGAACTGCTTCACTAGCAGATGCTCAGTATATTTTAACCATGACTTCTCCAAACCGAGGCGGGGGAGATTTACCCGAAACAGGCATCTCAGGTCGCTGGGCTGGCGACAGGGTTGTAGTGCTTGGTGATTACACAACGGATGCGGATCTACCTAATATCCCTAATGCTGGCTCGCTCTGGGGCGAAACGGATAAGTGGGTAGATATAACGGACTTTGTTGCTACCGCCTTTGAAGCGGTATTCAATATAAAAATAACTGGCGAGGGTTGGAAAACTAGAGCAACTGTGTAATACTCTCAACTTACTTAGGCGTGTCTTTTAAGCCCGTATAGAAATGCGGCAAAGGCACGCCTTTTGTATTTTCAAAAAGACCCCCCATTCTTCCTAGACAAAAAAAATGTAAAATGCATCTATAAAAGTTGTTCATACACTACTCCGCAAGTTGGAAGACTCCTTAGCAAAAAGTAAAAAACAGGCTCAGCGGGCAAGCAAAAAGTAAAAAATTGCCGCTGCTAATTTAACTGAGCAGATGCCGAAGTTATTGTGATGTGGTGCTATTCCAGCGTTTGTCATCTGAACGAGTGGCAAGGGTGTTTGACAAAAAGATGCGGTTCTTATATGATGTCGTTTCGCACCGCTTATATGAGCGATTTGTGAGGGTGGGTTAGTCCGCTACTTGCGAACACGGACTACAAAATAATAAGGGGGAAATATGAAAGACGATATACAAGAACGCTGGAACGAAGGATATTACTCTGCTCTAAATGGGGCAAAGATTATTCGTTTTCTTGGCACTGTTCCTGAAGAGTTTGGTGGAACTGGTTTTCCACAGTTTCTAGTAAAACTCTCAACAGGGGAAATTATAGAGATGGAAGTTTCTAAAGACCCTGAAGGTAATGATGGCGGATTTTTATTTGGACTTCCTGATTTTACTTTACCTGAGTTTCGTGAAAATTTATTAGGGAGGAAAAATGCCTAACTGGGTATATAACTATTTAACAGTAGAAGGTTCTAAAGAAGACATAGCAAAATTAAAAGCGCAGGTTGGCGCAACTGTCAAAACAAAATATAAAAGCGCAGATGAGATAAATGAAGAAGTAGATAGAGAACCTATCTTTTCTTTTATGAACATACTTCCACCACCAGAAGATAAGTTAGATGAGTATCACGCTGTTCATGGATACGCCAATGGAGAAAAAACAGGCGATACTGAATACAACTGGTATAACTTTAATGTTCGTGAGTGGGGAACTAAGTGGGATGCTCGTGATGTAGAACTTACAGAAGAACATGAAACATGTCTTCGCTATAAGTTTGATACTGCTTGGTCGCCACCAACTCCAGTAATAGAAAAACTGGCACAACAAAATCCTAATCTAAACATTAACTTGGAATATCGTGAAGAACAGGGTTGGGGTGGAGAGATTGTTTTTAATGGTTCTACTGCTGAAGTTATTAAAGAGTGGGACATACCAGAAACTCATGCCGAAGAAATAGAAGCCAATTATGGCGATTGCTGGAGATGTGAAAACTTTGATGGCGATTTTAGCGACCTTTATCAAGATTGTCCTGAAAATCTAAAGCCAATAGAAATCCACGCCAAACAAGAACTGGTATTGACAAAAGAAAAATAATTTGATAAAGTTCTATCAAGCCTAAAGAAAAGGGGAAATAAAATGGGTGACCGCATGGTAGTTGGGTTTCAGGCAAAATCTGCCGACCCAATAATTTATATCTACTCCCAATGGGGTGGAGAAGCACAAAAAGAAATCCTAGTAAATGCTTTACAAAAATCAGAAAGTCGTTGGACAGATGCCGACTACGCAACTCGTATTTGTATTTCACAAATTGTTGGTGATAGTTGGAACGATACTTTGGGACATGGCATCTCAGTAAATACTTTCTGCTCACCTGACTACGACACAATTCAGGTAGTTGAGTGGCATAAAGGAAAAGTATCTATTCGGGAAACAAGTAATCCTGAAAATGTTCTAGGGGAAATAAACCTAGAAACTTTCTGCCAAGACGAAACGCTGGTAAAAGAGCAATTTGACAAAATAGTCAAAGGTATGCAATAATAACTACACCTAGCAAGAAACCTTAACCTAGAAAGGAAAAGAAATGCTGGATAAAGAAAAGAAAGTTCAGGGAGTTGCGGTGTATGCCGAGTTCCGAAAGCCGGGACAAGTCATGCAGATACTTGTAACACCTGACGCATATAACACTTCGGGAAGCCTAGTTCCAATGTCTTTCCACCGCAGAATAGTTACACCTGCGACACCTAAGAAACAATGGAGAACTACTTCCATTAACTCTAAAGAAGTAAAAGATTTGATTGATAATAGTCAAGTCTTACCTGATAGTGCTAAAGATGATTTTACGGAAAATCGTATGCGCTATACAACTTCCTATTTTGACAACCTTATTTCTCATGGTTGGACTATGGAGAAAACTCCTATCCTTACTGAAATCTCTCGTCATGACGCAGATGATATTGGTAAGAGCAAAACACCTAACAAGGTTATTTATCGTATTCATATTTCTAGGAAAGCACTCGCCTTTCCTGAATTGGTATAAGGGGAAAGGGGATAAACTATGACTACTCTAAAAGAGAAATACAAAGAACTAAGTCCTAATCTTTCACCGACTTATTGGGAAATGATTATAGATGTAGCAACGCAAGGAGTAAATGAAAATGCGTCAAAGCAATTATCTACCAATGTGCTTCCGCAAGGACGCTATGTTGAGAGAGCGATTGGCTCTGACAGAAAAGCACGCAAAACAAAGGCAGACGCTCTCGTGAGTGTTGAGGCTTTGGGTGGCGAAAGTATTTACTTGCGTCCTAATGGTTCTGCCTACCATGCTCGTATATGGGGTCAAAACAAAGATGTAGAAGTTTTACGCAAAGCAAGAGAAGCAACAAAGCAATCAGTTCTAACTGGTGTTGGACAACCAATGTTCGCCATGCTTTATGGAGTTCCCGGAACAGGTAAAACTGCGCTGGTTGAGGCTTCTTTTGGCGAAGGTGTTCGCACACTACTTGGAAATGGTGATGTAGAAGTTGCCGACCTAATTGGTTCTTATGTCCAAACTCCAAGTGGAAACTTTGAGTGGGTTGATGGCGACCTAGTTAAGTCAGCAGAAAATGGGGAAGTTTATTTCATAGATGAGATTGGTCTGATTGACCCTAAGGTTCTTTCAGTTATTTACAATCTTATGGACGGAAAAAGAGAGATAACAATTACTGCTAATCCTGAAAGAGGAACAGTAAAATCTCACCCTGATTTTTATGTAGTTGCCGCAACTAATCCAAAGGCTCCGGGTGTAAGACTTAGCGAAGCATTACTATCTCGCTTTGTTGTCCAAGCAGAAATGACAACTGATTGGAACTTGGCTCGCAGTTTAGGAGTGCCAACACAAATGGTAACTTGCGCACAAAACTTGTATCGCAAAGTTCTGAATAAAGAAAGAATAAGTTGGTCGCCACAAATGCGAGAACTTCTCGCCTTTCGTGATATAGCAACAACTTTCGGAACTGAGTTTGCTATTGCCAACATGATTGCGTCAGCCCCAACTGACGATAGGGCAGTAGTCGCAGATGTTCTAACCCGAGCGTATGGGGTAGAAGCAAAGCCTGCCAAAATCTAATTTATTAGATTGGCTGGGTAGGGTCGAGAGCGTGTTTCTCTAGGTGAAACTCGCTCTCCCCTATTAACTTGACAATAAATACCTAGTATGCAATAATTAGATTAACAAAGGGGGTAGTAAAAATGGCTCATATAAAAATGAGTGAAACTCGTGCCGAAGCCACACCTAAAGAGTGGTTAGGGATTGGTAGAGATGTTGGGCAGTTAGCAAACAAATGGTCGCTTCGTGAGGACTTGGTTGCTTATGTTGGTCCGGGTGCTGGTGGCTCTGCGCCTGCGTGTTACAACCCAATGACAGCAGAAGTAGAAGTAAATGTTGATGTCGCTTTCGGAAAAGGAGTTACTCCACTAGAGATTGGTGATATTTCTAATCGCTCTACTCAGTATGAGTTTCCTAAAGCAACTGGCGCAATTATTCATGAAGCCTTTCATGCTCGCTTCTCAGGTTGGTCTATGCCTAAAGCGTATGAGGAATTAGAAAAAGATGAATACAAAGCCTTAATTTTATTAGAGGAAAGTCGTATTGAGTATCAGGGTGTTGTTGCTAATCCAAAGGCTCGTGCCTTCCTTCGCTCTTGCGCTATGGAAATTGTTATTGGTGATACAAAAGATATGGAAAATGAAACACAAACGCAATCGCTAACTAATCTTGTTGGACTTGTTCATGCTCGTATTGACGCTGGTATCTTAGATGAACATGAAGTAAAAGATGTAACTACAATTATTGAGAAGCAACTTGGTCTTGATGTTATTTCTAAATTAAGAGAAGTAGTTCGTAAAGCACAACTTCATGATAACCACAGGGACGCAACAGAACTTTATCCACTAGCAAAAGAGTGGGCAAAGATTGTTCGTGATACTGCTAAAGAGCGTGGAGATGAAAACGCTGGTGAAGGTATGAAAATGCCTAAAGAACTTCTTAAAGCAATCATGGGCGCACTTGGAGAAGCAAGTGGTTCAGTAGAACTAAATAACTTTGGCGAACTTGCCGAGCAAGAACAATCTGAGGATTGGAAAGAGGAAGTTAAGGCTAAGGCTTCTGACGCTAATGAGCAGAAAGAAAATGAAGTGGTGGCTCAGAAAGTATTCAGTAAGAGTTCAGGTCCGGGTCAATCAGATACTAACAGCACTTTAATTGAGAGTAGAGAACCTACCTTTGAGGAATTGCGTGCTTCTTTAATTATTGGTGAAGCGTTAGAAAAAGCCAAGTATCGTGAGAGAGATGAATTACAAGTTTCTAGTTCCGTTCCACCCGGACGACTTCGCTCTCGTGCTATTGTCCAAAATACTGCTTATCGTGCTAGAGGACAAATGGCACAAGCAAAACCTTTCCGTAGAACAGTTCGCAAACACACAGACGAACCAACTCTTAATGTTGGTGTAATGGTTGATATTTCAGGTTCTATGGGAAGTGCTATGAACCCAATGGCTACAACTGCGTGGGTAATGAGTGAAGCAGTAAATCGTATTCAGGGAAACTGCGCTATGGTTTATTACGGAAATGATGTATTCCCAACTTTATCTGCTGGACAAAGATTAAGTAAAGTAAATGTTTATTCTGCTTCGGACGGAACTGAAAAGTTTCAGAAAGCCTTCCAAGCACTAGACGGCTCACTAAACTTACTTCACGGAACTGGCGCAAGACTTCTAGTAATTGTTTCTGACGGCGAATACACTCCTGAGGAAAACAAAAGAGCAAGAGAAGTTATGGAAAAATGTAAAGCGTCAGGCGTTGCGGTTTTATGGTTGCCCTTTGATGAAGGCAGAAGTGCGAAAGATATTGGTGGAGATTACGCCGAGATTGTTCTAAATATAAATCAACCTGCTGAAACTGCCGAAGTTATTGGCAGGTCAGCGCAAGCAGTTATGACAAGAATTGGTGAGCGTGAAAGTGCTTAACCAAAAAGAACGAGTGGAACTCCTTCCACCCCTTTGGGGTTTCACTCTGCTAGTTATTTGCGGCAGCGGCGAAAGCAAAAAGTAAAAAATATGGAAAGAGATGAAAGCAAGTTTGTTATTAAATACGCATCTCACATGTTGCCTTCGGCTGGACTTAAAACTTATGGCATCACAAGATTTGATGCTTGTTTCTATGCTGGTGAAGGTCATATAGCCACAGTTTTATATGAAGGCTTTGCCGTTGATATTTATTGCGACGGAGATACAAAAATATATAACCGAAGCACAGATCAGTATTACACGGGCGGTGCGGATTTAATATTAGGCGGCTTTGATACGGACACTAAGTTTCATAAAGCAACTGAGGACGAGAGCCTAGTTATGGATATGAACTCTTGGTTTGACCTTTACTGCTACGGAGAACACTTTGATATGCCAAGTCACATGTTGAACGAGGCTATTGATATGGCAAAAGAGTATGTCTATGCGGAGTATTTCAATGCGGAGACACTTCTTGGCATGCCTGACATGCTTGACAAATAAAGACTATTATGAAATAATATATTTAAAGCGAAAGGGGAAAAAGTAAAAAATGCATACATGTCAGATTATGTTAGTAGAGGCTGATAGCGCAGAGGAGGCTCTGAGTTATGTAAGAGGCACGATTACCCATGCGGAAACTCCTTACCCTGCTTGGTCTGATTGGCACGGAGGTTTAGGTGAGGGTTTGGCTGGACGCTGGTCTGGATTGTTTCTAGGCTGGGAAGAGAACCGAGATGTTCTTTGCTACGCCGAGAATAAAGTTTTAGCAGATGACATTATTAAAGAGTTTGTTTCTTACCGAATAACTGAAGCCAAAAACCTTTGGGACGAAATGAAAAAAGGAATTGGGTTTGATGTAGAGAAATCAATATCTGAATATAATCCTTACGAACAAAGATTTGACGATAGTGGTATGAATATGTGGCGACTACAAAGAATTTCCAAGATACTAAATAATGATTGGTGTTCTGATACTGGCGTATATGACTTACAAGAGCATACGGCTAACTTGCAATACTTTAAGGATAGGCTTGACAAAAATCCTGAAAAGCAATATCTTGTTCCAGTAGACTTTCACTTTTAAGATAAGGGGTAATGATGACAAGTAATACAACAGTTTTAATGCGGACACCAACATGTTTAATGTGTAGTGCTGGTGGGTTTGTAGAAGTTTTTTCTGAAGGATATATGAAATACAAAAGAGGTGCGGCAATACAAGAGGCTTTTCCTGAACTAGACAAATCTTTAAGAGAACAAATTATTTCGGGAACTCACCCAAAGTGCTGGGAGAGTATGACAGCCGGATTGGAGAACGAGTAATGATAACTTGCCAAAGTTGCGGTTGGGAGATTACAACTGATTTTGATTTGTGGATAGACAGTATGGGCGGTGCGGTTTGCTTCTGGGACAAAGGAGTAGAAAAACCACACTACCCACGAGTATTGGTTTCAGCGTAAAAGCAAAAAGTAAAAATCAGGTGGTTGTTGCTGCTTGACTTTTTATTTTAAACTGATATTATTAGATCAACAGTAAGAAAAGGGGAAAAATGGAAAAGCAAAAAGCAGTAATCATTTCAACAGAAGGACACAAGTCCGTCGTTGAGTTTGAGTTTCAAAAGTCTTATCAACTACTTAGTGATGCCGTAGGTGGCATGATTGAGTGTGTTAGTTTAAAAGATGCGGACTTATGGTGCAATGAAAATGGCATCGCTGAAGGTCTGGAGTTAAACATGATTGCTTCGGCTATCTACTCAGATGCTTTCAATGCGAGTAATCCAATTCTAGGTAATGTAATTATTACTGGAAGCGTTGATGCTGAGGGTGAGACTTTAGGTCTTACTGACGAGCAAGTCGCTTACTGGCTGGGCTATGACAAAAAAGTTATACCTACCGCCTATCTAATGAGTAGCATGTATAGATAATAAACTTCCCACAAAAGAAGATCTGGCTAACGCTGGATCTTCTTTTTTTTTGTAAAAGTTGTTTGGAAGTCTGCGGCCCTGGCGGCTCTAACATAGCAAAAAGTAAAAAAATCACTTGGCTGCCGCTGCCAGGTCCATAAAAATATTTTAGACTTTCCTGACTTTTAGACTTGACTTTCCTAGAACAAGGGCGTATTGTGCGTTATGTAAGTGAGAAACTCTCTCTTACAAAAACGAAAGGAAAAAAGACACAATGACTAATAAAGTCAAAGGTGTTGTAGATACAGTAGTAGCAATTCGCTCTACAACTACAACTATCAAGAACGATACAAAAGTAATCGCTCTTGACGAAACTAATGCTAAAGAACTTCTAGCGAAGTTCGAGGCAAACAAGGCAGACAAGGCAACCTTAGAAGCCCAATACAAAGAACTACAATCCGAAATCTACTCACTTCTTGGATACAAGAAGGTAGGCGATAAATGGATAGGTGTCGCAGAGGAAGGCACTATTGACGGAGTTTCCGTTATCAAAGTAGGAACACAAACTCGCACGAACTTTGATAAAGAAAAGTTTTTACAGGAAAATCCTGAACTTCTACCACTTGTTGAGGCTTTCACTTCACAAAGCACCAACACAATTCTAAAAACAACTCGGTAATAATTAAAAAGAAGCCCCCGCTTAATTGCGGGGGTTTCCCAACAACAAGGGGAAAAATGACTACAAAGACAATAACAATAGGTGAAGCAGTAAAATCTTTTAACTTTCTTGCCACTAACTTTATGGAAACAAATGAGTTAGACAAAGAAGCGTTAGAAATATCTAGTAAAGCATTAAGTAAAAATTTACTACTTCGTGATTACTTTATGGGTATGCCGAAAGACTTTGGACTACCTTTTATGATTTCTCTATGTAAAAAAATGATAAGTGAAGTGGATAGTTCAGAACTTCTTGACCTATACGCAATTTATTCAGCGTTTTTATATGAGAACGAGGAAAGCGAACTTGCTTTAGATAACCTAAATAAAGCGTTAGAGATAGATGATAAACACCCACTAACAAAACTTTTAGTTCGTGTTTATGAAACCGCTTGGGAAGCAAGTGCTTTCTCCGAGATGAGAAGTGCTATCCACAGTAAAGTAATTGCCGACACAAAGAAACACGCAGAAAAAGAAATCTAAAATAAAAGGAGAAGCCCCGCTTGAGTGCGGGGTTTTTCTTTATGCGGTAATAGCAAAAAGTAAAAATTTACCAAGATGCCCAGTGCGACACGACTAAGAACAACTTGCCAAAGTAGGACATGTCTGTTAGTATCTGCTTTATGAAAATAAATAAAACACCAAGATTGATGTCGAGAGGCATAGCCGACCCGGTTAAAGCGTTTGGTCAATGCTTGTGGCAATCAAAACTTTATGCAAAAAAACATAATCAAGGTTTAATTAGAATTACTGGTGCAAATTATGGAAAAAGAGAGCATTGGGCTATCTACACCGATATAGGTCAAGAGGGTAATGAAAGATTTTTATACAGTTATGGATTAAGCGGAGTGATAATTGATTTAACCGCTAGACAATTTGATGAAACTCTTCCCGCAAGATACGAAGATGAAGCCTCTGAATGGATGGATAAGGCTTGTTTATGGTTGGGCGATAACTTAAATTATGAGTTGTATTTAACATTTGATTCTCAAGCAGAGCCAATTAGTTGGGGCTGTTGGGAATTAGACAACGACGGAATTGAATTATCTAGAAAAATGATGGGTCAATGGAATATATAGTTATTAGGTAGTTTGACTTATTGACTAAAGTATGTAATAATACGGATATCAGGGAAAGGGGAAACAAATGAACTCTGAGGTATTAGAACTAAAGTTAAACGAAGAGGAAGCGGGCTTCGTAAATATGGGTTTGGCATTGCTATTAGAAATGCTTGGCTCTGATATAGATGGCTGGAAAAATAAAAAGGATACTTCTATGGATAAATTATTCTTTCTAATGGATACCAAAATTGGAGTTGCTAACCTTTGGCGCAAGGTGCTTATCACCGCTGGGGCTGACCCCGAAACAATTGCTGAACATTTAAGAGAGCAGGAGTAATCATGGCTGGGCACATTACAGTTAGAGAGTTGATTGACAACTTGATGAAGGTAGAGAATTTAGACTCGCCTGTTATCTATCAGTATTATATTGGCGAACACTTTGAGGTTTCGGATAAAGTATTTGCTGAAGTTGCTAACGAGTATGAGTCTGTAATTCCATGTCTAACAAATTCTTACGACATGATTTATCAGACAGTTAAGGAAAGGGTGTAATAACTATGATTAAAGAAGTAGAGTTGGAATACACAGTAGATACTCTTGCTAAGTTGGTAAGAGATAACTACGGAAAGAACGCTGTTGAGTATCTAGTTGGTAGATTAACTAGTGTGATAACTGAGAAACAACTCAAGGCTTTGATTGACTATGAAAAGGGAATAGATGGATAACATACTTCCAAGCCGAACAGTAATGTTTGTTGGTGATTTTTTTACGCTAATGACTACTGTAGTCTTAGATGAGAAACTAAGAAATGAGGGCGAAGTAGATAATGACTTTGCGGTTCGTGTTGCGTCTGTATTCATGAACGAATACTACGGCTTTGATGTAGCGTCAGTTGCTAATAGTATTGGGGTTGTAGATGAAGAAGGGGTAGAAGTATGAGCGAAACAAAACAAAGCATATCAATAAGGTCGCAAACAAAGGCACAATTAACAAGACCTGCTAAAGACGAATACGACAGATTTGGAAAACTTTCTAAGAAAGAAAGGATACTTGAAATGATTAAGTATCACACAGAATTTTTGATTGCGGACAACTTTGACAAGAAGAGAAGCAGGTATCACATAATAAAATTAGAAATCTTAAAAGTGATGTTAGAAGAGGAGATGAAAATAAAAGATGATTAAGACTTCCATAGACTTGTTTGATGAAACCTGTAATGCCGTTTCTAGAGGAGAACTAGACAAACAACTAGTTCCCCTTAAAAAACTTATAGAGGAGCGATTAAGTATCGTGAGGGCAGATGCGGATATAAAGGATTTTGTAGTTGGAGATAGGATTGTTCTAAATAGTAGTTGCGGAACTAAGTCTTTGATAGGAGATGAGGGAACTGTGGTTGCTATTAGGAGAAGTAAAATCACTATTACTTTTGATAAACCTAAAGGTAGGTTCGCTAGAACAAACTCGAAGGGGGAGATTTACTCTGCCAATGCCGTAGTCCCTATATCCATAGTTGATAAGATTTAAGAGCACCTGAGCAAATAAAAAGTAAAAAATCAGGCTAAACTAATTCTCACCTTGGGTAGCGGTTAATCCCCTTTTCCGTCCCGAGTTGAGAGCAGAAAACACCCCTTCTTGCTCCGCCGACCCCCCACCGATCTGGGGGGTTTGGTGTTTAATCCAACAAAATCACCCTTTCGAGAGTAGGGTATTTTTTAACCATGGAGATTGTAGATAAGTATTACCACTCAAATGGTTCTGCCGTTCCCTTTATTGCCGCCCTTGTTGATGATCCCGCTGATGGAGATACAAAAATTGTTATCATGTTTGACGAGAGGGACTTTACTGCTGTTCTTTCGCTAGACTCTCTACTTAGAGATGAAGATATTTCTGCAAGAAACAATGGATATCACGGAGATAAGTATGAAAAACTTAGAGAAGACTTGTGGGACGGGTTTTTAGACTAAGCAAAAAGTAAAAAACAATTGGGGAAAAGACTATGACAACTATTGCAGCGATACAGGGAGAGAACTGGGCTGCCATAGGGTATGACGCAAGACTGACTGAAGACAATAGCAAGATCTATACGCTGCCTAAAGACAATGGAAAAGTAAATAGAAACGGTCCATACTTAATTGGCGCGGCTGGAGATATGCGTGCCATTAACATACTTACACATGTTTTTAAGCCACCTGCCATAAATCCAAACCTTTACGGGGCAAAGTTAGACAAGTTTATCTCCTCAGTCTTTATCCAAGATATGAAACACTGCTTCGAGGAAAACTCTTACAGCAAAGATGGAGAGCATGACTCTCAAGTAATGGTTGCGGTTAATGGAACTATCTACGAAATTGGTGATGACTATTCTTGGGCACATGATGAAACAGGCGTATATGCCATAGGTTCTGGTGGTGGATACGCAATGGGAGCAATGCTGGCAAGCCTAGACAGCAAAAAGAAAACCTTAGGCACAGCCAAGAATGTTATTAGACAAGCAATAACTATCGCTGCCAAGTTAGATCCAAGCACAGGGCTGCCGATCAATATTGCGGTACAGCACTTCGGATCTTAAAAAGTTGTTTCGATCTGACTCAACTGACACCTGAAGATATATTTTTTTACTTTTTGCTAGGAAGAAACACCAGAGCAACATACTTGCCAACAACTTATTAACATGATAGTATCTGTATTGAAAGAGGGGGAAATAAAATGGCGAACTTCGACCTAGTAAAAGAAAGAGTTGGCGATGCTAAGGCTATCGCTTGGGATAGTTGCCACAAGATTTACTTGCTAATGGACGATGAGCAGGTAGAAACAATGCGTGGCTACGAGTATGACCCACTAATTAGAAGCACATATTGCACACCTGAAGAAATGCTAACAACCTTGCAAAACTGGTATTCAAATTCTTGCGGGCTTAGATTTATTCAAGCGGTTACTACTAACCACATAGATCCAAACGCTGGCTTCGAAATCCTAATAGGACAGGGTGAACATGAAGAATACGAGGGGAACTAATGATAAATCTACTAACAATAAAGTGCGTAGAGTGCTCACAAACAATGACTCGTGAGGAATACGCCTACGGACACGACTGCGAATCTGCCTAACATAAAATCAAACTAACTCCTTGCCTTACGGCAGGGAGTTTTTTTATTGTAAAAACCTTTACATTTTTTTCGTCTAGGCGGTATGCAGATCCAAAAGTTGTTTGTAAATCTGGACTGACAACAGCATGGTCATAGCAAAAAGTAAAAAAATACAGCAGCCTGGCTATTTGCCGCTGCGTAAGTTGTTTGTAGATTTCAAAGCGGGCTCAAAGTGAGCGTAGGAAGTCAGCGCTTTTTCTGAAGGTCAACTATGGAAATTGTTGCCTTCTTGACAAAAAGTCAGGAAGGTGCTAATCTTACGAAACAAGGTAGGAGAAAGGGGGACTCAATGAGAGGCTTACCTGATAGTGCGATAGTAGGAACTTATGGTCGTATTAAACACATGAGGCACAAAAGACGCCGTAGTGCTAAGGAGTATCAAGCAACTGCTGATTTCTTAAACAATATAATAAACAAGGCAATACAAAAACAATTAGATAAAAAAAGTAATTTGACAAAAGTCTAATTATTTACTAAAATACAAAAAGAAAGGGGGGAACTAAATGTTTTCTTTACAAGATGAAGCAATAGAACTATTAGAAACAAAAATAGCACCACGCTCTTATACGATTGACTATCCAAAAGAGTTATGGTCAGAGGTTCTTCCCGGCTTATGGCAGGGTGGAACTGATGATGATGACATACACGACCAACTAGCAACTCCAGCAATTACTAAGAAGGATTTTGATTTGGTAATTACGGCATACGCTTGGGCTAATCCTGTTGATTGGTTTGTCAAAGAAATCCGTTTCGGATTTTATGACAGCGACATGGCAGACTTTGACCCAAATGACCTACAAGGAATTGTTCGCATGGCACATGAGGATTGGAAGCGTGGTCAGCGTGTCTTAATTCGTTGCCAAGCAGGTATGAACCGCTCAGGTTTAATCATGGCTCTAGTTCTTATTCGTGAAGGTTATACGGCAGATGAAGCCATTAACTTGATTAGAACCAAGAGAAGCAAGCACGCCCTATTTAATGGTCGCTTTGAGAAGTGGCTTAAAGAGGCAAGCGTTGAGGCTTGGAGAAACTAATAGGCGACACGCCGAAAGTCAGGAAGGTTGATTTTGTCAGGAAAGTCTGTATAATTATCTTATTGGCAAATTGTCAATAGGACTAAGGGGACCTAAATGAAAACGAAGGCAAAGTATATTAGACGCAGAGTGGTAGTAGCACTTGTGGTAGTTGGTCTTATTGTTTGGGCTAACAACGCAACTACACCTGATATGTGTAAAGTGCCGACAGAGCAGATGAACCAATTCTGCCTAGATTTGCTCTATCCGTGAATATAGAGCCAAAGAAATTTCAACCGGGTGTAGCGGCACAAAGTTTTGCAAGGGTAGAACTAATCAAGCGCCACCGTGCTGAATATGATGAAATATACCGAGCAAAAATGATTGAGTTAGGTGGCACTCCAAAGCCGACTACTCAAGAAAAGATAGAACTGTTAAAACAAGAAATAGAAAAATTGCAGTCAGAAATGAAGGCAAACTAATGTCTGATACGCATAATCACCTTGAAAAACTAACTGAGAAATGGAACGAAGTTCCTAACTGGACAGTTCTTGAGTCTTGGAAAGGGAAAGGGAAAGAAAGTAATAAGTTCTATTTTAAGATTTATGAAGATAGAACAGGAGAGCATGCACCGTTCTATTGCTTAGAGGAAAACAAAGAAAGTAGGACTTTTATCTACTGCGCCACGAGGAAAAAAGACAGAGAAGGGTATATCTTTCACCTAGAGGAAATAGATATAGCCCCACAACTAGTAGGAAGTGAGAAATAATATGATACTTGACACGGGAACAATGGTCGCTATTATTATTGCGCTTGCTTGTTCATGCTTTGTAATGGTGCTCTCTATCGTAAAGTATGGTGCTTTATTTAGAGAGAACCAAGAACTAACCGAGAAACTACAGAAGGGTAAAAAGTAAAAATGGAACAATTTCCAGAGTGCAACACCTTCAGATGTCAGTTCGAGTGGATTGATTTATCTAGCAACTTCTTTGATATCTCTGTTTATACTCCCGCGGCACTTGTAGTGTTGTTTGGAGTCCTGATTTACAGAGCAGTTAAGAGAAAACAGGGATCTGGTTTTAATGGCAAAAAGTAAAAAACTAGAAAGTCAGGCTGCAGAACTGTATACATCTGGTCTGGCTATCGATAGTGTTGCGGCTGAACTAGGAGTTTGTTATAGAACTGCTAGGAAGGCTATCCGTAATGGTGGAGTGCAATTAAGAGATCCTTCTTCTCGTTTGAGAGGTCGGACTAAACCTAACAAAACGAAGGGCAAGAAATGAATAACTTAAACATAGTATGGACTGCCGTAGGAACAATAGTCTTAGGACTTGCGACCCTACTGTCAGCATGGCAGGGTGATATGACTTATGTAGTGGCATTTGGTCTTTTATCAATTGCTTCTGCTACTTTGGCTAGTCGAGAGAAGTAAGCCAAAAAGATAGGTTTAACAAGAGCCCCCTAGAAATGGTTGCTACTAGGGGGTTTTTTGCTGTATCGGCGTGTCTTTGACTATTTGTCAGGAAGGTGATACTATTTGACCTAAAGGGGGATATTTAGATGAAAACGATCAAAAAGCAAATCATTTACATTTCTTGCTGGAAATGTGGCAAATCTATGGCTGTAGCGGAGATTGACTACCGAAATGGGCTCATTTGCGAGAGTTGCTGACCCAAAACCTGACTTTCCTGCACTATTTATGGTAATCTAATACCTATAAAGACCGAACGACTTACGGACGCATTAGAAAGGTAGTTGTAATACCTGTCTCCCCAAAGCGGGTGGCACGGGTTGGCTAGTTAAGCAACCTTGTCTCTGTCCCCTAACAAAGGAAAATCAATGCACAAACCCAGTAATAGAGTTGTCGAACAAATAGCAAGCATACTAATTGCGGTGATGTTTGTTTCGATCTTCTCTACTTATATTCAGTCATCTGTTGCACAGCAAGCAATACAAACAAAAGATGCAGTAAAAATCCAGATTGACAAAGAAATAGAAGAGCATAAAGTAAAAATTAAGACTCTAGAGTTAAAGAAGTTCTCTCAACAGAAGGGTTCTTTCTCTGACGAAGAGTTAGTCAAGATGTTAAGCGCAGTTGGGTTCGAAGGTAAGGCACTCAAAGTAGCGTGGGCAGTTGTGAAGAAAGAATCAAATGGACGCCCCCTAGCCTTTAATGGCAATGTTAAAACAGGAGATAACTCATACGGCATATTCCAAATCAACATGATTGGTGGATTAGGCGTAGCACGGCGTGATAAGTTTGGTCTTGACTCTAATAAAGACTTATTCGACCCAGTTGTTAATGCCCAGATTGCTTACTACATGAGCAACGAAGGAAGCGATTGGTCATCATGGGGGGTAGGTAAGTTCCCTTATAATGGTGATACCGACCAAGCCATGTATAACTTATGGATTACCAAGTTCCCAGAAGGAGCAATCTAGTGAGCGATGAATTAAATCAAGAAGCCCCACTCAGTTGGGAAGCACCTGCCGAGGCTGAAGCCCCTGCGGTTGTTGAAGTTGTTTATACTCCACCAGAGCCAGAGCCAGAGCCAGAGCCAGTTGTAGTTCCAGAGCCAGAGCCAGTTGTTGAAGTTGTTGCTACTCCAGAGCCTGCGGCTGAAGTTGAAACACCTGCGGCTGAAGAAGCAAAAAGTAAAAAATTTACAACAGCAGCCAGTTATCAAGATGGAGAAGTTGTTGTCTTGTCTAAGTTAATTCTTAGCAACAAAGAAAGAAACTCTAGGTCAGTTGCTTTAGTTCAAGAGCAATTGATATCAAAAGGATATGCCGATGCCGATATAGATAAACGAGGTTGGTATAAGGAAAATACCCATAAGGCATTATTAGAGTTCTGCGGTAGTGAAGGTATTAACCAAGCCACATTAAAGAAGTTGTTTGCTAATACAAAGGTAGCAATAGCCTACTAGAATTAAAAAAGCCCCCCTATGCGGGGGGCTTTTATCAAGCCTTTTTAGGCTAGAGATAAGGCTGTTTTTGGGTGATTGAGAACAATAGCCAAGATTTCCTCAGCGTTTAGCATACGGGCTTCCTTGCCGTAGCCTTCCTCCATAACAATAACCTCAGAGATGGGTGCGGTGGTGTCAAGTAGTAATTCTCTAACCTGTGCGGTGGTATCTACTACAAAGTTGTAGTGGTGTCCTTCTGTTGTGATACTCACTCCATGTTGTGTCATTTGTTTCCCTTTCGTATTCCTAAGCACCCCTTGTGCTTATAAGCATAAAGATATTACACATATTTTTAGTTGTCAAGTATCTAATATAGGCGTGTCTTAATCAGGCAAATATTCTAAGAATATCTAGAGTAAAGGTTGATAGTTAGACTTAAAGGCAAGAGCAGTCAAACCATAAACATTGGCTTTGGTGCATTCAACATTAGAACAATTTTTTTAGTTGTGAAACATCTAAGCCCTGATATATCTAGGCTAACCAAACTTGATCCACCTTGACTCAACCTTGACTACAAGCCTATACCTATAGAACAATACTAAACATAGATATAAAAAATAAAAGTATTTCTTGCCTTAAAACCTAAAAAAGTAAAAAAGCCTAGTGTCATTAAAAAACTTTCCGGAAACGATTTAGAAAATGTCGAAATGCATGCAGAGCCTTCTCACAGGCCAAAAGCAAATAATGGAAACCTTCATATTTTTGTCTTTTCGTCCAATAAGCAATGCCCTCTTCCTGTACGACATTTAAAAACAATGTAAAATAAAGGAGTGAAAAACAAACCAAAACTACCTAAAGAAGAGATTAAGTTTTTACTCTCTCTTTCCCAAGATGCCTTTACTGCTCGCCTTCGCTCCCTCTGGGAAGCAGGCTGGTCACTTGGGATTATCGCTGAGTCTTTTACTCCGCCTAGACCAAAATCAACTGTTCATTTCTGGGTTAAAAATGCTACTCAGCAGGAACAAATAAAACCTATCCCAGAAACTCCATCCAAGTCTTTAACGGTTCTTTCCCCTATTGCTGATACGCCTAGACTTCGTTCTATATCTCTTGGTGTACCTCCTGAGATTAGAGCACGTTTAAAACACCTTTCTAGCCTTTCTAGACGCTATAGATCAAAGAGCGCAGCAAATAGTGAACCAGCCTTAGCAAATGTTGCTTTAACTGAACTTGCAAGGAGTCTGCATAATCAAGGAGTTTCAACCGCCGCTATCGCTGAATCCGCTGGCGTTACATATCGAGCCATGGCTAGAAGAATAAGCAATGGCTAAAACATATAAGAACTCTTCTGGAACATACTTAGATAAAGACCTAGTTGTTGCCATATGGCTAAACCCAGAGAAGCAAGGTGCTAGACCAAACGCTAGACGTCTAGAAACAATTACTTCCAAGGAATCTCCTAATCCAATTGCTTTTCCATTAAATCTTCTTAAGAAAAATAAAGTCTGGGCTCTATGCCCCGTTGTAGTTAAAGTAGAGGACATAGATGTATGGTTAACTCCTAAAGGTGCTTCCAGAGAAAAACCTCTTCTAGTACCTCTAACAATCGCTAAATCATATTTCGGCTGGGAAGATTTTCACATACCTTCCGAGTATAAGGAGGTTGTGTGAACGTGGTAGCTGATGTATTTCCAGCGATGGTCGCCTTAGCCTTACCAGGATCTTTAGAGGATATAAATGAACTTCTACCTAAGGGCGCATCTCCTGCAGGCACTAGGCATGTAGATAGATGTAGAGCAATCTTGCTGAATAATAAACTCTTAATTGCTGTAGATACCCCTACAGGAGCCAATGTAGTCTTCAATGAAACTTATGTTTCTCATAGCAAAATAGATAGAGTCCATAGGGTTACCACCGAGTCTGGAAAACTTATTGCATTTACTAAAGACGATAACTGCGGATGTGGCTCTAGGCTTAGGTCTTGGAACCCATACGGGTCAATAATTACTGTTGGAGGGGAAGAGTAAATGGATAACTTATTTGAGTTATCAGTGGCTGGTCTTGCGACCTATAGAATAGCAAGGCTTATTGTTAAAGACGAGATATTCTCTAAATTAAGAAATGCAATTTGGAAAAAGTTTCCTCCAGAGAGATCTAAGTTTGGTTATCTATTTACCTGTATGTGGTGTACTGCAATTTGGGTCGCATCACTACTTGAAATATCACGTATCATTATCCCTAATGTAGTACATCCAGTAGAGGTTGTTCTAGCAATCTCTGCTATTGCTGGTTTGTTGGCTGCGTATGAAGAAAAGTGATAGTTCTTCTACTCCGCCACAGAGACGAGGAGTTTCAAGGGTGAGTGTTTTTAAACACCAAGAGCCGATAGAGCCTACCCCTATTGTTGCGTCTGAAATTGCTCCAAAGAAAATTAGAAAAAGAAAAAAGTCTACTACTCGTTCAACTCAGATAGTTAGAAACATTAAACCAAAACTTACAGGCGCTGCTGGAATATTTATTTCCTCTAATGCTCAATCAGTTTCCTACTCAACACCTAGAACTTTAACTGCTGCTGCAGTACAAATTAAAATTAATGATAAAGGCGAGTTTGAACAATTCAAACAACGTCGCTCTGCTGGATCTAGCGCATGGCAATCCGAAGCGTGGGAATATTATGATGCCATCGGAGAAATCAAATACGCATTTAACTTAGTTGCCTCCGTTGTTTCTCGTATTCGTATTTACGCTGCTGCTGTTGACAACGCTGCAGAAGCACCAGCACCAGTTGCGCTATCTAGTGTTATTGATCCACGTTTAGCAGCGGCAGCCGAGCGAGCACTTGCTCGTTTAGATTCCGCGTACGGTGGACAAGCAGGACTTCTTCGCGATGCTGCATTAAACATTTCAGTTGCTGGTGAATGTTACTTAGTTCAAATGCCAGAACGTGCTGGTTCAGGAATTCCAGAGTCTTGGGATATTAAATCCGTAGATGAGATTATGACTGACACTCGTGGTGGATTTAATGTTGTTGGTCGTAGAGAACAAAGTATTGGTGGAAATATGACAGCCAATAATAAACTTTCTAAGAGTGCATTTGTAGGACGCATTTGGCGTTCACATCCTCGTTACTCAGATGAAGCAGATTCATCTCTTCGTGGCTTACTAGATCTTTGCGCAGAACTTTTACTTCTTAATAGAACATTCCGTGCTACAGCACGTTCACGTCTAAACGCTGGTGCACTTTATTTACCAGACGGCTTGTCAGTTGCAGCAGGTGGCGACCCAGATTATCCATATGACACAGATAGCGAAGCAAACCCAGGATTTACTGCAGAAGAAGCAGAGGATGAGTTTGAAGAACAATTAATTGACGCTATGACAACTCCTATTCGTGATGAGGAGTCTGCTAGCGCAGTAGTTCCACTTATTATTCGCGGTCCTGCCGAACTTGGCGACAAGATTAAACAATTTAAGTTTGAGCGTTCATTTGATCCAGCACTTGCTTCTCGCGCCGACAGAGTGTTAGAGCGAATCCTTCAAGGACTAGATGTTCCTAAGGATGTTGTTACTGGTCTAGCAAACGTTAAGTATTCAAATGCACTTCAAATCGATGAGTCACTATATAAGGCACATATCGAACCATTAATGCTATTAATTGCTGATGCTTTAACAGTTGTTTACTTACGTCCATACCTTAAGGCACAAGGATTTACTGAATCAGAGGTAGATCGAATTGTTGTTTGGTATGACCCTTCAGCAGTTGCTACTAGAAATGATAAAGCAGCCGATGCTGACTCAGGATTTGATCGTGGTGCTATTTCTTACGACTCATGGAGACGTGCTCATGGATTCTCATCTATGGATGCGCCAACACCGAATGAACTTGCTATCCGTATGCTTTCCGAGAAGGGCTCAATTGGTCCAGAGTTAACAGAAGCAATGTTGAACACTGTTGCTCCAGAAATGATGAATGCAGTTAGAGATACACAGCAAGAAAATTCTGTTGCTCCTCTGCCACCAGAGGTAGAACAAGTTTTACAACAAGCAACACAACCCCCCACTGAGCAACAAGGAGTTACACAATGAACGTAGAAAAACCAGAACTAGTTAATGCTCTAGCAGTTGGTCTTAGTGATGCTGTAGTACTTTCTCATAAAGTGCAAGGAGCGCACTGGAATGTTATGGGATCTGACTTCCCAGAGTTTCATGAGTTCTTTGGTGAAATATATGAAGACATTGATGGATCTATAGATCCTTTTGCTGAAAACATAAGAAAACTTGGAGCCATATCTCCATATCGATTAGTTGAGTTTGCTCGTATGTCAAACATTGAAGACACAGATGTAGGTTATATGTGTTTAGATCTTGCTAGAGACATTCTTATCTATAATGCTGTAATGCTTAACGATTTAAGAAAAGCATTTGATATAGCAAACCAAGCAAATGAGCAAGGTATTGCAAACTTTATTGCAGAGCGTATTGATATGCATGCCAAATGGGATTGGCAATTAAAAGCAACCACTAATCAAGGAATGTAATAAATGTCAAAGCAGATTAATCCATTAGATTGGGTAAAAGATGAAAATAGGGACTACATCCCTTTTTCAGGTATTTCTGCTGCTGGTAAAGGTCCATGTTGGGATGGTTATAAGCAGGTTGGAATGAAAAAAGGTAAGAATGGAAATATGGTACCCAACTGCGTTCCTATCGATGCTTCAGATGATTCAGAGTTTGCAGCAAAAAATAAAAGAACAATTTCTCAGACTCCTGCTCCTAAGAAAGATCAAGTTAAGGGTTCTAGTAAAAATAAAAAAGGATCTGCATCAGGTTCTCGTAAAGTTGTTTTTTCTAAAGCAGTAGAGAACTCTCTTAAAGAGAAAGTCTCTAATCATAACGAGAAAAGTCCTAAAGGAAGAAGAGCAACTTTAGGTATGTTAAAAGCAGTTTATCGTCGTGGCGCTGGAGCATTTTCTGTTTCTCATCGTCCTGGTATGAACCGTAATCAGTGGGCAATGGGAAGAGTAAATGCTTTTCTAAAACTACTTAAGTCTGGCAGACCAACAAATGCTGCTTATAAGTCAGACAATGATTTGCTACCATCTTCTCATCCTCGTAGCACTAAAAAATCAAACTCTATTACTGCAGCAGGTTTAGTTCCTGAAGAACAAGATTTAGCAAATGCATTGATTGAGATCTCGCAGAAGTATGGAAAATTTAATGAAGACGAAGAAGGTATTTGGGCAGGCTACACGCCGCCAGCGGAAAATGAAGTTGCTTCTATTGGTGTTACTTGCGCCAATTGCGTTCTATATGCTGGGGGTTCGAATTGTAAAATCATTGCTCTCCCAGTTGAGCCAACAGGAAAATGTAGATTTGCCGTAATACCTGACGGAGTTGTTAATGTAGAAGGCAGTAAAAATCTAACTGAAGTAAAAGATGAATTAGATGAGTACGTAATAGATCAAGAGTTAAATGTTCTACTAAAGAACAAAGAAGATTATGAAACTGTAGAAGATGCAATTTTTGCTATGACTGAGTATCTAGGTTATGGATATGAAGCAGAGCCTGCAATTAGAGCAAGTTGGTTAAGAGCAGTTAAAAATGGAGAAGATCCATTCTTAAGAGCATCACTTCTTGCTTCACTAGGAAAAGGTAGTTTAGATGCAGATTTGCTTCCAGTACTAGAAGAGGAGGATCAATCATGAGTAGAATAAGAAGAATTAGTTATGCCATCACTCCTGAAGGTCGTCGTGCTGTTGCTATTAAGCAAGCAGTAGATTTAAGAGATAAAGTTTTGTCAGTTGTAGATAATGCTAACTTTTCAACATCTACTGCAAGAAAGATTACTAAAAAAGCTGCTTTTTCTGTAGTTATGCGCTCTCTAGAAGAGAGCAAAGGATTGCCACTATCTCTCCGCGAGCACTTAGCAATGAAAGAACTTAATAAGTACATATCACTTGCTAAACATAATAAAAGTGATTTTTTCTACGCAACTAATACAGATTTATTACCAATCTCTCACCCACGCTCAACTCGCGAGCATTCAATGACTGCTAGTGCATTAAGAATTGCACGCTCTCGTTGGTTTGCTGCTGATCCAAGGATTACAGATGAAAGAGCAAAAGCAGTTCTTGCTTCAGCATTTGAATCTATACCAGGGTCTGTGGAGCATCTTTACTACACTTCAATACTACTTTCACTTCCTCAAGGAATGATTCCAGGCGAGGCTTTAATTGCAGCATCTGATGGAAACTCTTTTGAGTCACGTAGTGCTCGTGCTAGACGTCAACGTCGTGATCGTAAAGGAAGATTTGCTTATGAAGGTGGAGGCATTCGTGCTCTCATTCGACGCCTTGACGGAAATGTATTTAGTCTTAGTGGAAGAGTAGTTGCCAACGCTAAAAATAGTAAAGATGTAGAAGTAGAGTTTCCAGATGGAAAAATCGCTGAAATAAATCCTGCTAAAGGTGAATATATAAAAGCAGTTCTACCTACTCCAGATGGCTACTCTCCTGAACCTATAATTCCAAGCGTAACTGATGAAGTTATAAATGAAAAAGATTTAGTATTTCTTGATGCCCCTAACGGCTGGGAAAAAGATGAAAAATATAAAGAGTTTGGCGATAAAGTAGAGAGATATGTAGATTCTAACAAAGAATTTGTAGTTTTTGTGTCTAAACAAGATGACGGTACAAAAGATTATCAAATACTAAACGCTAAGTCCGCTGAGCAAATTGGTGTAGTAAAGACTTGGGCAGATGTTCAAGATAAATTAGAAGGAAATGAAGATAAACTATTAAATCCAAAAGCAAATCTTCCATTTAGACAAGGCTTAATTCCTGCTGAAGATAGACCAGGGCCAAATGCATATGAAAAACTTATGGCTGAGAAAAAGGATAAAGAAAACGCTCTTGCAAATCGTAAAGCAGAGTTAAAGAAGAATGCTGATGACAGAGTAGATGCTTTAGATCGCACTGTTCCTGAAGGCTGGGATATTGAAGAGAAGAACAATGCTCTTATGTTACGCAGAGCAACAGAGCCAGCAGATTTAGAGAACGTATACAAGCAAGATAACTTTGTAGCAAGAGTTGTAGAGCAAGGCGAGATTTCAGTTAAAGATGTAAACAATCTTTTAGAAGATAAGGTTTATCAGAACTGGGCTTATGTAGATAAAGATAAAGATGCTAGAGCTACAGAGTATGCTCAAAAGGCTCGTGAAGAGATTAAAAACTTTGCTCCTGCTTATGGGTATAAAGAAGAAGATCTAAACAAGATTGATGCAATGTCTGCTGATGAGATTGCTAGTTTCTTTTTAGATGAAAAACTTCAACCAGAAGGATTTGCTAGTGCATTAGATGACTACATGAACTCAGCTATGGTAGATGCTCCATCTAAGCAACAAGAAGAAAAGTGGAAGAGTTTTGGTCAAAAATTAAAAATTATAAATGATGCTGGAGATTTCCCTGGCAATAATAAAAAGAAGGCAGATCTTCCTAAACAACCAGATGCTCCAGTTGAAACTAAAGGTGGTTTTGAATTTAACTACCCACCTGGGGCATATAAAATTAAGCAAGGTTCTGCATATGATCCTCAAGGGCGCGTAGATGAAGATAGTCCAGACTTTACAGATGACCCTATTGAACTTGCTCAAAAGCAAGATGAAAGAGACATACTTGTTGCATTAGAGCAAGCAGTTTCTCCAGGAGAAAACGGGGAGAATGCTTTAGGAGTAGGCGCTCTTCCTTTTGCTAAAGGCGATGAGTTTGTTCCTGCTGAAGCACTTTTCTTTGCTTTAGAAGAAGCAGGAATTGATGCTCCTATGGAGTTAGCAAAGATTTATGATAAAAAACTTGGTGCTGATAACAATGAAAAAGCATTAAATGATTTTAGAAAGAAAGCAGAAATTATTTCTGGCAATACTCCAGAACTTGCCGAGTCATTTAAAAAAGTTACAGAACAAAATCCTGATTTAGAGCCTCCTACTCAAGAACCAAAGTTTGATGCTAAAGAGATGGATTTGATTCCACTTCCTCCGCTTCTAGAAGGTCTTAGCCAAAAAGAGTTAGATCAATTTAATGAAACAAAAGATCACATTCCATACTTGCCTAAAAATGAAGAGATTCAGATGCCAGAAGGCTATAACCCTCTTAGCCCAGAGCCATTTGCAGCATGGAAAGATGTAACTGCAGAAAATCCTGATGCAATTCTTCCTGAAGGATTCTCAGATAATCCTGTTTTCTTAGCGCAAGAAATTTCTACAAATGATTTATTAAAAGAGTTACGTCGATCTGTAGAACCAGGTAACGAGGTTCCAGGTGCTGCTGTAATAGCCCTTCCTACAGATGATGGAGAAGATTTTGTTGCAAACGTGCCAGGAGAAGCAGTTAGAGATGCTCTTCAACTTAAAGGCATAGACACTAACGCTGAGTTAAGAAAAATTGCTGAAGAAGGATTAGTTGGTCAAGTAGAGGATGTAGCCGATGTAAATATCCCTGCTGATGATGCTATACGTCTTATTGTTGATGGAGATGTTCCACTAGAGACTCAAATTAAAGATGCAATTGCTGCTAAACAAAAAATTGCATTCCTTTATAACGGCACTGAGCGTTTAGTTCTTCCTGTAGAAGTATTCGAGAACCCTAGAAATTCAAATGTAAATGTAAGAGCAATTGACGCAAACGGAGACAGAAGAACATTTACTCTCAGCAAGATTGAGAATAGTAAAGAAGGTTCACCAGTCGCAGTTGAAATCACTGATAAAGAGATTTTTGACCGACGTATGGCTGGAGAGTCATTACAAGACATTGCAGATGCTACAGGTATCCCTCGTGAAGAGATTCGCGCAAGAGAGGCTAAGTATGCTCGAGAGAATCCAGAAGCAAAGCCAGAAGCAGTTGTTGGAGACTACAAACCTACTGCTGATCAAATAGATAAACTTCAAAAAGGTGTTGCAGAGATGGACTGGTTAGATAACGGAATTATGTTCCTAAAGCCTGATGATGGCGGTCCTCGTGCAGAAGCACCTATCGAAATCTATGACGATAATGGTTTACCAGAAGATGGTCCATTCGCAAAGATTGATTCAGATGGAAACTTTGAATGGAAAGATCAAGCAGCATATGATAAATATGCTGATCGCTTAAAAGAAATTATTGATGCTGATTTAGTAGGTATTGGTGATAATCAAGATAATCAACAACCACAAGAAATTAATAATGTCCCTGTTGAGCAGGCAAAACTTGACGACAATCAAGAGCCAAAAGATAAAACTTATGTAGAAGAAAACCCTGAAGTAATTAAAGTAAATGCTTTTGTTGAAGCAAATGCTGGACGTCTTGCTCCTACTAAAGCAAGAGATGTAAAAATTGGTGACTTCTTGTGGAATAACTTTAATAAAGTTTATGAAGAAATTCTTGATATTCAACCAGCACCTTTTGGTCGAGTCAGATTCTTAATTAAAGATCCAAGAAATCAAAAAGAGTATTTCCGTTTCTTTGATCGTCGCTCTCCTATTCGCAACATGCGTCGTCTTGGTACTGGAGAAGTACCTGAAGATTTTAGAGTTCCGTCAGAAGAAAATAAAGGAGACGGACCAAAGCGTGGTCGCGCCCTAAGACAGCCACTAGAACAAAGAGTTGAAGTAGTTGCTGGTCGCGATGTAGGAGGATTTGCATACAGAGAAGGCTTCTATAAAGATAAAAATGGAATTGTTTTAAAACCTGGTGACAGAGTTCGTCATGGAAACGCAAAAAAGAATGAGATGTACGGCGAGGGTGTAGTTGTTGTTCGCGCTGGAGACCAAATTGATGAAGCCAAAAAGGTTGGTGGAATTGGTCGTAACGGAAAAGTTTACAAAGACTATGTTTGGGTACAAGTCCCTGGTGAAGACGGTCCACGTTTGTGGAAGTCAAGAATGATTGTTAAGCAAGCAGACGGCGCAGGTCCTGCTCGCGTTGCACCTGAGGCTAGAGATGTTGCACCAGATGCTCCTAAGGTAGAGGTTCCTAAAGCAGAGCCAATAGCAGAAAAAATTCCTGACGCTGCTGATATGAATGAAGAACTTGTTCAAAAAGAACTTAAGAGAGTTAGAGTTAAGTATTTCCCTAAAGCAAGAGATTATGCAGCAAACGATGAAGTCCGTAATGCTGGTAAAAAACTAGATGAACTAGTTAATAGACTAAATGCTGGAGAAAAAATAGAAGATCTTTCCACATCTCCTTTAGATTCAGCAATTCGTAAACTACGCAGAGTGAGAGATTTAGAAAATAACCCTAATGCATTAGTTCTTGCTGACTATGTAGAAAACTTTAAGAAGGAAATAGAAAAATACAAGAATGAAAAAGATAAAGCAAGACGTGCTGAATTTGAAAAAATATTAAATGAGCCAATACCAGATGACTTAATTCCAGCAGATGTAAACGGTCTCGATGAAGAAAAAATTAAAGAGGCTATAAAAGTAATCTCTATCAAACTTCCTAAGTGGAATGAAAGAGGCGCTAATCGAAAAGCAAGTGAGGCTGCTTATTATCTAGATAGTTTTGCTAGAGAGATAGATCAAGGTCAAGTTATTGAAGGAATTGATCCCTCTGATTTACTTCGAGTATCTACATACTTAAAAAATTCAGGCGATGCTAGGTATGAGGCTTTGGGCGATAAGATAGATCAACTTAATGAACTTATTAAACAAAAACAAGCAGCAAACCAGAAGCCTTTTGCTAAAGCAAACATGGAGTTTATTGATCCTGTTGCTGAAGCAGAAAAAAGAGTTAATAATAAAGATAATGAATTCAACGCCTCTAACAAACTACGCTCTGCCTTTGCCTCAGATGAAATTTATCAACAGAACTCTTATCTAGATCCTCACAAAGAGCAACTAAAAGAATTCTTTGCTCTAGAAGGCGGTGCTTCTTTAGCAAAACTAGATCAAAAGGCTCGTCAGGCTTTGGCTCAGTATGCAAGTCAGGAGATTAGAAATCCTGAAGGTATGCAGGGCGCAGATGAGGCTGAGACAGAAAAGAATATAAATGAAATTGCTACTTTAGTAAAAGCACTGCACGATGAAAAAATGGTTTATAGTCCAAACAGATCTAATATTGGACCAGCAGATGCTTTATTAAACGTAGATCCTACTAAAATTTTAAATTTTGGAAAAGCTCTTAATTCAGGAGTTCGTAAAAAGTTAGTTATAGATGGAAATGACACTGGCTTTGATATTCAAAGAGTTTCTCAAGGTATAAATAGCGGTAGCAACTTTAGACTTATACATAGACAGAGTGGTCAAGTTGTTTACTTTAAGAGAGAAAAAACAGAGGGAACAGCTAATGCAGAGTATATTTCTTCAAAGATAGCTCAATCTTTGGGTATTGCAGGTGCAGCATATGTTCAAAAGCACCCAAATGATTCTAGAACAGTTATAATCACAAATGCTGGCGACGGAATAGATTTTAAGAATAAGCCAGTGTTATTTGATGAATTCCCTGGTAAATCTTCAACCGAGACTATTGCTAAAAGAGCCTCTCTTGCAGATGTAGTTGGTTTAGCAGTCCTTGATGCTGTTATTTACAATACTGATAGACATGTACAAAATTTCTTAGCAGGAGTCGTTGACAATAAAGGCGTAGATAAAAATGGTTATGAAGAAATTCAACTTTTACCAATTGATCACGGATACGCTCAACTTCTAAATGGTGGTGGTAGTAGAAGTGTTACAGATCCATTTACCCACATGAAGGGCAGGGATGCTAGATCAGGTGGAGAGATTAATAGGGCAGTAGCTAAACAAATTGGAGCAACTGCATATAAAGAATTAATAGACATGACTGCTCAACAAGCGATCCAAGCACTAAAAAGAATGTATGGTTCTGATATTAGTAAAGAAACTTTAGACGAGGTTATTAGTCGTTTAGAAGCACTAAGAGGTATAAGTAAAGAAAAATGGCGTACTGGTTTAGCGGGAAGGAATTAGGAGATAAAAATGGCTATAGAAATATTTAGAGCATACATAAACTCTGACCTGCCTATTCAAGACGGAGATCATATATTCTCCATTGTTGCTTCTAATACTGATGTTGCTTTTGCTGCACCGCAAGAAGTTGTGGACTTATATGGCCTTACTCAAGAAAGAATTGATATGGCAAAAGATTTATACACTGCTTCTAATTTAGAATTACCTACAACTCCAACAGACTGGGCAGTACTTGCTTCAGAAAATATGAGTCGAGTCTCTGTTATGCCTTTTGATGTATCAGAGCCTTATGACACAATTGAGCAGGCAGTTATTGACGAGACTAGTGATACTCAAGATTCATTAGAAATAAGAAATGAAAATCAATCAGTAGAACCCGTAACTGCTGCTGCTGCTGCAACAGATGCTTGTCCTCCTGCAACACAAGATATCTCCATCAATCTTGCCAACCGCGAGAAGGCAATTAAAGATGCTGCTTATGGTCCACTAAATCCAGCAGAACCAAATGAAGAGTTTTGGCAAGAAAAATCAACACGCTGGTCTATAACAATAGATGAAGCAAAAAAGTCACGTTGCGGAAACTGCGTAATGTTTATTACAACTACTAAAATGAAAGACTGCATTGCTCAAGGCATTGAGCAAGGTGGATCAAGTAAAGATAACGCTTGGGACGCTGTAGATGCTGCTGAACTTGGTTACTGCGAAGCATTTGATTTTAAATGCGCCGCTTCCAGGACTTGTAACGCTTGGGTTGCAGGTGGTCCAATTGATGACTCTAAGGCAAAGGAGTAGTTATGGCTTTCACACCAGATAAACCAAAAAACATTTCAGATTTGTATGCACTGATTGATACAGAATTTGATGAGGTAGTAGTAGTAATTTACGAGTCAGATGAAGGCACTTTCTACAGACAGAATGGTGACTGGATTGAGCTATCTGACGAGGATGACCACTTTGATTTTGATGGTTTAATGGTCATATATGTTGACCCCGCCTTTATAGCCGTATACGACGAAGCCGAAGGTTCCAGTGAGGCTATTGGAATAAACGAACTAAAAGAGTACGAGTCAGCGAAGTAAAAGAGACGGAGTTTAAGTTGCAATTTATAGGTCGTAGTGGGAATAACGCTTTATTTGTGCTTGAAAACAAGGCTGTAGTAATTGACGAGAAAAGAAATTTAGTTTCTTCTATTGACTATGCAGATGCGCTTATTGCCTCCTTTACTCTTGATGATAGCCAAGAGAATCCATCCTCTGTTACTTACGAGTTAGCAACCGCTGCAATATCAGATTTAGATATAAAAATTTTTTCAAATAATGATCGTTTATACACAATTCCAAAATCAGTTCAATCAGAGGCAAAACGTGCCTTAGAGTGGCGTAAAAAGCATGATCGTGGTGGTACACCTGTAGGTTTAAATACTGCTAGAACTCTTGCTCGTGGTGGTCAAATTGGTATTAGAAAAGTTCGTCACATTGCTAAATACTTTCCACGTCATCAAGTAGATAAAAAAGGAAAAGGCTACGAGCCTTCAGAACCTGGCTATCCTTCAAATGGACGTATCGCTTGGGCGCTCTGGGGTGGAGATGCAGGAGAGCGTTGGGCTAGTGCAATAGTTGCTCGTGAAAATAAGAAGGCTCAGGCAAACTCAATTACTGCTTCGTATAAATTTGTTATGACCGACTATGAGTCTCCAGAAAAGGTAGAACTTAACTCTTTTATAGAGTCAGAGATGTTGCCAGAAGATATGGCTCCTCAGTTCTTTATTCGTATTCGTTTAGATGGTAGTGGTATTGATCGATTATACAAAGTAAATACAGATGGATCAGTCTTTGTTTGGGACGATGCAATGTGGGAAGATCTTGGAAATATTAACTATGATTTTCACACTTACGATAAAAGCCTCGATGATCCCTATGACATGGTTGAGAAAATACATGTTCCTGTAGACACAGAAACTGCAATTATTGTTTCAGGAAACTTAGACTCTAATCCTATGAAATCAATTTCTATATCTCAAATTAATCAAGAAGAGTCTGACATATTTGTAGATGAGATGGATAAAATTGATTGGGATTTAATTAATGAGATTTCTTATGATGAAAATATGTATAGCGAGTATGAGGAGTTTTCAGACTCTTCTTTAACTGCTGCCACTGCTCCGACAGCAGGAACTCCTGTAACTAATCAAGATGGAAATTACACTCCAGAAGAGCGCTCTCAGAAAGCACGTTCTCAGGTAAGAGATGCTATAGGTAAGTTTGCCAAGTCTGGTGGACGAGTTGTTATTGGTAAAAAGCCAGAGTATTCAGGAACTATTGAATCTATTAACCCTGCTACTCAAAGCGTTAAGGTTAAGTTAGATAATGGAAAGTATGTTGATGTTCCTGCTAATACTACAGAGCCTGCAGATACTTTTAAACCACTTCCACAAGAAAAAACTTTAACATCTACTAAGCAACTTACTAAAGGAATTTTAGGAGAGCCTAGAGTTCCTATTGATTCCCCTAATGCCACTCTTCCTGGAAAACTTCCTCAATTAAACACTGCTCAAGTTCAAACAATATTAAATGATCTTCCAGCGTGGAGCACTGATCAAAGATTAAAAGCATCTTCTCCTATCGCTCCTACGGCTGTTAGCACAGAAACAAAAACTCCTAATGCTTATAACGATCCAAGTTTAAGAAAGTTTTTAGAGAAAAAAGTTGTAGTAAATGGAGAAACTACTTATCCTAATTCAATTTGGTATCAACCAAAAGTAGATCCTTCTTCAATAGAAGGCTACAAGCCAACTAAAGACTTAACTCCTTCCCCTGGATTAAAAGTTCCACCTGCTTTTCGACAACCTGCTAAAGGTCTTACCTCTGCTGCATCTGTAGCATTAACGCCAGATACTTCAGATGTTCCACCAATTTATATGGCAATTGTTTCACCTGATGACCCTCAAGCGGTAATGGAATTAGTTTCATTAATACCTACTAGTAAAGACTCTGTTGTAACTTCTACATGGAAGCGTAAGCCAGGAGTATGGGAAAAAGATGACTCAATTCTTTCTGATTTAAAGAGTCCTACACCTCCACCAGTTGTTGTCTTAGATGATGACACCTTAAAAATAGTTTTGGATCAAATAGATTCAGCTGCTAAAACTGCATCTGCATATATTACAGATTCAATAATTTCTTCCTTAATTGCTGCTGGAGGAATTGACCGTAACAAAGGAAATGCTGAAAAACTTCGTCGTTATTGGTTATATGGAAAAGGTGCAGCAAAAATTCGTTGGAATACCGCAGGTGATTGGACCCGCTGCGTTCGCCAACTTTCAAAATACATGGGTCCTCGAGCAAAAGGCTACTGTGCATTGCGTCATAAAGAAGCAACTGGCATGTGGACTGGAGATAAGGAGCATCGTCAACTTTATGGCAAAAAAGGAGTTAGAGCGGACGCGTTTAGCACAGATTTTATACTTCCTTCTGAAGCCATACTCGAAGCAACCTCTCTTAAAGCAAGAGCAGCGGATGCCAGAAACAGAGTTGTCTTAGCAGGAGCAGAGATAGAAGATTTTAAAGGAGCAGAGTTTGTTATTCCTTTAGTTATCCCAGAAGACATAGAGTCTGGAGATGGTCGTAAGTTTGAAAAAGGCGCTATTACTATGCGTGAACTTCCTCTTCCATTTTTATGGCAAATTAAGACTGGCGAGGGTCATTCTGGATCAGTTGTAATTGGAACAATTCTTCAGATGGAAAGAGTAGAACAAGGTATTGGAAATGCCAGAGGATATTTTGATACTGGAGAATACGGAAAAGAAGCGGAAAGATTAGTTCGTGGAGGCTTCATCCGTGGAGTTTCTGCTGATATGGACATGTTTGAAGCAGATGAAGAAAAAGAAAATGCTGAAAATGACTCTAACAAAAAAGTTGGAGCAGGTAAAATGAACATAACTAAGGCAAGGGTTATGGCTGTAACTCTTGTCCCCAAGCCCGCTTTTCAGGAATGTCGAGTAGAACTCGCAGACCAAAGCGGAGAAATGCAGGAGGAAGAAGTGATATCTGATGGAGTGTATGTCGAAGGATTAAATCCTTTAGACGCATCAGCGTTAGTAGCGTGTGGAATTGTGGCTGGGTCAATACCAGTTACTCCGCCGAAAGATTGGTTTGCTAACCCAAAATTAAAAAAACCAACCGCACTAACAGTAACTGATGAAGGTCAAGTGTATGGTCACATTGCTGCATGGCATGTAGATCATATTGGAATGTCTTATGGAACTCGTCCTCCTCGGAGTAAGAGCAGTTATGCATACTTCCACACTGGTGCTGTACGTGCTGACGATGGAACAGATGTTCCAGTTGGACAATTAACTTTAGCTGGAGGACATGCTTCTCTTGAAGCAAGTGCTTCAGAAGCAGTTCGTCATTATGACGACACAGCATCTGCAGTAGCAGATGTACATGCTGGAGAAGATGCTTATGGTATCTGGGTATCAGGAGCACTTCGCCCTGGCACAACTCCAGAACAAATTCGTGCTTTACGTGCCTCTGCTCCGTCAGGAGATTGGAGACCAATTAAAGGTGCTTTAGAGCTTGTAGCAATTTGTCAGGTAAATGTTCCTGGCTTCCCAATTGCTCGTGCTCGTGTTGCATCAGGTCAAGTTATGGCACTTGTTGCTGCTGGTGCAAGCGTTCTTGCTCAACTAAAGAACGATCCTTTAGCAGAGTTACATACTCGAATTGATAAACTAGAAGCACCATTAATTGCGGCTAGTAATAGTGCTAAAGATAGAATGAGAACAATTACTGCTGCTATTAAAGCATCTGAATTATCTAATAGAGTAAATAAGATGAAAGAAGAATCTTCTTCTTATATGCTTCAAAGTATTGATAACTCAGATTCAGAGTTAGCAGTCATTACTCGCAAACAACGTATGGAATTAGCAAAAGATAAAAAAGCACTTCCAGATGGGTCATTCCCAATTAGAAATGTTTCTGATCTAAAAAATGCTGTTCATGCATATGGACGTGCTAAGCCAGGAAATCGTGGTTTGGTTCGCCGTCATATTGTAAAGATGGCTCGTCAGTTAGATCGAAAAGATCTAATTCCAGAGAACTGGAAAGAAGCATCCGTAAACGATACAGATAGTATTGCTGCTAGTTTAAGAGCAAGAATCTCTATTGTTGAATCAGTTGTTGCCGCTGGCGGTTTGGATCGTAACCGGGGAAACGCTGAAACGCTTCGTCGCTACTGGACAAGAGGCGAAGGAGCTGCAAAAATCCGTTGGGGAGCACCTGGTGACTGGAGTAGATGCGTAAAGCATTTAGCAAAGTATCTAGGTCCTCGTGCTAAGGGTTACTGTCAACTACGTCATAAAGATGCTTTAGGTATTTACACTGCAACACATGCTAAGCGTGATAGAGCTAAGAATAATTCTGTAGAAGAATTTTCTAGTGATTACATGCCAGAGACAATGGAGCAGATGGAGATTCCACAGGATCAACTACAAATGCCTATAAGCAAAATTATTCAACAACCAGATGATCTATATGACGCTCAATGGGAGCCAGAAGATATGATTGTTGTCATTTTAAATGAAATGGGAGAGGCTTCAGAAGCAGATTTTTTAGCCAATTCTGAAACATTTGCTGAAAAAGATCCTTATGTAGTAGATCAAAGTGAGCCTGTTGGTACACCTGATTTAACAAAAGAAGATCTAAAAGGTCTTACAGATGAAGAAACAGATATACTAAAAAAAGAAGTTAAGAGTAAGCAAGACGCAGAAAAGTCCAGAGCTAAATACACACCTAAAACCCAACCCCGTGATGCCACAGGGAAGTTTCGACAAGTGCTTGCTCGGTTGAAACTGGACCTAGGTGATGCTGGATCAGATGCTGCATTAAAGAAGATTGAAGAGGTTGATAATCTAGATAATGCTGGTAACTACGCTGAAGCAGCCAAGGCTGCTGGCGATTTGCTAGATATTGTAGATAGATTAGATACAGGAGCACTTAACGCTGAGGCTATAGGCAATGTTAGAAACAGTGCTGGAGAGTTAGGCAAGGTTATTGCTAACCTACCTTTTGCCTTTGGAGAAGATGCTCAGAAGATCAGATTTAGTGATGTACCACCTGCCCTACAGGATCTAATGGAAAAAATGATCACTAGGGTTGAGAATAAAATTGGTCAAAAAGACGCAGATATCGCTACTAAAGGTATGAAGGACTTCATGTCAGGTCAAGAGGTATACAGCCAGAGTGAGATATCTAGTCAAATGTCTAAGCTACTTAGACTACTTACCTGATCGGTAAAAACAGTACAAAAAAAGAAAATCACACTATAAGAACTAATGTAGTATTCAGTATTAGGTGGAGTGCCTCCACGCATCTATTGCGTCCGCGAGTCCCTCAGCCTCGACTGATCAGCGAGATGGGGAAAAGCCCTATCCTAACTGACCCTAAGGAGGGACAGTAGTGGACCAAATCAAACAAATGATGGATCAGTTGTCTGACATCACTGACGAACAAGTTAGTGAACTTCAGGCATCTATCCTCAGCGAATTTGAATCGGTCGAGAAGGAGGATCCTACTCCGCAGACAGTTGACGCTATGACGTCACTTGCCGACATGCTCGATGGAGTTAGAAACGAAATCAAGCGTCGTGAGGTAGCAACTGTAGAACTTGCTCAAAAAGCAGCAGAAGCAACTAATCGCGTATACGGAAAAGAAGACGAAAATAAAGACATGGAAACTACTGAAGTTAAAGATGCTGCAATGCATGAAGAGGCTCCTGCCGCTCCTGCTGAAGAAGCACCTGTAACTGAAGAAGCACCTGTTTCTGAAACTCCTGCCCCAACCATGGAAGAGGAGAAAAAAATGGAAGAAGCAGCAGCAATGCCTGCAACTCCAGAAGTTACTCCAGAAGTAGAAGATGAAAAATCTCCTGCAGACATGGAAGAAGACAAAAAGGAAGAAAAGGAAATGGAAAAAACTATGACTGAAGCGTCAACCGAAGCAGATAAGAAATCTGAATTTTCGACTGAAGTTAAAGAAAAAACTGAAGCAGCAGTAGCTGTGGAAGAAACAGTTGTTGCAGCTGCTGAAGAAGCACCAGCAACAACAACAGCAGAAGTACCAGTAGTAGCAGAAGCAGCAGTTGTAGAAGAGGTAGCAGTATCGCAAGATGCTCCTGCAGCTGAAGCAGCAGTTGTTGTTACTGAAGGTGCTGAAGCAGCAATCATTGAAACACCAACACAAACAGAAACTGTGCAAACAGCACAAGAAACTATGGAGGCACCCGTGACCGCCGCTGCAGATAACGCAGATAACCTCAACATTGAGGTACCGGCTGACCGCCGCCCAACATCTCGGACAACAGAAGCAACAGTGGCAATCACTGCGGGCGCTGACATTCCTGGATATACAGCAGGCAGCTCAATTTCAAGCATGGCAGAAGTTGCAGAAGCAATGGCCAAGCGTCTACATGGCCTACGCCGTGTAAATGGTGGAGATGGAGAACAACACATTGTTGCTTCTATTTCTACACAATTTCCAGAGGCTCGCACCCTTAATCAGGATGCACAAGCTAACTGGGACAAGGTACAAGCTGTAGTCGGACCTGAGGCACTTGTTGCTTCTGGTGGACATCAAGCACCTTTCGAGGTTAAGTACGACATCTTCGGTCTTGGCTCAGCAGTGCGCCCAGTCCGCGATTCACTACCTCGTTTCCAAGCAGACCGTGGCGGTATTCGCTACATCACTCCACCAGTACTTAGCTCATATGCTAGCGCTGTTGGTGTATGGACTGCTGCTAACGATTCAGCAGAAACACCAAGCCCAGCTTCAAAGTTGAGCTTAACTGTAGCCGCAGCTGCTGAGACAACTGTCTCAACTGATGCTGTTACTTTGCAACTACAATTCGGTAACCTTCTAAGCCGTGCATATCCTGAATTAATTGCTCGTCACAACGAGCTTGGTTTAATTCAACATGCTCGCGAGGCTGAAGGAAATCTTATGGCAAAAATCGGTTCAGCATCAACAGCCGTTACTTCAACTTCCGTAATTGGAATGGGTCGTGACTTCCTAGTTCAACTAGGTCGTGCTTCTGCTGCTTACCGTGCACGTCACCGTCTAGATGCAGATGCTCCACTTCGCGCAATTATCCCAGCATGGGTTAAAGACGCAATGGCAGCAGATCTAACTCTTTCAATGCCTGGAGATTCAACTCTCAATGCATATGCAGAGATTGATGCTTATATCGCATCTCGCGGAATCATCGCTACATTTGCTCTAGACACCGCAGCAGGAGCTTCTCCTTTCGGTGCACAGGGTTCTGGCGCAATGGTTGAATTCCCAGACACATTTGTTTGGTACATCTTTGCTGAAGGATCATTCTTGTTCCTTGATGGCGGCACTTTGGATCTCGGAGTTATCCGTGACTCAACACTTGTCGGCACCAACGACTACAAGATGTTCGTTGAAACCTTCGAGAACGTTGCCCTTGTTGGCGTCGAGTCTCTACAGGTAACATCAACCATCAATGTAAACGGAGTAGCAGCTGCTCTTCGCGATACACTTGGTGGATTGACTGCAGCAACAATCGAGTACTAAGCCGTAACCCATTTGTTGAAGGGGGGCCTAGAAATAGGCTCCCCCGATACAATAAACAAAAACTAGATTTAAGTTAGGAATAGAGAACATGGCTTTTACCGGAATATTTGAAGCTCCAAAGATCACACCTTCAGAGTTCGGTCTATTCACCGTAGCAAAGCCTGATACTAAAATAAAAGAAGATCAATGGATCAGAGGATTCTCACAAGAATGGGACACAACTCTCCGTGGTCTTGTTAACTATGACGATACTGATACAACGTCAAGTGCGTTAGTATCTAATGCTACCCCTAAGCGTTACACAGAAATTAAACCATTTTTTATTGAAGCTGAAGATTATCGCTCAACATTAGGTTTTACTGGATTTGACTACGTTGCAAGAGTTAAGCGTCAACTCGAAGGTGGAACACAGAAAGCAATGGAGCGTGAGTTATGGGATGGCGCGATTAGAAAAGGCGAATCCCACGAAAATAAAGCACTTAGTGCCGCAAGTGCAACACTTGTTAATGGAACTACAGCACTTTCTGTTCAACGTGCACTTGCATTACTTGACTATGAATTGTCTGATACCTCCCCTTGTGGAGAAAACGGTGTCATTCACATGACAAAGGATATGGCTGGTCTTCTATCTGCTAACTATATGATTTTTGATAATAAAGAAAAAGGCCACCTTCAGACAGTTAGTGGAACTAAAATTATTGTTGGCTCTGGTTACACCGGAAATGGTCCAGATTCACAGACAGGCGCAACAGCGTCAGCGACAAACAAATGGATGTACGGCACTGGCACAATCAAGACACTTATTGGTGATGTTGATGTCGTAGCTGACAATCTGGCTCAAAGCTATGATGTAGCGGGAAATCAAAATGATATGCGTATTAAAGCAATTCGCCCAGCGGCGGTTTACTTTGATACATCTATACATTTAGCAATCAGAGTTGATTTAACAGCGTAAAATAAGAACAAGTAAAAACCAACTAAAGGAGAAATCAGTATGGCCACTCAGGACTACGCGGCAAGCGTCCAAGGTGTGGCGATCCGTGTCACTAGACTGGACGCCTCAGGTAACCTACTCACCCAACCAGGTGATAGTTATACAACCTCGGCGTTCCTTCGCGCTTCATTTACACCAGAGTACGAAGAGGGCGATGAAATCGTAGAGAAGTCAGCAAACGGTACAGTTTGCGTTTCCTACAAAGCCCCAGACACTCTTAAAAGAATTACTATGGAACTGGCAATTTGTGAGCCAGATACAGAACTTACTGCTTTGTTAGCAGGAGGTTTACTGCTTCGTAAGAATCTAGGAACTTATGCTGCACCAGATCGCACATCAATTGGTTGGGCCGCACCAGCCGTTGGAGATGACCCTGCTGGAAACGGCGTTGCTCTTGAAGTTTGGTCATTTGCTGTGAAGGATGGAAAGCGTGCAACAACTCGTCCATACTTCCACTGGGTTTTCCCATATGTTAAATTGCGTCAATCAGGTGATCGTGTAATTGAAAACGGATTACTTGCAAACACTTTTGAAGGCTACGGTCTTGGAAATGAGTTCTTTGATGCAGGTCCAGACGGCCGCTGGGAGTTCCCAGTTGCAGCAGAGCGTCCATACTCATACGCTCGCGATTCATGGGCACCAACTGGTCTAAAGGGCTTCTACGAGTGGCATCCTGAAATTACTAAGACTATTAGTAACTCACAACGCACTGGAACTACTGCAACTATTACAACATCTACTGCTCACGGATTCCGTGTAGGAGATACTGTAACTATTGCTGGTACCAACGGAAACTCTGCACTTCACGGTACTAAAACAATTACTGCAGTTCCAACAACAACAACATTTACATACACCACTACAACAAGCGGAACTATCACCTCTGCTGCTGATACTGGAACTGCATTTGTTGATTATGGATACTGGGCAGTTACAGACTTCACCTCTCAAGGATCTACTACTGCGTACAACGTACCTGGTAGCAGTACATATAATGCTGACAACGCTGTTGACTTCATTATTGCTTCATCAGAGGATCCAACCTCTTAATATAAGTAAAAGAAGGGCGGACGACGTGCTGGTCGTATCATTGATACCACTAACCGTTGTTCGCCCTTACTCTTTAGGATTGGTATAAATAATGAGCAGTCTTTGGGTAGATGTTAACGAACTTGGATCTACTTATGCAGAGTCTCAGTACGCATATGATGCTGTAAAAACAGCTTCCTACCTACTTTGGGGTATGTCTGGAAGAAAATACTCTGGAGTAACAACTGTTACTGAGCGATATGTATCTTCTTATGATCCTTACATCCGCACAGGCGCCTCTATGCTTACATACTCTCCTACTTTAGTTAGAGGAAATGTTGAAAATATTAGATTAAATGGTTCAGGACCATATCAACAAGATGATTTCTCAGGGGATGGAACATCTGCAAGCACTCGTGTACGTCTTCGTGGTCGTAAAGTAATAAGAGTTCATACTCTAAGGGATAGAGATGGTAACGTAATAGATCCAAGAGATTATTATTTAGTAGAGCACTCTACAATTCTTGCTACGCCAGGGGCTAGTTGGACATCTTCTAATATTGAAGTTACTTATTCATATGGAACACCACCACCATTAGCAGGAAAAGCTGCTGCTCGCTTACTTGCCATTGAACTTGTTAAGTTATATGAAAATGATGATACTTGCGCCTTACCTCAACGTGTAACCTCTGTTGCTCGTCAAGGTGTTTCATACACAATTCTTGATAATCAAGATTTTATTGATGAACTTAGAACTGGTTTATATGCTGTAGATCTTTTCCTAAAAACAACTAACCCAGACAGAGCAAGAGCAAAAGCAAAAGTATTTAGTCCAGATACTCCTAGAGCACGTCGTCCTATTCCTAAGCCATATCAATTGACAGAGACTCCTTATGATTTAAAGGTACTTACATCTGGTTCAGCACTAGTTCTTTATTTAAGTGAAATAAATGGAAGTTTCTTAGAAGATGATCCAGCATGGGATGTATCTTTAACAGTTTCTGATCACTCTTATACAAAGTCAGAGAACTTAGAAAATTCTATTAGCCTAAGTCGTGTTAATGGAACAATAACTATCTCTCCAACTTATAGTCAAATATTAGATATTATTGGTCCAAGAGAGCCTGGTGTTTATGACATCTATTGCACTAGACCTAGTTTGGCAAACCCTGCTGTTGATGAAGTAATTAACCTACTTACAGCAAACGTATCATTTGAACTTTACACAAGAGTAGAGCCAATTTACACACTGTAGGATATAGACAACAAGTAGGAGAGACAAATGTCGACAACGATAAATAAGGCAACTGTTAGTAGTGACGCCAAAAATCTTGCTGTATTTTTAGATGCAGTACTTGCTCAAGTTGTTACTTCTTACGCTTCTTACAGTATGCCGCTCCCTCTGCGTAGATACTACACATTAGGACAGCCTGTAGTTGATTGCGAACAAGTAGTTGTTTCTTTTGTACAAATGTATGTTGGTGCCCCTGGGGATGAAGCAACTCAGCCTCGTAGATGTAGTGATCCAAGGAGTGCAACAATTAATGTTTCCGTATCAAGAGCGGTGCCAGTAGTTGGTCAGAACGGTAGACCACCTTCTGCTGAAACAATAGAGAGTGCTTCAGAAATTGCTGCGTATGATGCATGGATTTTATTAGATAGCGCTTCTCAATTAGATACTTGGGAGTCTTCTGGTTTTGGTCTCGGAGTTATTGCAACTGTTGAAGTTCAAGCCCCTGAGGGTGGCTTTCAAACTGTAACTCTTACCCTGACTGCAGCCGTTCCATAAAATGGCAACAGTAGTATTTCGCAGGGCAGAGTTAGATTTTTTACTTAACTCTCCTGAAGGTGATGTAGGAAAATACTTAGCAAAAAAAGGTCGTCTAATAACCGCTGCTGCTAAGGCTCAAGTTGGCGTAAGAACAGGAGCACTTCGTTCTTCAATCCACATGAGACATTTACGAGACTCTCGGGGTCAGTATGTAAAAATTGGATCAAATCTGGACTACGCTTTGCTACACCATCAAGGAACTAAGCCTCATGTTATTCGACCAGATAGGGCAAAAGTGCTGAGATTTGTTAGAGGTTCAAGGATTATTTACACGACTTCGGTTATGCATCCTGGAACTAAAGCAAATCGCTATCTATCAGATAACTTAAAGTTGGTAAAATAGTAACAATATTTACTATAAAAATAGTAAATAAAAGACAAATGAGAAAAGAGGAATATCAACATGACAACAGGTAGGTTTAAGGATTTTGGTAGCGGTGGTGATGTAAACACGCAACCTTTATCTTTCAAACTTTACGGAGAAGATTTCCAATGTAAGACGGCTCTTCAAGGTAAAGTTCTTTTAGACATGGTTGCAGACGCTGGTTCTGACTCAAACGGAATGGCAGCTGCTCTTATTGACAAGTTCTTTGCAAAGGTTTTATTGCCAGAAAGTTTAGATCGTTTTCTAAAACTGGTAGATGATCCTAGCAAAATTGTAACTGTTGAAAAATTAGGTGAAATAACTTCTTGGTTGGTCGAGCAGTACTCAAGCCGTCCTATACCGGGGCTAGAGGACTCGCAGAGTGGGCAGTAGATCTCTGGCCTTATGTTAACGGGAAAGCACTGATGAACGGCCTACAACTATCTTCTATGGAACTAGCAGAAATGCTAGATGTTATCCATGTAATTTTTGAAGATGACATGACCTCCGTCGCTAGTGCAGAACAAGTTGACGTCAAAGACAAAGTAAGAGAAATTATTTATAGGGATTTCTATGAAACTACTTATAAATATAAGACAACTAAAAAAAGTCAAAACGCAGGTTTTGACAACTCTGTTGGAGATTTTGACTACAGCGACATCACTCCGTTTGACCCAAGCAGTCAATCAGTGAAGCCGTTTGTTCCGCCAACAGATTTTAATCCAGACATGCAAAAGCCGTTTGGATCAGTACTAGATGCCCCTTTGGGCTAAGAGATTAGGAGGTGATGGCGCATGGCAATTGTTGGTGATGCATATGTAGTAGTTCGCGCCATCACTACTAGTGTTGAAAGAGATATTCAAAAATCTTTCAAAGGTGTGGACGCAGTAGGTGAAAAAGCTGGAGTAGATATATCTAATGGAATACAAAGAGGTTTTAGTAGATCTAATAGAAGAGGGATATTTCCTTCAACATTTATAACAGAATCAATAGCTGCTAAAGAACAATTTTCATCTTTAACAAGAGCGGGATATGCGTTAGCGCCAGCACTTACAGCATTAGGTGGAATTATCGGTCTTCTTGGTACAGGACTTATCTCTTTAACTTCAATAATTGGAGCCGCTGCTACTCCAGCATTAATTACTTTAGCTGGAGCATTTACAGCCGCTGGTCAAGCCGCACTGACATTAAAATTAGCATTTTCTGGGGTGGCTAAAGCAGTACAAGCAGGAACTAAAAACTCCAAAAAAAGTGCTTCTGCTGCAAAATCAGAAATAGATGCTCAAAGAAATTTAGCAAAAGCATATGAAGATCTGGCAGATGCTCAAAAAGGAGTAAATGATGCTAGAGAAACTGCAATTGAGCAGATACAACAATTAGGTTTTGATTCTGAAGATGCTGCAATTAATGAACAAAAAGCCGCACTAGAACTTGAAAAAGCTCGCGAGACCCTTGCTCGTGTTTCAGATCTTCCACCTAACTCTCGTGCTCGTAAAGAGGCTCAACTTGCGTTTGCTGAGGCAGATTTAAATCTTAGAAGAGCGGTTGATCGTAACAATGATTTAAAGAAGGCAGAAGCAGAAAATGCAAAAGCAGGTCCTGATTTAGCCTCTCAAGTTGAAGCAAGTAAAGTAGTTGTCAACGCTAAAAAAGCAGAATTAGATGCTGAAAGAAACTTAATAAAAGCAACAGAAGCAAGAGATGCTGCTTTACAAGGATCTGGAGCAGATGCTTACGCCGATGCCCTCTCTAACTTGTCAAAAGAAGCCCAAAGTTTTGTTCGATATTTAGTTTCTATACAGGGAGAGTTTAAAAAACTAAAGGCAGCTGCTGGACAAGAACTTTTCCCTCAACTAGAAAAAGCAATAGATAACCTAGTAAAAAATTTATTTCCTGCTTTAAGACCTCTTCTTACCGAAACTGGAGATGTTTTAGGTAAAGTAGCAATAAGAATATCTGAAGTAATAACAAAATCAGAAAACATAAAAAGACTAGAGTCCATATGGAAGACAAATAATAAATTTATAGACAATTTTGGTAGTGCAATAGCCAATCTTTATGAAGGATTTTTAATTCTTTTAAACGCTGCTAAACCTTTAATTGATGCTTTTGGTGAATGGCTAAAGAATGTTACTGGCTCATGGAAAGAAACTTTAAAACTTGATGAAGCAACTGGAAAACTTGGAGAGCGTTTTAAAATTGCTAAAGGAATATTAAAAGATTTAGGCACTATTCTTGGAAACGTTTTTGGTGGATTTAAGAATCTTGTAAAAGCAAATGTAGGCCCTGGCAGCGGTGGTCAAATATTTCTTGATTATTTTAAGAAAATATCTTTAGCATTTAAAAATTTACAAACAATAGATGGACGCCCTCTAAAAGACTTTTTTGCAGATGCAGCAGTAAACGGCACAAAACTTCTAGGACTTCTAGGAGATATTATTGGTGGCTTTATCAAATTAGCCGACAATAAAGGTCTAGGAATTTTCTTAGATCAACTTAAAGTAGTAAATGGTATCTTCGGCGATATAGGTGAAAGTTTAGACTCTTCTTTACCTTCTTTTGGTAATTTTTTAATAGAGTTTTCAACCCTTGTAAAAACAGTTACAGATTCTGGGTCTATAACAATATTTTTTGACACTTTATCTGGAGCTCTTAAAAAATTAAATGATTTTTTAAATAGTGAATTTGGTCAATCATTGCTTAGAATATCTGCTCAAATACTTCCTTTATTAGCAGCCTTTGGATTAATATCTAAAGTGGTAGTATTTTTTGGAAAAGTACTTTTAGGACCTTTATTTTCGATTATTAAGTTTGTTAAGGAAGTTCAATTTTTAGCCCCGGCGCTACGAGCACTTGCAGCGCAGTTTGCTGCACCAATTGCAATTGCCGCAGCTGTTGTAGCTGTGTTTGTTCTTCTTTATCAAAATAGCGAGATATTTAGAGAATCTATTGGAAAGCTAGTTTCTGCTGTTGGTGGTGCGTTAACAGGTGCATTTACAACAATAAAAACTGCTATAGATGGTTTTGATCTTTCTGGAATTATGAATGTATTTAAAATGCTTGGTGATTTTTTAGGAAAATTTATAGTTCCAATAATTAGTGTAGTTTTAGTTACTGCTATAAAAACTGTTGCTGGTGTAATTTCCTCACTGATAAATGTAGTAGGTCTTTTAACAAATGCATTTAGCGGAATTGCAGGTGCTGTAAGCAAGGCTTTTAGTATCGTAATTTCAGTAGTTAAAGGTGCAATAAATGCATTAATATCAGTTTGGAATAATAGTCTTGGTAATTTAAAGATTACGCTACCTAAAATTGGGCCATTCGGCGGCGGAACCATTGGATTCCCAAAAATTACTCCTCTTGCAAAAGGTGGAGTTGTAATGCCAAGCGCTGAAGGAACTCTTGCCACAATCGGTGAAGCAGGTCGACCAGAGCGTATTGAACCACTTGACCCCGATGGTCTGTCAAAGCGTGATAAAGCAATGATTCAAATGCTGTCTGGCGGAGCAGGTTCTGGGATAAACATAACAATTAATCCTTCTGCTGGCATGGATGAAAGAGAACTTGCTTCTATTGTCTCTCGTCAGATTGCCTTCCAACTTCGTAAGGGAGCCGCCTAATGAGTCGCTCAAATTTATTTACAAACCCTACCTATCAAACTAACACTACTGGCTGGTCTGCTGCTCAAAATATAAATAAAAGAATTACTAACTCTCAAAGAAGTTCTACTACTGCAACCATAACTACAAGCACTGCTCACGGCTTTTTAGTTGGCGATACTGTAACTATTTCTGGAACTAATGGGAACTCTGCTTTACACGGTACTTATACAATAACAGCAGTACCAACTTCAACAACATTTAGATACACAACTTCAACCTCTGGAACCATAACTTCAGCAGCCGATACAGGAACTGCCACTGTTTTTGGGCTAGCACCTTCTGCAAATACAAAAACTATTAGCAACTCTCAAAGGAGTACTACAACAGCATTAATTACTACTTCAGCCTCTCACGGCTTTGTAGTAGGAGATGTTGTAACCATTGCTGGAACTAATGGCAACACCCCATTACACGGTACTTACACAATTACAGGAGTTCCTAGCGATACTACCTTTACCTACACAACCTCTACCTCTGGAACTATTACATCCGCTGCCGACACTGGAACCGCAGTAATTGCCACTACATCTTTAGCAAGAGTCACCTCTGATTATTTTGTAGGCTCTTCTTCTTTAGAAATAACCAAGTCTGCTCAGGCTAACTCTGGAGTAATTACTACCGACAGAATTGCTACTACAGCGTTATCTAGTTATGCAGTTTCTGGGTATGTAAAAGTTCCTACCAGCGCAGAAGAAGGCTCTTTTAGTATTAAAGCTATTTGGTATAACGCATCTACTGCTGGAAGCATAGTTTCAATAAGTAGTAATACTGCAAGAGATTTAACTAGTTCCTCAGGTTGGCAAAGAATCACGGCAGTATTCACCGCACCAGCCACTTCAACTCATGCAAACTTTGCTTTTATTCAAAGCACCGCTGGTACTAAAGCCGAAACATTTTTACTTGATGCTGTTTTATTAGAGCAGTCTGACTCAGTAGAGGGCTTTTTTGTTAACTCTAATCAAGCCAATGAAACTTCAAAGGTAAACCTTGCTTTAGCCCCACTTCCACAGCCTCATTTGACGGGAATGAAGTTACAGGCAGATATATCGCTGAATGACTTTACTTTTAATACAATTGATGAATACGGAGTTATTTGGGTAGTCACTGATATTGGTGGCTGGTGGCAACATCCCTCTCCTGAAATCCCTGAGGTCTCTAGAGGATGGGGCGATGGTTCATACGATGTTAAAGGTAAATACAACGCAAGAGATATAACTTTTGAAGGTGTCATTTTGACCCCAGATCCTTCTCTACTTGCTGCTGCTAGAGATAGATTTGTTGCGGCTACAAATTTAGTTTATACAGGTGGATGGCTTAAGACAAATGAAGGCTCTTACATTAAAGCATCTTATGTAAGATTAAGCGGAGACCCAGAAATACAAACAGTAAATGCTCGCGGGCGTACTGAGTTTTCTATCGGACTTAGAGCAGCAGATCCTATAAAGTACAAGTGGAATACAGAAGACCCAATCTACGGCTATGAAAACGTATTAATACCGTGTGAAGCAACATCTACAGCCGCGGATGGAACCGAGATTATAGAAAATGAAGGTAACTACCCTGTTAGCGTATATTTAACTATTACTGGTCCGCTAGTTGGTCCAGCGGTAATATCTAATGACACTTCCGAGGAACAAATTAATATAACAGGTGCTCTAAGAGCTGCTACTACTAAAACAATTAATAACAGAGGCTTAACTGATAATTTAGTAACCCTCTCAACTACTACCACTCACGGATTAGTTGTTGGTGATGTTGTTACTGTTTCTGGTCTTGGTTCACCGTATGACGGGGATTTTGTAGTACTTAGTGTTCCTACAACTAGCACATTTACATATGCAGCAACTGGTTCTAACGTCGCTTATGGAGCTGGTAGTGGGAGCCTTGCCTATGGTCCAGATACTTTAGAAATCAACACATATGATAGATCTGTATTTTTAAATGGAGAGTATTTAGGAGCAAGAGCAAAATTAGAAGTGTATAACGAATGGATTAATTTATACCCAGGCAATAACACAATTAGTTTTTATGACATAGGCGATGCTGCCAATTCAACGGCTACTTTATCTGTAGACTATCGTTCTGGATGGCTTGCTTAAACTTAAAAAACTTAAGGAACTAAAATGACAACTAATGAAATTAACCCAGCTGATTACAGATACTACGCTGTAGATTTACTTACAAACACCTTGTTGGTAGAAATTCCGTTTGTAGATGTTACTTATGGAAGGGCTCTAAGTAAAGCAGGCTCTTTTTCTGGGTCAATTCCTATAGTTGAAGCAAATGCTCATTTAAATTTATATGAAAACACTATGCCAGGAAAAACAGCAATATATATTCTTAGAAACGGTGTCTGCGTCTGGGGCGGAATTATATGGAGCAGAAGTTACTCTCCCATTAATAAAGAGTTAACTGTAGATGGTGCAGAGTTTATAAGTTATTTGTATCATAGAATGGTATGGCAAACTCTTTATTATGGAAGTGAGCCTTACTACTGTAGCAAATACCAAGCAGCATCTGGTACAGCAACTATTTATACTAGTACAGAGCATGAATTTGAAGTAGGAGATGTTGTAAAGGTTTATGCATTAAATAATGCTTTAAATGGTACTCATGTAATAACAGCAATCCCATCTGCTTCAAGTTTTTCTTTTGCCTCCGCTGCGACGCTCTCTTTAAGCCCTTCTGATATAGGTCAGGCTCGTTCTGTTGTTGATTCATATGATGTTGCTAGAGATATTTTAGGCTGGTTAAATGAGGATTTTGTTACAAATGATTTTTTAAATGATGAGGCTTATGGCGATAGACGTATAAATTTCCCAGCCACGGACGAAGAGTACACAGTTACCAATAAACTTTGTGTTTCAAACAGTGTTACTCTAACTTTAAATAGGCCGCATGATTTAATAGTAGGTCAACTAGTTGAAATTGCAGCTGTAGATGATCTACTAGACGGCTACCAAACTATTACAGCCGTCCCAACCAGCACAACTATTAAATACAACGTTACTGGTTCTGTAAATATTTCAACTGCTGCTGTAACCCCGTATACAAGTTATGATGTAACTTCAAAAAGCATATCTACTACTACTCTACCTATAACATTTAAGGCAGTTTCATCTAATATTGCAACAATAACTACAGGTTCTGCTCATGGGCTTGCAGTAGGAGATTATGTGAGCATAGCAAAATTAGATAACAGCGTTTCTTACAGTAAGACAGCCTCTGCATCTAGTGCCTCTACTACCCTTACGGTTACAAGTGCTACTAACTTAGTAGCAGGAATGTTAGTTTCTATAGCTGGGAAACTTAGCGCTAATACTATTGTTGAAAAAATAGTTGGAACTACTGTTACTTTAAACAAACCTACTTTATCTGCTATAACTTCTGAAACTGTAAGTTTTACAAATCAATCTGTACTAAATGGAACTACTAACGTTATTTCAATACCAACTAGCACAACTTTTACAATACCAGTAGACAGTGCTGATATTGGTACTACCGCTGTCGCTGCAAATACAGGTGAGGCTTCTTATAAAACTGTTACCTTAACTACATCCACTAATCACGGAATAGTTGCGGGCACTAGTATTATTGTTGAGAATATAGGAAGTGATTATGATGGTAATTATGTAGTAGCATCGGTGCCAGATGTTAAAACTATAAAATACACAGTTTTTTCTACTTTAAATTATGTTACCACAGGAGTTTCTGGCGGCACTGTTTCTTGGGGAGGCAGATTAGTTGCTGGTACTTATGGTTCATACTCTTCTAACTCTGATATAGGAATAGACTCTACCCAAGAATTAAGTGCAAAATATTTAGGGTCAAGTAGTAAAGTATTTAGAGGCTCTGATTTAAGATCTTTTGGAGATATATTAGAAGATTTTTCTAAAGAACTTGAAGGTTTTGAGTACAGAATAGATTGTGATTTTGAAAATGATGCTTTTACTAGAACATTTACTTTTGTTCCCTTTATTGATCCACCTGTAAGAATACCTGTAACATTTAAACAACTAACATCTAATATTGCAACAATAACTACAAGCACTGCCCATGGGTTAGTTGCAGGGGATGAAATTGTTATTACAGAGGTTGGCTCATCATTTGATGGAACAGTCACTGTTGTTAGCGCTCCTACCGCAACTACCTTTACTTTTTACTCTTACAACAACAATGTCCCCTCTACTGCATCTACAGGATATATAGGAGTGGTTCATCCGTTAAGTGTTTTAGGCGCTGATCAATATGTTTTTGAGTATCCAGGCAATATTTTTCAATTTACTTTAAATGAAAATGCAGAAGACTCTGCCACTAGAATGTGGGTAGGCGGATCTGCTGATGGATTAGACGGCACTGCTAGCCAGCCTTACGCAGCAGCTGCTTCAAAAGATTTATTAAATCAAGGCTGGCCACTATTAGATGAAATTGAAGAAAAAAATGATGTAGACACTGTTGCTGCTGGTAAAGAGGCTTTGTATAACTATGCTTTAGACTTTTTAGGAGAATCTAGACCCCCAGAGGCAACTTTTAACATAGAGGTTAATGGATCTTTAGATCCTGTTGTTGGGTCTTACTACCCAGGGGACTGGTGCTCAATAATTCTTGATGATGAGTTTGTTAGAATGCGTTTAGCAACTGATTTAGAGCCTAGAGGTGATGTAATTGTTCGTAAAATTATTGCGTACACAGTTAGTGTTCCAGAAACTCCATCTTTTCCAGAAAAAGTAACATTAACTCTTCAAACTGAATGGAAGGAGGATAGAAAAAATGTCTAGTAGAAGACGTAACAGTAAGAAAAATTTAGGAACTAATCTATCTGACATACAAAGACGTCTGCGACGTATGGAAAGAAAGCCTATAAGAACTAGGCTTCAAAATAGAGTTATTAAGGGTGCTGCTATAGCCCCTAGCAGTATTACGGCGGATGAGGTTGGGTTTGGTACTGCAGTAGTTAGCAGTGATCCTGAAAATGACGTACTCAATCCAAAAGATGGATTATTAGTTATAAATCCAGATGATAATGCTGCTTCTATTTACTCGGAAGAAGAAGGAGATTATTTAGAGATAAAAGATGTCAATGCGCAAGCATCTGCAGATGGAAAAAATACTATTTATCGTCAGACAACACAGCCTACAGGTGGTACATATGTTACTGGCGATGTTTGGTTTGACACTGATGACGATAATAAAATATATCGTTACAGTTCGGCAACTTCAACTTGGGTAGGATTTACTTTAGGAAATAATGCCCTTGCAAGTATCTCTGCAAATAAAATTACCGCTGGAACAATTGATGCTTCTGTTATTACAGTTTCAAATCTTGATGCAGGAAACATAACAACTGGAACTTTGACTGGAAGAACCATCAGCGGAGGAACCATAACAGGAGCCACTATTCAACTTGCTGCTGGAGCTTTAGGCGGTCAGTTTACACTTACAAATACCTTGCTGTATAACAGTCCAAGTTTAACCTGGGGTCCAACAGCCTCTCCATATTTTGAGATTTATCAGTTTGCTGGAGGTAGTGGAACTATTATTAACGCCGACGGCCCGTCAAACGATGGATATTTATTTATTAATGCAGCGGTGAAAATTGAATTTCAGGCTCCTGAAATGGTATCTTTTTACAACATAACCATGCCTTCTGCAGCTTCAGGTACAGTTGCTGGAGGGGCTGGCATAAGAAACATATACGCTTATGCAAGTCTTCCAAGCGCAGCGAGTTTTGATGACGGCGACATAGTTATAGTGTATTAATATGGATTTTAGAGTAAAGATTGCAAGTAGTTGGAGTAATTCAATAAGCGCAATTGCTATGAAAATAGGCTCTTCTTGGCAAAGCATGCAAAGTGCGTATATAAATATATCTGGGGCTTGGAACTTGTTTTTTTCAGCTGTATCAGTGCCACCACAAACCTCTGCTCCTTCCATTCCTGGTGGAACTGGAAAAGCTTTTACATCAATTACTAGAGGCACGGCTGGGTCCTATACAAGTTTTTCCTCAAAAACACACTCGCTAGTTAAAGCCTTAGCAACAGATACAGTGTCAGATGCTTCAACAACAGATACCGTTAGTACAGTTTTAACTTCAACATATACAGTTACCCAACTAGATGCTAGTACACCAAGTTATGTTTTTTATACAAGGGATGCGGTAGTCGGGTTAAACGGAACAACATACTATTTTTACAGTACTCCATTGTCAGCGTACATTGGCGACATAACAGATAATTTTAATAGAACAACTTCAGGTGGTTTAGGAACTTCAAGTAGTGGATATATTTATAGTTCTTACAGCAACTCAACGGGCTCTTGGTCAACAAACGGGGCTCGTGCAGTGAACTCAACTGCAGTCTCTTCTGGTGCTGTGGCAAGTAGCCATCCACTTCAAACAATTGAAACAGGTGGTCCGAACAAAAACTATTCAATCGACTTACCAGATGGAAAGGGAGGGCAAGGAGTTGCTTTTTGGACTACATCTGCAAACTCTTGGTATGCCGTTACATCCTATTATGATTATGACTCAACTACCACAACCCAAGTATCATGTACTGGTACAGAGACTTGCACTGGTTTAAATTGTTGTAGTGGCGTTACTTTTGGAAGTCTAACAGGACAAAGATGCAGTTCTTGTCCAGCAGCAACAATAACTTATCCATGCGGACAAAATGGAGTTACATATACCTGCAGTGGCTTTAATTGTTGTACAAATAATTTAGGATCACTGGCTGGAGATTATTGCAATTGCACTAATTCCAATACTTCTTCAACAACACAACTTTTAACATGTTCAGGATCGTCTTCTGGCTCATCCTGTCCAAGTACAGGATCAACCGTAGGCGCCAGATGCGGAAGTTGTACCTCTACTACAACATGTACTGGTTCAGGTTCTAACTCAGGTAGAACTTGCCCAGATACTGGACCAAATGTCGGAGATAGATGCGGAGCTTGTACGGAAACTTCCTCGACAGTTAACACTTTAACTGGATATACATATTCTATTAGGCAAAGTTCTTCTAGCACAGTGGATACTTTTGGATTATGCAGAAACTTTGATCCAGTGGCACCATCCTGTCCAGGAGGAACTCTTTCAATTGTATCTACTGGTTGCTCAGGTAGTGCTACAAGATGGAGGTGTCGAACAACAACTGTATCTAATACTTGTACTGGATCGGCAACAACAGTGGGTTGCCCAGATACTGGACCTAATAGTGGAGATCGATGCGGTGCATGTAATCCAAATTATAGTAGCGTAACAACTTATACACAGAGCTATTCTATTAGGCAACAAGCATATACTTACCCTGTTTACGCATATGAAGATGTAACAACATATACTTCAAATTACCAAGTTAGAGGCACACAATACAGTTACACTTACAATATCAATGAACTTGCGACAGTTAGTGCATATTCTTACAACAGCAAAATAAAATTGTTTTCAGCAATTTCTGGAACAGTAGCAGTTCAGTCTTGGGACGCACCTTATTCATCAGGACAGGTGGCCTCTAATTTAGTAGCAGGCTCATTTGATAATACTCGATGGACAGGTATTTACAACATAACAGCTTCTACAAGTGGAAACACTGTAACGGCTACAGCATATGATTCTGGAGGAGGTGTTATTGGACAAACAGTAGGAAAAACAGTATCTAGCCCTACTAAACAAAATGCAAATGGAGAAACCTCAGCGGGGGTAGTTAAAGCGTACAGCCCAAACAATGTAGGAACACTCTATGATAATTTAAGTATATATTAAACAAAAATAGGAAAACTATGTATAATACAATCAATAAAAACAAGGAGGAATAATGTCAGAAGAAGTGCAACAAGAACAGCAACCAGTGCTACCGCCAATTAAATTAGCCTTTATTTTGGATGGAGAAGTTGTAGACATACTACACACCGATGAAAGATTGTCAGCAATTTTTACAAGCAATCCAATAATAGTAGATGTTAGTGACAATTTGGCTGGAAACGGTGGAATAGTAGGAATAGGAAGCGCATACAACTCCGAAACACAGCAATTTTCTGCTCCAGAGCCACAAGTAGCGCAGGGGTAGTTAATGTCTAAGACTGCTTGGCAACTTTGGAAAGAAAAACAATCTGGGGATTCTGTTAGACCATGGGACTTGTTAAATCCAAATATAGGCAGAGTAGATGAAGAAACTTTTAATTATAGGTTTAAAGATAACTGCCTAAATTGCCCTTCGTTAATTAAATTAACAAACACCTGTAAAAAATGTGGTTGTTTTATGACAGAAAAAGCCAAGTTACCGCATGCGAGTTGCCCGATTGGAAAATGGGGAGCAATCCAACAGGTAGAAGATGTTATAGATGATAATGGAAATGACATATACGGAGGACAAAATGGAACTAAGTAATAATGAAAAAAAGGCAATTGTGTCGCAACACATTAAAGGCATAAATACATCTATTTACAATATAAATATATCAATAATATCTGCAAATGCTTTAGAAGAACCAGATCAAGAACTAATAACTAACCTAAATACTCAACTAAGCAAAGAAGAACAGAAAAAAGCAGCATTAATGAATCAGTATTCATTATTAAACGGATAGGGTAAAGATAAAATGACGGAAACATCGCAACAATTAGTAGCCACTGTAAGCAAAGAAGATAAGTTAAACCTTGTTGAGGCCCGTATACGCGATATAGAAATTGACAAATTTAGCGCTGAGTTAAGCATTTTAGAGCAGAATGCTTTAGAGGAGCCCGAAGAGAGCGTGATAGCAAGTGCAAACAAAATTATAACAAGAGCAATTGCTCAGATTACAGCGCTTGAGGCTCAGTACAGCTCTATTCAGGCAGAGTAATATATCTACATGGATACTCCAAAGACAAAAAACGAATTAATGATTATTGCCCTTCAACAACGTATTGGTGAAATTACTGCAAACTATGAAGGACAGATTGCCTCCCTTCGTGCTGACCTAACTCAACTTATGGAGATAGCAAAGATTACTGAAACTGAAACTAAAGAAACATAATGTTTGAGGTAAAAGATAGTTCTAGAACTTTACAGTTTAATGGAACACTACTGAGTAAATCTTCTTCATGGCGTAAGGGATCTGTTCGCTGGATTGAGTTTGCTCTTTATAAAACTGAAAACGGTTCTTATGTACTTTCTCGTATCGGAGTTTCTTTAATTTATCACGGCGCAACCTGTGAAAAGGTAGATCGATATAATTTAGTTGACGAGTTCACCGAAAACCTTGAAGATGACGCCATTCCTTGTGAAGAGTGCTCCCCTAATAGATCTTTACCTATTATTTTTCCAGAAAAGTATCGCTACTGGGCTCAGGTAAGTGATAATCCTCAGCCAGTATTAGACGCACTTTACAAATATAACGAGAATGGGGCAAGATACCTCACCTATGTTGCTCAGAAACTTCTAGACATTGCCGCTAAGAATGACGAGAATATAGATCTTATCTATAGAGTAGAGACAATTCCATAAAAAAGAACTAAACTAAATCAAAACGACAGAAGGATAAATGACAAACGGATTAGATGGAATTCAAGTAAGCCTTGTTGATTCTGTAGAAAAGGCAAATGAATTTATTTTTTGGTTGGGCCAGCGACGTCCTCATGATGCAATTGCAATCGACACCGAGACTGGAGAAAAATTAGGTTCACCTAGAGATCATGCTTTATCTCCTTGGCATGGTGACCTTCGTTTGGTTCAAGTTGGTGATGGTATGCATGGCTGGTCTATTCCTTGGGCAGAATGGTCTGGAGTTTTTTATGAAGCAATGAATAAATTTGATGGACCTATTGTGTGCCACAACATTGCATTTGAAGCAAGATGGTTTGCAATTAAATCTAATTGGGAAATGCCTTGGCATCGAGCACATGACACAATGATTATGGCTCATCTTATTGATCCTCTAGGTCCTGGCGGGTTAAAGCCTTTATCAGCAAGACTTGTAGATGGCCATGCTGCGCACCTTCAAGATAAGTTAGATGTTGACCTAGCAAAAAATGGTTGGACTTGGGGAACTGTTCCTACAAACTTTGAGCCTTATTGGTCTTACGGAGCACTCGATACTATTTTAACAATGCGTCTTTGGGAAAAGTTTTACGAGAAGTGCGGCCCTAATCAGCCTTATCACAAAGCCTATGAGATCGAGATGGCTGCTAGAAAAATAGTTACCCGTATGGAGATAAACGGGGCAAGAGTTGATTTAGAGTATTCAAAACGTAAGTACGAAGAACTTATTGATTACACAGAGTCGGTAAAAGATTGGGCTGCTAAAACCTATGCTGGAACTAGCATAACTAGTAATATTCAACTAGTTAGGTTATTTGAAAAACTTGGCGCAGAGATAACTGAAACCACCCCTTCTGGTCAAAAGTCTGCAAGTAAAGATCAACTTCACCTACTAACAATTCATGGCAATGATGAGGTTAAAAACCTTGCTGAGACAATTTTAAAACAACGTAAAGCAGATAAACTGGCAAACACCTACTTCCTTAACTTTTTAAATAAGTCCATTGATGGCATTGTTCACCCTTCTGTAAAGACCTTAGGTGCTCGTACATCTCGCATGTCTATCACCGATCCAGCGCTACAAACCCTGCCAAAAGGAGATGACACTGTTCGCAGAGCATTTATACCTAAAGATAAAGATCACGTAATTATTACCTCAGACCTTGACCAAGTTGAGTTTCGTATGTTTGCTTCTTTATCTAAAGATCCTAATTTAATTAATCTTTTTAATCGCGCTGATGCAACTGGCTCAGATCCCTTTACTGAAATTGGTCGAGAGGTTTATCAAGAACCAAAGATGACTCGTGCAGATAAAAGACGTAACCTAATTAAGGGAATGGTTTATGGTCGTCTCTATGGCGCTGGTGTTGCTAAACAAGCACTTACTGCTGGAGTTCTAGAGTCTCAGATGAAATCTGTATCAGATGCTTTTGATAAGCGTTATCCAGGAATGATTAAGTTTCAAAGAGATATTGAAAATCTTGGTGCTCGTAGGGAGAGGGATGAAGGTCAGGGTTACATTTACACTTGGACTGGTCGTAAGATTCCTTGCGATGAAGGACGTGTCTACACGCTAATTAATTACTTAATCCAAGGCGGGGCTGCAGAAATATTTAAAAGTAATCTAATAAAACTTGATCAAGCAGACTTGACCGAGTACCTTATCGTCCCTGTACATGATGAAATTGTTTTACAAGCACCTAGGGATGAAGCAGAGGAAGTAAAAAAAGTAGTTCAGGAGTGTATGACAACCACTGAAGGTTGGGATGTTCCACTAACTGCTGGAATAGATGGTCCATTAGAGAACTGGGGACAAAAGTACTGATGAAATATATAGTTTCTGTAGATCCTGGTAAAGCAACAGGAGTTTGTTTAGTTGAATGGTCTGGCTTGCCAGAAGAGGCTCCAGTAGTAAAGATGTCAGCAGAAGTTGATCCAGAAACTTTTGCTTCTTGGATAGACACGGCTATGTCTATTGCTTTTTCCTCGGCTGCGTCCTACGATAATGTTTTGGTGGTTTGTGAGCGATTTGTTATTACTGCTCAGACAGTGAGAAACTCACAAGCGCCATTTAGCCTTGAACAGATAGGGGTTTTAAAGCATATGTGTCGAACTAAAGAATATGACCCTGAAAAAATTATTTTTCAATCCCCTGTTGATGCCAAAACTATGTTTCCTAATGATGCTTTAAAGAAGTTAGGCACTTGGCATAAAGGCGGAGAAGGCCATGCAAATGACGCCATACGACACGCCCTTTTAAAGTTGGTTAAGATCGGTTGGAAGCCATTAGTTCTGTTAAAATAGGTATGGACAGAAAAAAATAATTTAAAAACTATTTCAGTCCATATATAGGTAGGGAGTAAAAGTGGCAGTATCTGTAGATATAGATGCCCAAGGCGAACATATCCTTATAAGTGCTGACTGGCGCTACAAAGAACTCTGTAAAAGCCTCCCAGGAGCCTCCTGGAGCGCTTCTGAGCAGGTTTGGAGAGTCCCCCTAAGTTGGACAACCTGTTTAGCCTTACGCTCCACTTTCCGCAGTGATTTAGAGATAAAACCTACTTTAGGCGCTTGGGCAGCTAATCAGTTAGAGACAAGAATTGCCCCTGCTAACGCTTTAAGAGAGTTAGAGACCTATGAAGGCGATGAGGTGCTATTCCCTCATCAAAGAGCAGGAGTTGCCTTCCTAGCAACCGCTAAAAGAGCCCTTCTAGCCGATGAACCTGGCTTAGGTAAGACTGCTCAGGCTATTAGAGCTTTAAAAGAGTTAAACGATAAAGGAGAAGAGGTTTTCCCTATCCTTATTGTTTGCCCTAACACTTTAAAGAATAACTGGGCAAGAGAGTTTGCTAGATGGTGGCCAGATGTAAGTACACAAGTTATTAAAGGATCTGCTGTTCAACGCAAAAAACAATTTGAACAACCAGCGCAAATTTTTATTATTAACTGGGAGTCACTCCGTTCTCACTCAAGACTTTCTCCTTACGGATCTATCTCTTTAACAAGATGCCGTGCTTGTGGTGGTCAAGATGAAAAGATTAGCGAGAATCGTTGCGAAGTACATTTAAGAGAGTTAAACAACTTTAAATTTAAAGCAGTAGTTGCAGATGAGATTCATAGAAGTAAAGACCCCAAGTCAAAACAGTCTCGTGCTCTTTGGTCTGCCTCTGGCACTTCTGAGATTCGCTTTGCATTAACTGGAACACCTATTGCTAACAATGTTGTAGATCTTTGGTCAATACTTCACTGGATCTCTCCAAAGGACTGGCCTAGCAAGACAAAATGGATTGATCGAATGGTTGATGTAATGCTTAATGCTTTTGGTGGAATGATGGTTCTAGGAGTTAAGCCTCAGATGCAGGATGAGTTTTATAAAAGCGTAAATCCATACATGAGACGCATGCTTAAAAAGGTTGTACTACCAAACCTGCCTCCAGTTCTAAAAGAGCGCAGAGATGTAGAGATGTCTACTAAGCAGAAAAAAGCTTATGAGCAGATGAGAGACTTAATGATCTCTGAACTTGAGTCTGGCGATACTCTCGCAGCACCTAGCGTTCTAACTCAAACAATTAGACTTCTTCAATTTGCTAGTTCTTATGCAACTATTGCCACCAATGAAGTTACTGGTGAGCCTAGAGCAGTATTAGATGCTCCTTCATGCAAAATTGATGCTCTGATGGATGATATTGAAAACGGAGACTTTGGAGATGACTCTGTAGCGGTAAGCGCCGTCTCTAAACAACTTATTAATCTGCTGAGCGCTGAGTTAACAAAGAAAAAAATTTCTCACGGATTAATTACAGGAGATCAAGATGAGGATGAACGTCAGAAGGCTATTGACGATTTTCAGTCTGGAGCAATAAAATGGATTCTGTTTACAGCCCAAGCGGGAGGAGTTGGAATCACACTGACCGCTGCTCGTCGTCTGATAATGCTTCAAAGACCTTGGTCTTTAGTTGATTATAAGCAAGTATTAGATCGCGTACACAGAATTGGAAGTGAAATACATGACTCTATAGTAATTACCGACTATGTTACGGAAGGAACTATAGAAGAGAGAGTTATCCAAGTTTTAGAAACTAAAGCCGATAACTTTGAACAAATTGTTAAAGATAAAGATCAACTTCTAAAACTACTACAAGATGATAAGACAGGAAACCTATGAGTGGAGTCATAAGACTATCTAACTCGGAAATACAGACATTTAAAGATTGTCGCCGTCGTTGGTGGCTAACTTACTACCGTTCATTAAAACCTAAGCATCAAGATATGACTGGTCCACTTGCTATGGGAAGTAGAATTCACGCCGCTTTAGATGCTCACTACGCAAAAGGTGTTCCTCTACTAACTGCACACTCTGAATTAATTGAACAAGATAAACAACTTTTACTACAAGATTTTAGAGATGTGTCTAACCTTGAAACAGAAGGAGAGTTAGGTCGCATCATGCTCGAGGGCTATGAGCAATGGGTAGAAGAAAATGGTATTGATGCAGAGCTTGAGATGATTTCAACTGAAGAAACAATTATTGCTCCACTGTTTAATGGGGAAGTAGAACTTCAAGGAAAACTTGATATGCGTGTTCGTCGTAAAGCCGATGGCGTAAGAATGTTTAGAGATTTTAAAACTGTAGGAGGCTCTCTATCTGAGTTTGCAAATATGGCTCACATGAATGAGCAGGTTATGACATACATGCTTTTAGAGTCTACTAAAACAGATGAAAAAGAAAGAAGTGAAGGCGGAATATTTACTCTTCTTAAAAAAGTTCGTAGAACTGCGGCTGCTAAACCTCCGTTCTATGATCAAGTAGAAATTCGCCATAACATATTTACTTTACGTTCCTTCTGGAATAGAATTCACGGAACAATCACAGATTTAATGAGAGTAAGACAAGCGTTAGATGCTGGCGAGAGTCATGCCTTTAATGCTTATCCAAAACCAAGTCGTGACTGTAAATGGAAATGCCAATTTTTTGCTATCTGCCCAATGTTTGACGACGGAAGCGCCGCTGAACAAGCACTTAGTGAAATGTATGAGGAGACTGATCCTTATGCATATTACGACACAGAGAAAAAAGGAGGCGAGTGACGTATGAGTGAGATCCAACGCTCTCTTACGGTTATGGTGTACGGAGAAAGCAAGGTAGGTAAATCTACTTTTGCTGTAACTGCTCCATACCCACGACTCATGCTTGACGTCGAGGGTGGGCACCGATTCCTACCTATCGTTGTTAAGTATTGGGATCCTCTTCGCGAGGAACCACCAATCGCTGATGGAACTTGGGACACTGTTGTAGTTACAGTTCGTGACTATGACACTGTTATCAAGGTTTATCAGTGGTTACAACTTGGAAAGCATCATTTCAAGAGTTTGATTATTGATTCAATCTCTGAACTACAAGTTAAATGTATGGATAGCATCGCAGGTACAGAACAAATGAAGATGCAACAGTGGGGCGAACTTCTTCGTCACATGGGTGGGCTTCTTCGTGATCTTCGCGATCTAACTATGCATGCTACAAATCCTCTTGAAGCAGTTGTACTTACTGCTATGTCAAGAACAAGCCAGGATGGAAGACACCGTCCATATCTACAAGGTCAACTAGCAATTCAAGCACCATATTTTTACGACATTCTTGGTGCGTTGACAGTAGAGCAAATGGCAAATCCAGACCCACTACAGCCTCCTTATAAAGTAAGGCGTATGTATGTGGAAAGAACAAACGATTATGAGGCTGGCGAGCGAGTACAAGGTCGTCTAGGTTCTATAGTCGAGCAAGATAAGTTATCAATTGAAGTAATGCTTAATACCATTTTTGGAACTAAGCAAACTACTCAAGATAAAACAACTAAAGAAAAGAAAGAGGTATAACAAATGAGTACTCTAAATTGGGGTGACCTCATCAAAGAAGCAGGCGAATCAGGTAACTATGATCCGCTTCCAGATGGTGATTACGATGTTCTAGTCCTAGAGGCTACACATAAAATGACACAGAGTGGCAAAACAATGTTCTCTATAAAAGCGCAGGTTGAAGGTGGCGCTCATAACAAGCGTCTTGTTTGGGATAACTTAGTTGTTTCTCCAGACAGTCCTGCCGCACTTGGTATCTTTTTCAAAAAGATGCATGCTCTTGGTGTTCCTCGTGATTACTTCTTACAGCAACCAGCGCCAACCAATGCTCAGATTGAGCAAATAATTACTGGTAAACGTTTCCGTGCTCAAGTTGGAACACGTACTTGGAATGGTTCTAAAAAGAACGAAATCAAGAACTACTATCCAAACGCTGCGCAAACTTCTGCAGCATCTGCTCCAGTTGCCGCTGCTCCAGCGCCAGCACCTGCACCAGCTCCAGCGCCAGCACCTGCTGCTGCTCCTGCTGCTCCGTTCTAAATAAAAAATAGAGTTTACTAGATGTTGTTGTTGTTCAGGGGAATTACCAACAACATCTAGTAACCATCTTAGATATAAGAGGTTTATATGAAGGTATTAATTACAGGGTGCACAGCCTCTCACGCATCCAAAAATACAAACGAAAAAGTTCCTTCATTTGCTGGAAATATTAATAGTGCTTTAACTGAATTAGGTTTTGATGTTACTTGGGAAGATCCTTCAGTAACTATGACTAAAGATTATTTATCTCAATATGACGTCATTTTGGTGGGTATTGCTAAGCCAACAGGTATTGCATCCCACAGGGCATACGGCGCTTTATCCGTAATAAATCACGCTAGTGACTTAGGAACTCTTTCTCTTTTTATAGACACCATAGATCCTCACAAACTTTACTTTAGTCTAGGAGATATATACAGGAAGCCAGAGTCTTTCTTTGGCAGTTTCTACTCTAAAAAGCGAGAGTACAAGTTAGCTTTAGAGCCTAAAAACTATGAAAACGTAATAGAGGGCGCTAGAAAACTTTATGGCGGTGCTTGGCCTAAAACAATTATTCCGTCTTATCCTTGGTCTACTGAAGAGGTAGTCACTAAATACATACCTAATATAAATAAAACAAAATTATTCTTAGTTAACCCAGACGCCTATCTTTTAGAAATTAATAATCCGATACACAATTATGCTGATGGAAGTTATTGGTGCATAGACAATCCCAAGACCGATTGGTATCGTAAGGTATCTGTTTCTTTATCCAACCCGCAACTTAACTACAGAGCAACTAAGTGGGAAGGCAATAAAGACATATTGACTAGAATATCTAGTTCAATGGGAGTTTTAGTTTCAGTTTATAAATCTGGAAATCCTTGGTGGTTTCCAACTTTATCTCAAGCGCTGTACATAGGAGTACCTGCAATTACTGATTGGAGGTTAACTACGTATATGGGTCCAGAATGGTCAATGCTTCCAAACGCTATAGAGGAGATGAGCCCTATTGAAAGAGTGGAAGTATCTAAGAAACAGAAAGAGTCTTATATTCAAAATATACCCTCATGGGAGAGTGTAAAAGAAAATATAGGAAACATACTGCTACAAAAGTAATAAACAAACTAACTAGGAAAGGAACAAAAAATGGCTGATGTAGATATCGCCTGGGTAAAAGAGCAACTGACAAAAAACAAGACCAGAAGAATTGTTGGTGACTCTGTTTTAACTCTTCTCAAGTCTTGGGAAGATGTGAAAGAAAAGAATAAAGAACAGAAAGTTGACTACTCTAAAGATATTATTGCTATCTTTGCTAAGTTGTCATTAGGTCATGCTCTTGTAAAAGAAGAAAAGGGCGAGACTTGGATTCAAGTAACTCCTGGCTCAATTGTTTTGGCAGATTACGTGCGAATAAAGTCTGATGCTTTTGATAATAAGAGCGGTAAAGACTTTAATGGAAGGAGAGGTCGGGTTGTAGGAATTCGTTATGGAGATATTATTATTAAAAGTGATGATAATAAAGCTCCTCTTTTAGACGGAGTTCATTTAAGACCAGATCAATTAGAGAAACGCTTGTAACTTGAAAACAGTTACATATAAGTTCTCTGTAGTTGGGAATAATCATCAAGAGATTATTGACAATATCAAAGAAGAAATATCTTTGTACCTTGCCATAAACTCTGATGACCCACTAAAATATGTTAATTATGAGGTAACTATTGACGGCACCTCTGATAAAAATCTTCCCAAAAAATACAATGCTCAAGTGATAGCGAGGATAAAAGATGACATCAGGTAACGAAGAAACACCAACAACTAATGAACCTACTACCTTACGAGTTGAGGCGCTACGGGAAGCCGCCAGAATTATTTCTGGGGAGCGCAATAAACAGTACGGAAATCCTGAAGATAATTTTGAACGAACAGCAAAGATTTGGTCTGTAATTTTAGGTATTGAAATTACCAATGAAGATGTTGCAATGATGATGGTTGGTCTTAAAGTGGCTAGGTATGCTTCTAAGTCTGGTTTTCAACCTGACACTTGGGTTGATATTGCTGGTTATGCTGCATGTGGTTATGAGGTCGGGAACTTGGAGAATAAACAAAAGTAATTTGTAAGTAAATAACCCGATAACCAAACTTTAAAAGGAGAGCCAAGTGTCTCGTGGACCATGGGAATTTGAAGAACCGTTATGCGCAGAAGTTGGTGTAGATATATTTTATACTGATGATAAAGATGAAAGAAAAGTTGATTCAATGAATACATATGCTATGGCAAACTCCATATGCAAAAAATGTCCTCATAAAGCCGAGTGTGCTGACTGGGCTATTAAAAATGAACTGTTTGGTTTTTGGGGAGGACTAAGTCCCAAAGATAGAACTAATATAAGAAAGCACAAAAGAATTCCTGTAAATATAGATTTAAAACAAATATAGAATGGAAAATACAACTAGAATTGTCCTACTAGATACGCCTAAAGAAAGGCTATGTATGGAAGACAGTTCAATAGTTAGCCCTATGGCTCTCTGCGAGTTGTGCTGGATGGAAGAGCACTCCAAGTGGGAGCCTCAGAGTGTGAATGAGGATGGCAACATCCTTGTAAAACTTGTTGGTGTAGATATGCCAACAATAATAAACACTGGCTCTGTAGATGTCTGCTGTATGTGTGGATCAGTAACTATTGCTGGAATATATGAGTTAAAGAAGCAAGAAGAAATATACTTTACCAATGATGAGTTTTCAAAGGATTTTGAGTTTAATTTTTACTCTACAGAAGACGAATAGCCTCTAAAAACTAATGAAAAAAGACACAAGACCTGGGGAAGAGCTTTGGTGTGAGTGGAGTGGCTCTGGCTACAGTAAAAATAACCCTAACTCAACCGTTTATTACACTTTAGATTATGTAGATATGGATAATGATCTTGTCTCTAGAGCACTAGCATCTGCTATCCAAAGAGATGGAGTTGCTGATTCTTTAGGAGATAGTTTTAAATTAATTGAAAATTGTCAAATAACTAGGGGCTGGTGTGGCATTCTAGAGGAAGAGTTTGAGTATGTTGTGTGTGATGAAAATTCTGAGACTGAGTATGGTGATATAGTCGAAAATATTGAATTAACTACATGGATAGAAATATAGTAAATATAGTGTTTTAGTCGGTAGATTTATAGTACTTTAGTTTAAAATAGAGTATATGTGGAAACCAGCAGAAAGCCTTAGATGGCAGAGTGAAGCCCTATGTGCCAAACCATCAAATAAAAAATATTTAGACTGGTTTTTCTCCAAAGATTTTTCTGAAAAATATGATGCTAAAAATTTATGTTTCTCATGCCCCGTAAGAAAAGATTGTTTACAGTGGGCTTTAGAGCACAGACAAATTTGGGGAATATGGGGAGGCAAAGATGAAATTGAGATCCGCAGAACTCTTTCTGTTTCATATCTTGGAGAAGAGACTCGACGTCGTAGATATCCCAACTGTCCGTTCTGTACCGCAAGACCTGGCAAACTAGAAACATCTGTAGAAAAACTATCAACAACTGGAAGATGGACTACAGCAAAAATTGTTACCTGTACCGAGTGCGGATTTGCTTGGAGAAGTAGAACTAGCGCCAATGCAGTAGAGGCATATAAGGCTGAAAAAATTGATAAAGCAGCCAAGTTAGAGAAGAAAAAAGAGAAACTGAAGAAGAAAAACAAGCGTAAAAAAGCAGTTTCATAGCCTACTTGCTATTTTCTAGCCTACCTACTAGTATTGCCTCTCAAGAGACAAAATGACTAGGAGCAGGAATGTTAAAGAATAAAGTACGTATATTAAGTTTAGCCACTGCGCTAACACTTATTGCTAGCCCAGCCTTTGCTGGATGGACAGCAGATACAGATGCGCAAAGCACAGTATCTCGAATGAAGTCCGAAAATTTGTTTCAAACAAGAGCAGATGGCTACTTTGCAATTACATTAGAAGCAATTACCTCAACGCCACAGATGTCAGGTCAAACACCCGCTCCAACTGCTAAAGCAAAATATGCAGTTATTGTGGACGGTGTTGTTGATCGTATTGTTACTTGGGATGGTTACTCACCAAATCGTGTAATTGATTCATATGGAATTATTGTAAAACTTCCAACTAACGCTGGAGTTAAGTATGTTGATTCAAATGGTGTGACTAGGCTTAAGCCAATTACTCAAGGCTCAATTGTTTCAGTATATGTAGCACCTGATGTAAAGGTGACTCCTACATATGAGATCACTCAACTCTCTCCAGTCACACTTCCTACAGAGCCAACTGACACTGCTGTAGCACAAGCAAACTCACCTGTAGTTACAACTCAGGTGCTTAATGCGGATAACTCAGTCTCGATGACTGTTGATGTTGCTGGTATTCAAGACCTACCATCTACCTCAGTTGTTTCTGTATACACAGTTACAGATGGTCGCTCAACTACATCAGTTGGTCTTGCACAAGGCTCAAGCACGGTGACAATTAATAATTTACCACAAGATCAAAATGTCACAGTGAAAACAGTTATTCGTGATACTTTGACAAATACTGAGACAGTAATATCAAACCCTGTAGTTGCAACCGTTGCTTCAACTGCGCCAGCCCCAACGCCAGCCAGAAGTGCTACAGCAGATAGAGCAACAATTACTGCTCCATCTATCTCTTCTCGAGTTGTAGATGCCTCTGGAGCCTTATCTGTGGCTATTGCAATGCCTGCGGTTCCAAACTTTGATGCAAGTAAATCTTGGGCAACTCTTATTGTCCGTGATAATAAATCTGGCTCAACTACTGCAATTGGAACAGATGGCTCTGCTCAGACTCTAAATGTTGGATCTCTTGGAGAAGGTCGTGATTACACCGTTTCGGTTGTAGTTCGTGATCTTGCTACTGGACAAGAGACTGTAATTAGTGGTGAAGGTATTTCTAAGTAATACAACATATAAAGTAGGGATCACTTGTAGAGAGTGATCCCTATTTTTTATGTATTCCATGTTAAAATTGAGTTATGACTCGCTCAGTTATCTTAGTTCCATCTAGGACTCGACCTAAAAGGTTTGTTAGAGCAGTGGACTCTCTAAGATATCACTCGACTGTTTCAGACATAGTTGCTTGCTTAGATGAGGATGATCACGCTTTATATCCAAGGATGCAGGGTATTAAGTATGAGATAGGGCCTAAACCAGAGCAATTAGGTGTTAATGAAAAACTAAATCGCATGGCAAATAAGTATATGGAAGAGTATGACTACATTCTTTGGGCAGCCGATGATACGACTGTTATGACACCTAAGTGGGATGAAAACCTTATTAATGCAATAAAAGATGTGCCTATGGGCATCTCATACCCAGATGATCTGGCTCAAAGTGCTCTTTTACCTAGCAATGGAACTTGTTTTGATTCAAATATTGTAAAAACACTTGGATACCTAGCCCCTCCCGAGTTATTACATTTATATATAGATAATTTTTGGAAACTACTAGGAGATGCTATGCAGACTCTTAGATACTGCCCTGAAGTTATTTTAGAGCATCACCACTACGCGGTGCGTAAAGCACCTGTTGATGATCTCTACTCTGCGATAAACTCTCCTTGGATGTATGAGCGAGATAGGAATGCTTTGGCTAAATATAAGATGACAAATTTTCAAAGTGATATTACAAAACTAAAAGAGGCAATTAACAAATGAAAGTATTAGTAACTGGTGTAGCAGGGTTTATGGGCAGTCATTTAGCAGATGCTTTTCTTGCTAAAGGCTATGATGTTGTAGGAATAGATAATTTACTAGGTGGATATGAAGAAAATATACCTTCAGGTGTTGATTTTCATAATATAGATTTAGATAACTTAGAACTAATCCAACCTCTTTTCAAAGATGTAGATTTAGTAGTTCATACTGCTTGTACTGCCTATGAAGGACTATCCGTATTCTCTCCGTCTCTAGTTGTTAGAAATACCATGCAAATAACAACAAACATAATGAGTGCTTGCGTAAAGACTAATGTTAAAAAAATTGTTCATCTATCTTCTATGGCAAGGTATGGCACTCAGGATGTAGTTCCCTTTGTTGAGTCAATGACCCCTAAGCCTCAGGATCCGTATGGAATTGCAAAGTATGGGGCTGAACTTATGATTAAAAATATTGCAGACACTCACGGACTTAATTATGTAATACTTGTTCCACACAACATTATTGGCCCTAGACAAAAATTTGATGACCCTTATAGAAACGTAGCCTCTATTATGATAAATAGAATGCTTCAAGGTAAGCAACCTATTATCTATGGAAATGGCGAGCAAAAAAGATGTTTCTCATTTATGCAAGATGTCACTGATCCACTTATGATTGCATGTGAGACTGATGTTGCTGATGGTCGAATTGTTAATATTGGTCCAGATGAAGAGTTTGTTACCATAAATGAACTAGCTCAGAAACTATCAATAATTCTTGATTTTAAGTTAGATCCAATTTATATGCCAGGAAGACCTCAAGAAGTATTTCACGCTAACTGCTCAGCCAATCTAGCAAGAGAACTTTTAAACTACAAAACCACTACTTCATTAGAGTCTGGACTAGTAGAACTAGTAAACTGGATTAAATCTAAAGGTGCTAGGCAGTTTAATTACCACCTGCCTCTAGAGTTTGTTACTGATAAAACTCCAAAAACTTGGACAGATAGACTTATGTAAAATTAGTAACAGATTTATACTTTTCTGTTCTATTTTCTTTACTCTTTAAGTAATTAAACCACCACCTAGAGGCCCCAAGATTCTCACTCAAGGTTAGAACTCCATATATAGTTCTGTTGTCTATGTATTGAGTAATTCCTTTATCTCTAGCCGAGTTAGAAAAAACCATATACTCCCAGCGGTCCGATTGCTCTAGGTAATTAAGTTCAGATAGATACTCTCTTTTAATCAGATAAGTGCAGTGAACACACATGCATTCAATTAACCCTCTTACCTCTTGATTTAAAATTTTGTAGTAAATATCTTCTGGAATAATTGACCCGAAGTCATCTACCTTGTCGTGATAGTTTGAGTAGTACCTACTCATATGACCCTCTCGCTTAGCAGCCTCCGCAGGAGTATCAGCGTTTTCTCCAAGCGCAACCGCATACCTTAAGAAGGGAGCAACTATAGGTAAGTCTAGTTTTACTAACTCTTTAAGAGTTTCTGGGAACAAGAAGTTGTCGGTGTCTACTACAAAATAATATTCACAATCTGTGAGTAAAGCTTGGTTCATACTTTCTTGACGAATTTTTCCTAGAACCCTAAATCTTTCTCCGTTCCAAAAATGAACATCATATTTTTCTACCTTTTCTGGCACATCTTCGCTGTTATAGATTAATCCTTTATATTTATCCCCGTACTCTTCTATCCACTCTTCTAAAAGCTGTTTTGTGTTATCTGTGTTGTTATTAGTTCTGATGTAGATAAATATGTTTTCTTTAGGGTAGTCCCAGTCGTTTAAACTTTCTAAAAATAGTGGAAGAACGGCTTCTTTTTGTTTTACAAGAAGGGCTAAAAATACATTTGGCTGTGTCATCAAATGCCTTGGCGGTAGAAAACTAGGTTATTTTTTAATCTAGTCTCAGTTGGATTTCCCTTAAGTGCGCTCTCTCCATACTCTACTGCTTTTGCTTTATCTCCTAAATTATGAGCAGATAAGGCTCTCATATCATCTAGCATCCAGTTCCATAGCGCTTCAGATGATAAATAATGTTTAGTTGGTTCACACGTAGCAACTAACTTGCAAGTTTCCCAGACGCCACCCCAGTTAGATTGTTCATAATAACAACGTACTTTTTCATAGTAAGCCTCACCGCATGGGTCAATTGATATTGCTTTATCTGCCCAAGTATGTGCCTCTTCAAGTCTTCCTAAATTTCTACATGCTTCGGATGCAAATCTACAAACTGCTGCACGTTCTACGTACCAGTCCTTACTAAAATCAGTAACCTTTTGAGCACTACTTATTACTAACTCCCACATTCTGTAGTAGTAATACTCACGGCAAAGGTAAACCCAAATTCTATGATCTTCTCCAAACTCTTTACTTGCTGCCACAAGCATTGTCATATACTGACCACGAGACTTTGTATTATCTGGCTTGTGATACATCTTGGTAGGAATAGTGCAACTCATTAGCGGTGTATCAAGGGAAGGAACAAATACTTCATGAATAGGGTATTTCCAATAAATACCATCTCTAGCGTGTAAGCGAGCACCGAGCCAAGTATGACCAGTATCAAAATCACACCAGCCTTTGTTAGCACCAGGTGCCCAATGTTCTTTTACTTTTTTAAAAAAGTCTTCATCTACTGTCTCATCTAAATCTAAACTTAAACATACATCTACATCTGCTGGCAACAGGCTCTGAGCAGTATTTCTTGCAACATCAAATCTCCAAGGCTTTACGCTTATTTCATAGACAATAACGCCATTACTTCTTAGTATCTCAACTGTTTTATCTGTAGACCCTGTATCACATACCAATCTAAAATCTGCATCTTTAGTAGTATCTGCCCACCGCTGAGCGTGCTTCTCTTCATTTAGGGCAATAGCGTAGGCAGCAACTTTCATAATCCAACTATACCATTTCTGGCATATCTATCCTTTAATGGTAAAAGCGTGTCTTATTCTTGTTAAATTTTTGATCTGACCAGTAAAAGTATGGTCTAATTTTATGTTTATATACAGGTTTTCTAAACTTTATATGCCTTAAAACACGAGGTAGTATTTTTCTGCCTACCCTGCTTTTTGAACAGTAAGATATTTTGGGAGAATGCCCAGGCAATCTATGATCGCTCAGATATTCTTCCTCCTAAGCATTAGGCTAAGCTTACCTTCATCTTGCTATGAGTTCTTAATTCCATATAGGTAAAAGGTTGAACCAACCATAAAATTTGCAGTAGGTGACGCAGAATTTGTAAACACTACGCTTGTTATTGCAGCCTGTGTTCCTGGACTCCAAAAAACAGTACCAAGATCTAAGATGTTACCTGTCCCGTCGTTCTCAACGGCTCCCTTATAGGCAACAGATTTTCCCTTACTTGTTGATGTATAGTCTGGAATATAAAGTTCTGTGTTGCTAAATACGTTAGATGTATTTCCATCCGACGCCGAGTTACCTACGATACGGTAAAGGCCGCCGCTACCACTATTTGAGCCTACCGTTGTGCCGTAGGCGTACAGTCCTCTCCAAGATATGTTAGATGTACCTCCGTTAAATCCAATTAGAAAATTAGTCCAATCTCCAGCACTTGCTGCTCTAGTAGAAAGCTTAAAAAGTAAGTCCGTGTATGTTTGTGGTATTGAACTAAATTCAACGCTTGCGATGGCGGTTCCCAAGGTTTTAGCCTCAATCAAGTTGTATGTGTTTGCCATTACGCTGCCTTTATCCCGTAGATAGTTAAGGTTGAACCAGACGCAAGATTTTTAGAACCACTAGGAAGTATTTTTATTGATGTAATTGCGGAGGTAGAACGCCAGGTTCCAACCCACTGTTGAACTTGATTTCCATATTGTGCAAAATGACCAAGTATCATTCCTTTGTACGTTGTTGTATTTGCGTAGTTATTTATATGCCATAGTTCAACGCTATATAAGTTTGTATCCGTATTACCAACGCTAGAAGCTAAAAGTGAATCAAAATTTTCAAGACTACCATAACCTCCGGAAGAACCATCTCCTAACATGTAGTGCATGGAGTAGTTATTGCTAGTATCTCCATTAAATCTTATAAGCATGTTTTCACCACCTGATCCAGCGTTATCAACTCTTAGTCCACCGGCAATAACTAGGTCTGTATAGGTATTTGGTATTGAGGTAAATTCAATATTAGACTGTGCACTACCTAAGGTACTTGTTGCTATCGGCTCATATGTAGAAGGCATCTATGCTCCCTTAATTCCATATAAGGCAAACTTACTGTATTGTTCTATTGTTCCATCACTTGTTATTTCTAGTCGAGTTACTGCAGTAGTATTTTTCCATAGAACTGAACCAATTCTATTTCTACGGGTTCCACCGTTACTATCGCTGCCACTTATAAATTTAACAACCTTGTACTTACTTGTATTTTTATAGTCTAATAAATCTACAACTCCAAGTCCAGGGTACGTTGGTTGGACGATGCCGATCATCCTATTAGTGTCAGTACCAGTGTCTAAAGCATAACCATAACTAGTTAACGCATGATTTCTATAATTTGATCCGGTATCCCCGTTCATTCTAATAAACAGATTTGAACCAGCGTTTGCGGTTGCTGAATATCTAATTTGCAGATGAGTGTACGTTGAGGGTATAGAATCAAAATCAATAGTCGCGGTACCACCAGACGTTACTGTAATAGTAGCTATTGAATCATATGAGCTAAAGGACTTCCCAGAGAACTGAGATGCAACTGTTCCTAGTATTGGCATGTCTACCTACGGTTTATTTATTCCATATAGGTAAAAAGTACTTCCTGCAAGAAAATTACTGCCATTATATATAGTAAATGCAATAGTAGTAATCACTGCTGTATTTCTCCAAAAACCATTAGTGTAGTCATGGTAGGCTGAGGCGTTCGTGTTGTGCTCTGATACAGATTCTTGCACAAGAGACTTATAAAAAGAACTAGTGTATCTTGGTATATAAAGTCTATGACTTGAAAATGTATTACTTGGAGCATTTGTATTTTGAGCTGATCCAAAAGTTACAGAAGAAGCATTCCTGGAGGTATATGAGCCTTTTGCTGAACCACTCCCAACATATACTGATCTAAAATGATAGTTATTTCCAGTGTCTGAGTTAAGTCTGCATAAAACACCTTGTGAATCAGTTGCACTACATCTTAAACTTGCAAGTAAAACTAAATCTGTATATGTATCTGGTATTAAACTAAATGTAACAGTTGAAGTGTTACTGTCTAAGGTTTTAGCCTCTATTATTTTATTTGTTAGCGCCATGACTATGCCTTTTTAATTCCATATATTGTAAAACTTGTATTTGTTGCAATTGTAGTAGAATTAAAAGCAGAAACTTCTATTGATGTTATAGCATTAGTATTTCTCCATGCTCCTACAATCCAACCTTGATCACTGCTATCATCTATATTTTGCAAAGTGCCATATCTCCATAAAATTGTTTTATACATATTAGTATTTTCATAGTTTTGAATTTGGATGATATGTGGTGTAAATACATTGTAACCTATAGAATCACCAAAAACTAAATTATTATGAATTGAAGTAGTGTTTCCAAATGAACCCTGTGCCCCGAGAGTAGATGTTGAATACCCTATAAAGTGTGTTTGTCCATAATTGGATCCTGTATCTGAATTAAATCTAATTCTAAGTCCTGATGCGGCGTCCATTTGGTTACTTATCTGTAAAATTAAATCAGTATATCCACTAAATGAATCAAGAGTAACTGATGACTGACTACTGTTTAGAGTAGTAGTTGTGATCGAGTCATAAGTTCCTGCTGCAGCCATTATGCTCCTTTAATACCGTATAAGGCAAATTGTGAGTGTTCACTTACTATTTGACCTCCGGTATCTATCTGTATAGAAGATATAGCGTCTTGTGAGTTAAAAAGACCAGAATGAAGCCACAGTATTCCAGTAGTATTATTATTTCCTCCACCATGACTTCTTATAACTTTTGTTTTACTTGTGCTTGAGTAATCTAAAATTTCTACAACTCCAGTAGTAAAAACATTAGCATTTAGACTAGTTGATGCTGCCCAAAAGCCCGTGTTGAAGGCACCTAAATTAGCACCACCTGTTGCATTAATTGCTGTATCTGATGTTAAGTAGTGCTCAAAATAACCGCTAGTAGCACCATTAAACCTCATAGGAACGTTATTAAAACTACCAGTATCATTATTTTTAAGCACAAATCTTAATTGTAAATGTTTGAATGTCTGTGGAATTAATGTAAATTCAACAACATCTTGGCCACCTGAACCAACAGTAAAACTTGCTATTGACTCAAACGAGTTAAAAGGCTTCCCTGCAAACTGAGAGGCTACCGTTCCTAATATTGGCATTGTAGCCTCCAGTCTTTAATACTTGTCTTGCTTTGCGGTGACAAAAATTAAATTACTAGTACAGCCGCTTCTTCTTCAGTAAGGGGAGTTCCAGCGATTAACTTTGCTCTTGCAGAGGCCTTAAGTGCTGCTGTTGCAGCCGCAGCCTCTTCGCGCTCAGCCTGTGCAACTGCATACGCTGCTGCATCTTGATCACGTTGTGCAATCTCTGCTGCCGTCAACGGAAGAATTTGTGTCTCTCCTGTTGTGCAGTTTACAACCATCTTTGTTGGTGTCTCGGCCATGTTTATGCTACCTCTATCCAGCTAGTTGTTTCTTCATCCCAACGATACATTTTGTCATCTGTTGGCATTGGTGTTGGGGCTTGCCAATTACATGTTGCCTCATCTAGTGTCCATGAAGCGTAAGGCTTTGGCGCAATAAACGCATCTCTTGTAGCGTCAAATGTGTAGCCAATTCCTGCATAATTCTTGCGATATGGTGTTCCGCCGTTAGCGTGAACTCCACCTTGTGTATTGTAGGAAGTCTTCTTCCAAGTTCCACCTAGACCTAAGTCATCGGCTAGATACTCTTGACCCCGATTTTCTTGAGCATCTGGAACAACAAGTACACGTACTACTGTATTGCTCTCATCTATCTCGGCAAAATGTGCCATATATTTTTCTCCTTATTTCTTGTAGTTATTATATCACGATTTTTAAGTTAAATTTATTTTGCGTATCTTATAATTACTAAACCGCTACCGCCTGCACCGCCATAGTAGGCAGTGATAGTTGATGCAAAACCGCTTGCACCTCCGCCACCGCCAGTATTTGCAACACCTGAAGTACCATTATCATTAGAACCAGATGCTGAACCTGCTCCACCGCCACCAAGACCTCCTGCTTTGGTAGGACTTGCTCCGCCGCCGCCTGCGTAATAACCACTATTAGCACCAGTACCAGTCGCGGTTGCAAATGTTGAATATTGTAAACCTACTCCACCATCGGTAGAAAAGTTATTACCTGCGTTTGCAGCAGCAGCACCAGCTCCTCCTCCGCCGCCACTCTTGCGATATGTTGCGCCATCGGTTGAACCATTACCACCTACATTACCTTGACCACTTGTCGGACTACCACCTGTACCAGATGTGCTGCTAAATGAACCACCTCCTCCACCTGAACCACCAGAATTACCATCTTGCTGTCCAGATCGGTCATTACCTCCACCTCCACCACCGCCAACCGCAGCAGTTAGTGAACCAAATTGTGAATTTGTACCATTAGAACCTTTGTAACCCTGTTGATTTTGTGCTAAACCACCAGAGCCACCAGCGCCAACAGTTATAGTATAAACCTGAGCAGTTACTGATTCAGACGTTAAATATCTTAAACCTCCTGCACCGCCTCCACCGCCAGAACCGCCACCACCACCGCCTCCTGCAATACAAAGCACATCAGCAGTTAATCCAGCAGTAGGAGTAAATTCTCCTGTTGCTAAAAATGTGTGATAGAAATAATTAGCATCCTCAGTTACATAACCACCGTAGGCTTTAGCACCACTAGCAATAGTACTAGAAATACCGTATAAATAAAAAGTTGTATGTTCACTTAATAAAGAGGCATCAGCGCCAAATAATTTAATATCGGTTATTGGATTACTAGTTGCTACTAAACCAGCGTTCAAAACTTGCCAAGAATCGGTTGCATTATTTTCTGATACCCCATCACAGGAAACTGTTTTATTATTACTAGAAGTATAATTAGCAAAATAAATTGAATTGTTACCAAAAACAGAAGCGGTTGCAGTGCTACCAGTAGAAAAACCTACATTAAGCGCTGTACCTGAATTGTTATCAGATCCAACACCGCTCCCAGTTCCGTAGCCTCTATATTTAGTATAGATAGAACCAGTATTTATTGCACCGTTATAGCCAACCTGTATTGATATATCGTCATTGATTTGACCAGCACGATTATCTCTACTAGATGCTAAAATTTTTATATCAGTATAAGTTTGTGGAATTGCAGAAAAAGTAATAAATGCAACACCTCCAGAGCCAACTGTCTTAGCCTCAATTAATTTCATATTAGCCATTAGACCGCATACCTCACAATTACAATTCCTGAGCCACCTGCACCGCTGTTTGAGCCGCCACCTGAGCCATAAGTACGACCCCCGCCGCCTCCACCTGAACCAGTATTTATTGTTCCTTCACCACCAGCAGTTCCATCAACGCCACTTCCTGCACCACCAATGCTAGAACCACCAGTACCAGCGGCAACATCGCTTCTACAACCACCTCCGCCACCTCCTGCGTAAGTTACAGATGAACCTGAAATACTTGATGCGATTCCAGCGCCACCATTACCTGATGTCGCTCCAGTAGCACCTACCGCTCCCGCACCACCACCACCTCCGCCACGCTCTGCACCACTTGGGTTTCCACCTTGTCCACCATTATTACCTTGAGCTGGAGAAGGCGTTGCTGTTCCACCTGCACCATTTGTTACACCACCACTACCGCTTCCACCACCTGAACCACCTGAACCACCAGCACTTGTTGTCGCACCAGTTTGATTTCCAGCGCTACCATAACCGCCGCCAGTAGCAGTAATTGTGGTAAGACCTGTACCAGAAATGCTTGAAGATGTACCAGAAGATCCATCAGCTGGTTTTGTTGTTGTTGCAGCTCCACCCGCGCCAACGGTTACGGTGTAAACAGTATTAACAGCCAATGATACTGAGGATGTTAAAAGACCACCGGCTCCACCACCACCGCCGTGTTTTGTGCCACCTGAACCACCACCTGCAACTACTAAATAATCAGCAGTAAGCGCTCGAGTAGGAGTGAATGTTCCACTTGATGTAAATGTATGATACCAATAAGACCCATCTGTTGTAATTAAATTTCCACCAGTAGCGTATCCGCTAGCTGCAACAATTCCGTAAAGATTAAATGTTGAACCTGATGCCATGTTGCCGCTATCTAAGAATACGCTAATAGATGTAATTGCGCTGCTATTGCGCCATGTATTTGTCATCAACGCTACTCCAGCACCGCTAGTATTATCCGACCTTCCGATACTGGCTTTATAGTAATCAGTTTTAGCATAGTTCATAAAATTATGTTGATAAAGACCGTAATTAACTGTATCTGTGTAACCATAATATGCTAATAGACCAGAAGTTATACTTTCTTTTTGACCACTAATTGCTGAACCAGTAGCTGTGAGTGTATTATGTGAATAGTTTGCACCTGAATCCCCATTTAATCGATATTTAATTCCAGCAGGAGCAGTAACACTTTTGACTGATGCAATTAAAATTAAATCAGTATAAGTTTGAGGAATGCTACTAAAAGTGATGGATGAAGCGGCACTGCTAAGATTTATGGTAGATATTGGTGTATTTGTACTCATTCATGCCCTCCTAAAGTATTCCATATAAAGCAACTGTTGTAAATTGTGTAAAATTTGCACCGCTAGGATATATTTGAAAAGTAGTTACTGCGTTTGTGTTTCTCCAGTTACCTGACCATATAGCAGAAGCAGTGTTATTTCCACTGTTCGTTTCGTTACCGCTAATTGTTCTTGTTGTTTTATATTTATTAGTGTTTTTGTAGTCTAAAATATCTATAATACCAATGGTAGGAATTGATGTTCCATGGTTTGCTATATAAAGTTGAGTTGAATTAGCAGTGCCACCTGTTTGTGCATCAGTACCACTACCGTATAGATAATGATTTGAATAATTACCAGCAGTATCACCGTTAAGTCTAAAAAAAGTTGCGCCCGTCGCGGAATTTAATGTTAAAAATCTAACTTGTAGATGAGTATAAGTTGAAGGTATATTAGAAAGTGTAATTGAAGAAGCGTTAACATCACCTACGGTATAAACACTAATAGGAAACATAGCACCAGTATCAGCTCGCGCCTGCTGGTTAGATGAGGCAATAGTGCCAAATAAAATTGGCATTGGCTTAGGAGATGTCGCCTACTACTAAAAACGTATTACTTGCTGTGCAGATTACTGCGGCTGAAGAGTATTGAACTCTTAACTTAGGCGCAGTTGCTGTAGCACCAGATGAGTTAATAGTTACTCCAGCCCCTTGAGCAAAACTAACCTGACCTGCTCCAGTTTGAGAAACATTAACAACATCATTAGCACTAAATACTGATGGAGGAATTGTAAGAGTAATTGCCGCGGCATTACTTAAAGTCACAAGATCATTAAGATCACTTGCTTGTAAAGTATAGGTTGTTCCAGTTACGTTATTAATAGCCAAAATAGCGCTAGCAGCACCTGTTGGTCCAGTTACAGTTGAGCCTGTAGTACCCGTAGCCCCTGTAGTGCCAGTAGGTCCTGTTGGCCCGGTAGAACCAGTTGCCCCAGTAGAGTAAGGAACAGTCGAACGAACGACCTCCCAAACGGTACCGTTCCACTTCCAAACACGGTTGCCAACGGTATGGGTATCGTTGACAGATGGAGAGTTTGGAAAATCTATTGCTGGCATTTTTTCCTCCTGGTTACCTAGGTATTATAGCAGGTGCTTATCTGCGTTGATAGTTTAAAAACGGTTTTTTAAGGCGCGATTTTAAATGATTTATAGCCCTAGAAAGGGGTCTATCCATTATTACCACGGTGCTCCTTAATAGTTATTAATATTTGTAGAACAATCCCTCAAAATTATGCTAAAGACCTAAAGCCCTTAAATCCTGGGTAGTTAATCCAAGGGCTGCAAGTTTAGATTCGGCTGCTGCTTTGGCTGTTGCCTTTGCTGCATCTTGCTCTGCTTTCCAAGCATCATATTGAGCAAATCCTGCTTCAAATTCTGCTTTAGTAATTGGTTCACAATCTAAAAATTGAATTCCTTCATAATCATTTCCAATCGCAACATAACCACCATTAGGAAATAACATATTTAGTACCTCACTTGTTTTTGCCATAAATTATGCTCCTATTTCTAGTAAAACCATTGTTGATGTATTGCCGCTATCATATTGACAACCAACAGCATTGCCAAAAGTTATGCTTTGTAATATATCAGTTTTATAAGTTAAAGTACTTGTGCTTGATGGTGAATCAAGATAGTTCATTGTAATAGAACCAATGACAAGAAATAAATTACTATTTGTATAACAAATTACATCAGCAATATGTAATTGACTAACATTGTTTCTTAATAACCTTAAACGGATGCTACTATCAGCATTACCAGCAGCAGTTTTATAACAACCTTGTTGGCTTATTAAAACTAATACTTTGCTTGATGTTGAACTAGGTGTAATTTGTGCAGTTAAACCGGTATCAACAGGTGTTTTTGTACCATTTTGAACTTGAGTAGAATAAGAACCATAAACAACTTGCAAAACTTTTCCACCACCAGCAGGAGCCGCCCAACTAGGGATACCTGATGCCACAGTGAGTACATTTCCTGTGCTACCAATGCCTAATCTAGCAGGGGTATTAGCAGCAGATGCATAGTAAATATCACCTGTAGTTGTAAGGGTAGACTTTGCAGTCTTTGCATCTAACTGTGTCTGGATAGCAGAGGTAACACCATCTACATACCCTAACTCAGTTGCTGATACAGCCGATAATGCTGTTGAGGCATTGGCTAGATCTCTTGCTTTAGTCATTGGTTATTTCCCTCCAAGATAGGTCATCCTCTGACCAGTAGTAAGACTTACCTTCTGTTGTAGGCATAGGTGTAGGTGCTTGCCATTGGCAAGTAGCCTCGTCTAATACCCAAGAGTTAAAAGGTTTAGGTGGGATAAAAGCATCCCGTGTAGCATCATAGGTATACCCAATGCCTGCATAGTTTTTACGGATGTTGCCGTTGTAGGAAGTGCGTTTTAAATATACACCTTCTTGATTAACTGCGTTTGTATAAAATGTTTCCCAAGCCTCAGATGAACCACCTACACCTTGTTGTGTAATGTTTTCATCAACACCAACGGTTACATTAATAACTATATTATTACTATCAATCCAAGCGTAATGTGCCATTATGACCAACTCACATTTCCAGCAGTTGCTGCGGTAATTGTTGCTCGTTTGTATCCACCACTTGCTGCGCTTTCAGTACCAGTTACGCCTGCACCAAATGTAATTGTTCGTGAATCTGGATAACGAAGAATAACTACACCAGAACCACCTGCTGAACCATTGTAAGTGTTATCATTATCACGACCACCACCCCCGCCACCAGTGTTTGCAGTTCCTGCTTGTGATGTTTGTCCACTTGGATTTGCTTGGGCTCCACGACCGCCACCACCAGCACCACCAGCACCAGCACCATTAGGTGCCGCTAACCAACCACCACTTGCTGGGCCTGAACCACCACCACCGCCACCACCGTAATAGATAGATGTTCCAGTTATGGATGTTTGAATACCATCTCCGCCGTCACCTGCAAACCAGTCGCCAGAAGAAGCATCTCTAAATCCGTTTTCTCCTACTTCACCAGCACCACCACCGCCGCCTGATGAGCCACCATCTAAACCTGAACCATTACCACCGCCAAAACCTTCGTTAGCAGTTCCAGCAGCACCAGCATTTGCACTGCCATCACCATAACCGCCACCGCCTGAACCACCAGATGCAGCGTTAAACGTGACTCTAGTTGCACCATAACCACCACCTGTTGATGTTATGGTTGTAATACCAGTTCCGCTAAATGATGAATTTGCACCATTACCAGTTGAACCACCAGCACCAACAGTTACTGTATATGTAGTTCCTAGAGTTAAACTTAAAGCAGTCGGTAAAGTTGCAAGCCGACCTGTGTTATCTACTGTGCAACGAACACCACCACCACCACCACCGCCTGATGCTCCACTTCCACCCGCACTACTCCAACCACCACCTGCGCCACCGCCTGCAACTACAAGGTAGTCAACCTCAATCGGAAGTTGAGCAAAACCACCACCAAACCAATAGTTAATAGTGTTGGCTTGTGCAGCGCCAGTTAATCTACTTCTTTGTCCGTATCTTGACATTAAGCAATCCTATTTACATAACCTGTAAGAGTAACTACGTTAGCAGTTCCAGCAAATGCCTTAACTACAAGTGAGTTTGTTAATAATAATCCAGGAGATACAAGAACTAATCCTGTACCTTCAGCGCCAATATTAATTTCAATATGGTCATCTGGCGCAGCAACTCCACCAAATTCAAGGGTAAGTTTTACTGCTGTTGCTGATGAGTTATGTGCATATAGCCAAATCTCATCAAGGGCTGTTGCGTGTGCTGTATGAATAGTTGTTCCTGCTGTAGCAGTAGCAGCAACCTTAACTGCCTTGCCATCTGTTGAACCACTAAGTTTTACTTTTGTAAAAGTTGCCATTTTGTTTTCCTTATCCGAATATTTGTGCGGCTAGTATTGCTTGGTCATCATCTGCTGGTGGTACTGTAACTGCTGCCCACTCAAGACCACCTGTGGCCGCTGAGTTAGCTTTTAGATAGTAATCATTAGTTCCTACTGCAAGTCTACCAATTGTGTCAGCGGCAGTACCTACAAGTAAGTCACCTTTTGCATCAACTGTAGTTGAAAGAACTGCGTTTGCTACGTTATAGGCACCAATTGCAAGTATCTCAACAATGTCGTTAACAGCAAGAGCGGAAAGGCTAGCAATTGAAGTTCCATTACTTGCGGTGTAATCTGTTCCTCTTACAAGTAAAACACCGTTAAGAAATACTTGCTCATAGCCTGCGGTATAGGCAAGTGTTACTGAGTTTGCATCTGCTCCAGAAACTTCAGTCTCGCCACCTGCGGCTACAAAACGATATCTAGTTAAAGTTGCAGTACCAGTAGGTCCTGTAGGTCCAGTACCTCCAGTGCTTCCTGTAATACCAGTTGGTCCTGTAGGACCTGTATTTCCAGTAGGACCATCATTAGCACTCGCTGCCTCTACCCAATAGCCATCATAATAAATATAAACATTTCCTGAAGATGCGTCATACCATGCATCCCCTGCTTCGGGTGCTGCAGGTGGTGTTGTTGCAACTGTTGAGAATTGACCGTCATCTCCAGTTATACCTGTTGCTCCAGTATTTCCCGTTGCACCCGTTAAACCAGTTGCTCCAGTTATACCCGTTGCACCTGTGTTTCCTTGTGCACCAGTTTGTCCCGTTACACCTGTATTACCAACTGCTCCAGTTGCTCCTGTATTACCAGTTGGGCCGTCATTGGCACTTGCCGCCTCTACCCAATAGCCATCATAATAAACATATAAATTTCCACTTGCAGAGTCATACCATGCATCCCCAACTTCAGGAGAAGCTGGTGGAGTTGTTGCGGCTACGCTAAATTGACCGTCATCTCCAGTTACACCAGTATTTCCAGTTACACCTGTTGGACCTGTAGGTCCTGTACTACCTTTAGCTGAAAGTAAATCCCAGCGTGCAGATACGCTAGGGATATGTGAGATAGCATCCCCGCTTGCAATAAATGTGTTACAAAAATATGTACTGCCGTTGTATTGAACTACATCACGGACATTATATTCAATAAAATCAAAGGATGCTCGCCAATTTATACCTGTTATACCTGTAGGCCCAGTACTTCCAGTTACACCCGTAGGCCCAGTCTGTCCAGTAGCACCCGTTGGGGCAATATTACGGACAACTTTCCATGCGGTACCGCTCCAGCGCCAAGTAGTATTACCAGAGGTAAATGTACTATCTACGCTAGGACTATTAGGAAAATCTATAGGCATATTACTCTCTTACTTCAGCAAAAGGATAGGACTACTATACTATAAATTTGAACTTTCTATATAAAAGAAACTGCCCACCTTTTATAAAAAGATGGGCAATTTCTACCTAATATTTAGGTTATGCGGAAAGATCTCCGATAAGTACCCATGTATCAGTAGCACGCTTGATCAGCGTAGCAGATGAATACTGAGCACGAAGTTTTAGACCAGGAGTTCCATTGATTGTAACTCCAGCTCCTCCAACAGTTACCTGACCTGCGCCAGTCTGTAGAAGGTTAATCTGATCTCCAGCATTGAATCCAGCAGTTGCTGCGTTTGTTGGGACTGTTAACGTAATTGGATTAGCGTTGCTAAGCTCAACTAACTTATTAACATCTGCAACAACAATTGTGTATGAAGTACCAGTTTGTGGGTTCTGAACTAGTGTTAGCACTGCATTTGAACCTGTTGCTCCAGTTTGACCTGTTACACCAGTTGCACCAGTATTACCTACAGCACCTGTATTTCCAGTTGCTCCAGTATTACCAACTGCACCAGTATTACCTACAGCACCTGTTTGACCAGTTGCTCCAGTTGCTCCATTAGCACCTGCGTCACCTGTACGAGCAAACGTAATCGTAACGGACTCTGCCGCCGAGAACGATGTCGAGCCTGATACGTAAGCAACAGCCACCTTGAAATAATCTCCACTTGTGATGCTGTTATTTACAATTGTAAACAATGCATAATCGTTGGAGTTAGAGATGTTTGTTAGCTTTAAGTGACCCTTAATTGGGCTTGTTGAATCATCAATAGTTGTTAAGAATGACGAGATATCTGATGCATCTGCGTCTGTCTTATTGATGTACATGTATGATGCTAGTGATACGTTCGCATTACTGAACTTGACATCACCTGCGCCTGGATCTGAGTCTGCGGTATTTGTATCGAACGCATACTTAAATGTTGCGCCACCGAAGTTACCCTGTGCACCTGTATTACCAACTGCACCTGTAGGACCAGTAATACCTGTAGGACCTACGTTTCCACCAACTGCTTCAACCCAGAAACCGTCGTAGTAAACAAATACGATACCGTTTGTAGGATCAAACCATGAATCTCCAGTTACAGGAGATGGGCTTGTTGGAGGGTTTGCATCAGTTGTTGCAAATGTTCCGTTAGAACCTGTGTTACCAGTAGCACCAGTTACACCAGTTAATCCTGTAGCGCCAGTATTACCTACTGCACCAGTATTACCAACTGCACCAGTTTGACCTGTTACACCAGTATTACCTTGTGCACCAGTATTACCTACTGCACCAGTATTACCTACAGCACCTGTATTACCTACTGCACCTGTAGCACCAGTGATACCTGTAGCACCAGTATTACCAACTTCACCAGTTGGGCCTGTTGCTCCAGTATTACCTACTGCACCAGTAGCACCAGTGATACCTGTAGCACCAGTATTACCTTGTGCTCCAGTATTACCTTGTGCTCCAGCATCACCTGTTCTTGCAAAAGTGATAATTACATCTTCACCATTTGAAAATGATGTTGATGAGCCAGATACATAAGCAACATCTACTTCAAAGAAGCCTGTTTGCTCTGTAACTGCGCTGATTGTGAATAAAGCAAAATCTGTAGAATCTGCTTTATTTGATACGCGGAAGTGACCTTTAATTGTGCTTGTTGAGTCATCAATTGTGCGTAGCATTGATTGAATATCTGTTGCATTACCATCTTCGTCATCAATAGACATCTTTGATGCAAGAGATACGTTAGCGTTGTTGAACTTTACGTTGCCAGAACCTGGATCGGAAACAGTTGTGTTAGTACTAAAGTTGTAATCAACAGTAATACCACCAAAGTTACCTTGTGCACCAGTTGCACCAGTTGCACCAATATCACCAGTTGCACCCGTATTACCGTTTGCACCTGTGTTACCTACTGCACCAGTTTGACCAGTTGGGCCAGTGTATCCAGTGATACCAGTTGGGCCAGTATTACCTTGTGCTCCTGTATTTCCATCAGCACCAGTATTACCAACTGCACCAGTATTACCTACTGCACCAGTATTACCAACTGCACCAGTTTGACCTGTTACACCAGTATTACCTTGCGCACCTGTGTTACCAACTGCACCTGTTTGACCAGTTACACCAGTATTACCTTGCGCACCTGTATTACCTACTGCACCAGTAGCGCCGGTCTGTCCTGCAGCACCAGTTTGACCTGTCGCACCTGTTGCACCTGTTGGTGCAAAGTCACGAACTACTAGCCATACTGTGCCATTCCAACGCCAAGTTGTTGTTCCAGATGAGAACGTCTGATTTAACGACGGACTGTCTGGGAAGTTAATTGGCATAGATTTATCTCATTTCACTCGAGTGGGATGATTCCCAGGACTAATTTTACCCTAGATAAAAAAGGTGATTAAAATATTTTTTAAAATTATTTTTATACTGCAGATTTTAGATATCTAACTACAACTATTCCTGAGCCACCACCACCGCCTGTTGAATCATAACTTTGACCATCACTGCTTCTAACTCCACCACCACCTCCGCCGCCACCTGAACCTGTATTTGTAGTTGCACTACATTGATAAAAATTTAACGCATCTCCAGCAGATGTAAAATAGTTTCCGACCCCTCCTCCTCCTAAACCTCTTGATGCAGAGTTTGAGTTATTTACGCTTCCTCCACCTCCGCCGCCAGCAATATATCCAGAAGATGTTGCTTGTTGCCAAGTTAAATTAAAAAATCCTCCTATTCCACCCATTACCGAACTAATAGCAGATAACCATGTTGAATATGCAGAAGTTCCATTTCCACCTGCTCCACCATTATTACCACTTGCTGCACTACCAGCTGCTCCTGCTCCACCGCCTCCGCCATTACCTTGTGATGCGTAAGTTCCACCTGCATAGCCTTCTACAGGTGAATAACCACCTGCGTTACCAGAACCTGCTGCTTGGTTTGCTCCAAACCAACCTCTACCGCCACCACCTGAACCGCCATTACCACCAGCGCTAGCATACTCTGCGCCGCGGCCGCCGCCTGATGTATTTAAAGAATTAAATGAAGATGGACTTCCAGAACTGTAGCCACCTCCTGCGCCAATAGTTGCATTATATGATCCTGCTGAAAGAGTTGCAGTACTAGAACGAACTCCACCTGCGCCACCACCACCACCGCCACTTCCACCACCACCGCCACCAGCAATAACTAAATATTCAACAGATATACTTGATCCAGTTATTGTTAAATCACTTGTACTAGTAAATACTCGGTAATAGTAAGTGGAATCAGATGAGAGTGTTCCTCCACTTACAAAAGTTCTTTTTAATATTTCAGAGGAAAATACTCCTACAAGATGACGCAATCAAACCACATCTCCAGCCACATACCATAAATTTGCCGCCATTTTAACTATTACGGCTGAACTATATTGAGCCCTTAATTTTGGTGCGGCAGATGAAGCTCCTGTTGACTCTATTGTTGTAGTTCCAGAAGTTGTTGCTTGAATAGTTGTTTGACCAGAACCCATTTGCCAAACTGTAATTGATGAGCCAATTTCAAAATCTGTTGGGCTAGTAGAGACTGGGATACTAAATGTATTTGGCGATGCAACATTCATTCTTACTATTGCTGATGAATCTGAATATACTGCAGTATAAGATGCTGTTTGAGTGTTAATTGCATATACTGAAGATGCACCCGTTGCACCTGTATTACCAGTTACTCCAGTGTTTCCAGTAACACTTGCACCCGTTTGTCCTGTAGCACCAGTTTGTCCAGTTACACCTGTTGCTCCAGTATTTCCATTTGCTCCAGTGTTTCCTGTAGCACCCGTAGCACCAGTTGCACTAGTTGCTCCAGTTGCTCCAGTAGCGCCAGTATTTCCTGTTGGACCAGTAGGACCTTTAGGTATCCAGATTTCCCACTGTGCATTGCTTAAATAATTAATTGGGTCGCCTAGTTGACCACTTGCTTTAGCAAGATAGAGTTGTCCATCTGATCCTCTTACTACTGCAATGTTTGGCACGTAACCAGATGATGGGTTGTAGTTTCCTAAATAATAAATTCCAAATGCATCACCAGTAGCACCAGTAGCACCAGTTGCACCTGTCGCACCAGTATTACCAGTTACACTTGCACCAGTATTACCTGTTGCCCCTTGAGGTCCAACAATTTGTCCTACGCTACTCCACGCTGAACCATTCCAAACATACAAGTCACCATCTGCATCAACTATGTAAGCATCATTTACATCATTTGCCCCAGTTGGTAGGGATCCAGTAACAGCAACGCTTCCCTTAAAATCAATTGATGTTCCTTGCGGACCTGTTGCTCCTGTATTTCCAGTTGCACCTGTTTGACCATTAGCACCCGTATTTCCAGTAACACTCGCACCAGTTGCGCCAGTATTACCTACAGCACCAGTAGTACCTGTAGATCCTGTCAAACCAGTGGATCCAATAATAGATGAACTAGAGTTTGTACCGCCTGAGGTAAGATCTAGATAATAACCTCTAGCATCCCCACCTGCTTCAAAAAAGCGAAGCTTGTTTTGATATACATCAATAATTACACCATCACTTAAAGTATTATTTGTGACTGGTTTATTAAGGAAAATTTCTCCACCTTCATTACCATTGGATAAGGTAGATCTAACGCTTCCATTAACTGAAAGATTAGTTCCATCAAAAGTAAAGTTTGCTGAGCCTGTTGCATTGTTAGAACCATCTTTATAAACAACTTGATTAGCAGATCCTGCTACTGGTCCTGTTGCACCAGTAGCACCCGTGTTACCAACTGCTCCAGTATTTCCAGTTACACCCGTTAAACCAGTTGCTCCAGTATTTCCAGTAACACTTACACCTGTTTGACCAGTTGCACCTACTGCTCCAGTCGCACCTGTTATACCAGTAGCACCTGTAGGTCCCGCAACAGTTGAGTTAGCACCAGTCGCACCAGTTGCACCAGTTTGACCTGCACCAGTTGCTCCAGTATTACCTTGTGCGCCAGTTACACCAGTCGCACCAGTTGAGCCAGTTGCACCTGTAGCACCAGTAGCACCTTCGTCCCCAATAGCATTGCTAGATGCTTGTAACCAAAAACCATCATAATAAACAAACATCATTCCATTTGCTGGGTCAAACCAAACATCACCTGTAACTGCTCCTGTAGGTGCTACATCTTCTGCTGTAGAAAATACTCCACTCTCTCCAGTTGCTCCAGTATTTCCATTTGCTCCAGTGTTTCCTGTAGCACCAGTAGCACCCGTTAAACCAGTTATACCTGTTGCACCTGTTTGACCATTTGCACCAGTAACTCCAGTATTTCCAGTTATACCTGTTAACCCAGTTGCACCCGTTGCACCCGTTTGTCCTGTAGCACCAGTTTGTCCAGTAACACTTGCACCAGTTGCACCAGTATTACCAGTTAAGCCTGCTGAGCCTTTTAATGAGATAGACAGTGTTACTAGATCATCATGAGAAAATGATCCATACCCTGTATGCGAAGATACGTTAAATATTACATAACTTCCATCTACAGTTTCATTTGTAACTGTGCCATCTACGCAAGAAGTAAACTGGTAAGTAGCATAAGTTCCAGGATTACTTTGACTTGTTAAAGTTAAGTAACCACTTTGCATACTTAAAAATAAATCATGAAGTGTTGTATTTATTCCGTAAGGATTGTCATCTACTACAATTTGACTGCTTGTTGTAAACGGTAGCGTTACAAATCCTACATAATCATTGGTTGGATCTCTATCTCCATTATTTGTTAAATCTATCTTATATGTCCAAGAGAATGCACTGATTCCATCAGCACCTGTTGCACCAGTTGCTCCAGTATTCCCAGTTACACCAGTTAATCCTGTTGCACCAGTGTTTCCTGTTGCACCAGTTAATCCTGTTGCTCCTGTGTTACCAGTTAAACCAGTAGCACCAGTCTGTCCTGTTGCACCAGTAGCACCAGTTGCTCCACCTGCTGTAGGACTAAGAAGTTCAAGCCAATTATCTTTTTGAACCATTGATCCCGCTGGGGACACAGCAACTGATGAAACATTTGATGCTGTTTTTGCATAACTAAAAGTAGTTGCAGTTCCAGTAGCAGTTACTGTGTAAGTTCCATTAAATGTGGCATCTACACCACTAACAACTACCGTATCTCCAACTGTTAAATTGTGGCTTGCTGAAGATGTTAAAGTTGCAACGTTTCCTGATAATACTTTATTTGTTATTGAGAATGGATCGTAAGCAAATACAAATGTTTTATTTATATCTGAACGAATTGCAAGATCGCCGCGCTCAACTGATAACTCAAGCATTGCCGTCTCGCTAGCAACAGGGTATGAATCAGATATTGATAACCCAGGCAGTTGGGAAATTTTAATTTTTGCATTAGAATCTAACTCAGCGACACCACTTGCTGCGCCTTTTTGAGTAAGAGGAACATAGTCCCCTAAAGATCCAGTTGCTCCTTGTATAGAATCTATTTGCTCTCTATATGTTTGAGCAACAATTCCAGCTGTTAATAATTCTTCTATACTTTGCTGAGTAAAAGAAGGTTGTTCTGGAAGTGTTAAATTATCAGTTACATCTAAAATTACTCCAACGGCAGCGCCAGGCTCTATGGCACTTCCAGCGGAGTCCCAAGTGACTCTTATTGTTATAGGGTTAGATGAGTCATTTACTACAGTTGTTATTTCATATCTAATTGCTCCAGCATTATTATCGTATAAATAAACACGTTGGCCTACTGCTATATCTGCAGGACCATATAATCCAGACTCATCAATAAAAGTTCCAACTAAAGTATAAACTCCAGCACTAAACTCTGTTACAGAGGATATTGAAAATCTACCTGATAATGGTTTCACTTTTTAGCCCCTCCTTAATTAAAATTAAATCTAATAAGTCTATTAGCAGCAGGCATTCCTAAAGATATTTGATTATAAGTTACTCCACCAATAATTGAATATATACTAGAGTTAGGCGTAACCATTGCATAAGTATCTTCACGCCAAGCAAATATCTGAGGCGGATATCTATCACTATCACTAGAGTTTAAACCAACTGCTGCATAATTAAATATAAGTGGAGAAGCAACGCTAGAAGGAAGTCTCATAGAGCCTCCTAGAAGAGTAACGGTGTTTGTTCCAGAAGGAGCGTATAAAGTAACTGTTGATGTAACTCTAGCCATGTTAAATCCTCTTGAATAACTTCCAGAAGACCCATTGCTACTACCTGTATTACCTACAGTCACAGTAAATGTATTAGAGTCTGAAACTGTTACTGTTAAAGATTGAGCGCCTGAAATATTTGTATTTCTAATAATTACTCTATCTCCAGTTGTTAGCCCATGGGAAGTAGATGTAACTGTTAATGTTGTAGTAGAACGACTCCATGTAAGCGCTGATTTTTGGTCAACATCATATGAGTGTAAATAAAATTCTTCACCAGAAGTGCTTTGTACTTGATATCTTTCAATATAAATAGATGACCCAGCGCCTGCTGGTCCCGTAGGTCCTGTAGCACCTGTTACACCAGCACCAGTTACTCCAGTTACACCTGTATTACCAGTTACACTCGCACCAGTTGCGCCAACTGCACCCGTTACACCTGTATTACCTTGCGCACCCGTAGGTCCTGCAACAGTTGAGTCAGCACCAGTTGCTCCTGTATTACCAGTAATACTTGCACCAGTTGCTCCAGTAGCACCAGTTACACCAGTATTTCCAACTGCACCCGTTTGTCCTGTAGCACCAGTTTGCCCAGTAACACTTGCACCAGTTGCACCAGTTGCACCTGTATTACCAGCAACAGTTGAGTTAGCACCAGTAGGTCCAGTATTTCCAGTAATACTTGCACCAGTTGCACCAGTTGCACCTGTTAATCCAGTTGCTCCTGTATTACCAACTGCTCCAGTTTGTCCCGTTGCTCCAGTATTTCCAGTAACACTTACACCTGTTTGACCAGTTACACCAGTATTACCTTGCGCACCAGTATTTCCTTGTGCACCAGTTTGCCCAGTAACACTCGCACCAGTAGCACCAGTAGCACCTGTTGCACCAACCGCACCCGTAGGTCCTGCAACAGTTGAGTCAGCACCAGTTGCTCCAGTTGCACCAGTTGCACCATTTAATCCTGTTACACCCGTATTACCAGTTACACCTGTATTTCCAGTTGCTCCAGTATTTCCAGTTACACTCGCACCAGTTGCGCCAGTTGCGCCAGTTGCGCCAGCACCAGTAGCACCAGTTGCACCAGTGTTACCTGTACCAGTTGGTCCAGTTGAACCTGTACTTCCTGTATTACCAGTTGCACCAGTTTGACCTGCACCAGTAGCACCTGTTACACCTGTTAATCCTGTAGGTCCAGTCGCACCAGTTTGACCTGAACCAGTTGCACCAGTTGCTCCCGTTGCACCAGAAGGACCAACAATTTGTCCTACACTGCTCCAACTAGATCCGCCCCAAACATATAAGTCACCATCAGCATTAACAATGTATGCATCATTAGTTGTATTACCAGTTGGTGGTAAGTTGCCAGTTGCTGCAACACTTCCACGAACATTTATAGATGTTCCAGCAGCACCAGTATTTCCAGTTACACCAGTGTTTCCAGTAGGTCCAGTTCCACCTGTTGCACCTGTTGCACCAGTAGGTGCGCCAGCAGGACCCGTCGGTCCTGTTGCACCTGTTGGGCCCGCACCAGTTGAACCAGTTCTTCCTGTTACACCTGTTGGACCAGTATTACCTTGTGGACCAACTGGTCCTCTAGATGAAGCAAATGCTCCTTGAGAATTTGATACTGGGGCTACTCTGTCTAAGTTAGAGAAATTAACACTATTTACGCCAGTTAATAAATAAAATTTAAAACTATAAGCCCTAGCCCCTGAAATTCTTACTGTCGCTGTGTAATACCACCCAATTGGAGATAGATCTCTATCATCTGTACATGGAAGTGTGATTGAAAATGCACCAGAAGCATTTAAAGTTTCTGCCTGTGGGTCACTAATAATTACTGCATCATTAGCATCTAAAATTCTGCCAGAAGGTGTAAAAGTTACTGTTCCAGCGGCAGCGCTTCCATTTGTATTCGTGAAGCTGCCCGTGATCGTTCTAGTGGATACATCCGCTGGATATGGCATTAAATCTCCAAAATACTATCACTCGAACACGTCTGAACGAGGTAGAACTAGATAGGTCTTTCTATATTCTACAAGATTTTTAACACTCTTACTTTTTTATTTTATTAAAAAGTGCTTATAAAGTTGTCTTTATTATAGAGCATTTTTCTACCTGCTAGCTGGGATAATGCTTATATCTCTACGAGGGTCGTAACCTTCTCCAATTACCATTGTTAAAACTCCAGCAGGGGACTCAAGCCCTGTTCTATCTCTAAACCAGGCAGAGCCAGGATCTAGAGTCGGACACTGCGCCCAAAATCTAGGACCTATATCCATGCTTTTAAAATGGTGATAATGACCAGATAACCAAACATCACAATTGCCAAGAGCAGTCTGTCCTGCTGCTTGACCTGAAAGATATTTAATTGGATCTCTAGATTGATGACCGTGAAATAAACCAAGCATAGTTCCATTTATATTTATTGCTAGAGTTTGATGATCACTTTCTGGATATCTAAACTCAACGTGGGCTAAGTTTTCATTCTCTGCGCAAGCGTCCTGCACAGCGCTAGCAATCTCGGTGTTCCAACCATCTGCTGGATTAGCAACTACTTGCCTAGTTACCTCATCATGGTTTCCATTAACTACTGGAACAACTACTCGATCTGATATCTCAGCAAATGCTTTTACTTGAGACATTAATAGTCTACGAGCAACTCTTGTCTGCTCGGTTAGTCCTAGATCTGAAGAAGCCTGTCCTTGCAATCTTCCATGCTGGGAAACATTTCCCTCTACATGATCTCCTAGTAATGCAATTACTGTTGTTCCTAGGCTTCTACCTATCTTGCGTAACTCTTTTAATCTGTGGATCCCGCCTTCGGTGGTTTGATGAATTCTTGCTACAGACTCTAAAGTCCCGCCGCCACTACCTTTTTTACCAATTTGTTGATCACTGGGAGCAAATACAAAAGCAAACTCTCCTGTTGCTTTTATTTCTCTAGCAGAAGGTCTCCATTTTTTTATGTCTTCTATAAGTTTTTCTAAATCTAAATCATTTTCTTTTCTTATCATCTCTGACGCAACTACATTTATTCTTGCCGACTCTAGCCACTCGCCGTCATATCTTTGCCATCTAGACCTACGAACTGATCTAACAATCCAGTCTTTGGGATCTAAATTAAACTCTTTTAAAATCTCTATGGCATCTGGCAGGTTTCCTTCTGATCTAGGGATAGAAACTAAGTATCCGCCAGTCTCATCTATCTCCATACGTGGGCGCCATGCTTCTGGCGTGTTATTTTTTCTTATATCCGAGCCTGATTCTCCAGGGGATATAAGTGCGGCTAGCTTTTCAGCTATCGACTCACTCATTAATTTTTTCTAACTTACTGTTTAAATGTTTTTTTAATTGATTAGTCTTTCCTATATAGCATCTACAGGCTCTTGCTCTGTGAAGTCTTACTGAAGCAAATGCAATGTTATGACCTTCACTAGATATAATTTCATGAATCTTTAGATTAGATACAGATCCGTTGCCAGCTTTAGTAGAGAAAATTATCTCTAAAGCCTCACGGTCTTCATCACTTACTGTGGCTAGTAATCTAGAGACTCCGCAAGGGAGACCTGTTTCGGATTTAGTTGCTGTTTTTAACTTCTCAGATAGGCTCACTATAAAGTACCCTTCTCATTCGTATGTAAGTGTTTAGATAACTAAACACTGCTTTCATACGGGTACTTTAACGGTAAATATTACTTTTAGTAGCACCTAAGCAAACTTTTTTTCAGCGTGTCTTTTTAGACTTTTTTTACCTTTTTGTCTAATTTTGCCTTTAGGCTAGGTTGTTCTTTTTTGCCTCTACAGATGCTTGCTGAGTTGTATCTATCATTCCAAGAACAAGTTCTTTAATAATTTGAACCTCTGTCATCATTTGATTATTAGTTTTATCTATCGAGTTAACTCTGTCAGCCAAAGACTGACCCCCATTTGGCCAAAGTTGATACTCGACCTTATCCATTCTATCTGATAGAGTTCTACCTTCCCCATCTACCCCAATTGCTGCGTCTATCCTTTTTGCTATTTTATAAACTGAATATAGAAAAATACAAAGCGCTGAGATTGCTCCTGTTATACCTACTATTTCATACCAAACTTGAGTACCGTTGAACATATGAAGGGAGCACCTATCTGACTAATGTCATAGTGACTTTTGACTAATGATCTAATTTTGACATATATTTAAACATCTTATTTTTTATATTGGCGAGTCTCTTCCTTTTTTGCTTTAAAAACTCTATAGTTTCAATATTGCGTAAATGGTGCATATTTATCAAAACTTGCCCTATAGTTCGTCAACGATTTACATAAAGAGGGAGTAATGGCTTTGATACAAGGACAAAAAAGACTAAGCATAAGAGCCGTTGCCCTGCGGTACGGAATACCCTCTAGAGTTGTTGCCAGAGCAGTATGGCTTGGTGAATTAAATGCAATTAAAACAACTACTGAAACTGGAAGAGAAAGAGTTTATATTCTTATTGAAGATGCGGATAAGTGGTTTTCTTCATTACCAGTTGTTTTAGAAACTGCTTATGTAAGTAGGTCAAAATGAGTACATGGGAGTACGCAAACGGCAGACTTGCACCAGGTGCAAAATGGTATGCAGAACATGGTTGGAAAATTCTTCCATGTTATGGAATATCCAATGGAAGATGTAGTTGTAACTCTTCACACACTGAGCCAAAAGATACTGGTAAACACCCAGCGATAGCCCAATGGAACGCATCTGCTACATCTGATGTAGATAAAATTTCTGAGTGGTGGTCTTCTGAACCTGATTACAACATTGGAGTCGTTTGCCGTTCTAGTGGATTTTTAGTAATTGATATCGATCCTCGTTCTGGTGGTCCAGAATCATTTGAAAAATTTGAAGCCTTACTTGAAGGCGCACTTCCATCAACTGTAGAAGCGATAACTGGTGAGTACACAATTGGTAATGGAAAAGCCATGCGTGGTCGTCACTTATTTTACAAGTGCAGTGAGTCAGAGGAGTTAGTTGGAAATCTAAATAAACAAGGCTTAAAAGGCGTTGATATCAAACATAATGGCTATGTTCTTATCGCACCTTCTAGACACTTTTCAGGTCACTGCTATGAGTGGGTAAAAGGTAAAGGCCCTCATGAAATGGAGATGGCTGAGGCACCAGAGGAGTTACTTAATGTTTTAAGAAAAAGATCAAGGAAATCTACTGGAACAAGTGTTGGTCTTGGAGACTGGTCTGCAATGGTTGGAGATATAGGAAACTATGATCCAACAATTGATGTTAGTAAAATTCTTAAAGAAGGTATTGATGAAGGTAGTCGTGCTGTAGATATATATGCACTTGCTTGTTCTCTTGCAAATAAATTTCCTGTAGAAACTGAAGCAGGTCGTCTTGCTGTTGAATCTTTAATGATTCGTTTTAATGCCGAACAAGTTAGACCCCCTCTACCACTTGAGGGAACTAATAGTGTGATGATGCACACTAGACGTGCAATTGATTTTGTTTTAAAAAATCCTAAACTAGATAGACTTTTACCTCCTGGTCACAAAGAATGGGCAGAAGGTTCTCAGAAAGAAACTAGAGCATCTCTAGGAGGAACTTCTTTAGAAAAAGTAAAACCAATTTTAGGAGTTGTTCAGCCTCCTGTTAATAGTGATAGAAACAATGCAATAATTTCTTCTATTGAAAGTGGTTACACAAATGAACAAGTTTTATCTGCTAAAAATTTAGATATACCTCCTGAGCAAGATGCTATTTCCGCCGAAGATGGTGGAACAGAGGGTATGCGAACATTTACAGATATTGGAAATGGTCGTAGATTAGTAGATACTTTTAAAGATGTAATTAGATATACACCTGGCTTAGGATGGTTTCATTGGAATAATGGATACTGGAAGCCAGATGCCGAAGGCTTAGAGGTAAGAGAGTTATCTAAAATGATTCCTACTCTTATTTCTAGTGAAACTGTTAAATATGCTGACCCAGATAAGCAAGGTGAGGCTATTAGGTGGGCTAACCAAACTAGATCAATTGCTCGTATTCGCTCTGCAATTGAAGCAGGTAACTCTGATCCTAGAATTAATAGACATGTAGAAGAGTGGGATAAGGATGAAAACCTACTAGGTGTAATGAATGGTGTTGTTGATCTTAAAACAGGAGAGTTGTTAAAGAATCGTCCTGACCTATTTATAACTAGAAGAGCGCCAGTTGGATATATTGTTGGTCAAAGAAATGTTCGTTGGGAACAATTCTTAGACTTTGCTACTGGTGGAGATAAAGAGTTCCAAGAGTGGCTACAACGTGCGGCTGGATACTCTTTGACTGGTTCTAGAAAATATGATGTTATGTTTTTAGTCTACGGTCCTGCTGGTTCTGGTAAAAATACATTTGTTGAAGCATTAGTTAAATGTTTAGGTACTCAACAATATGCTTGGCCTTTAGACTCAAGCATTCTTGCACAAAATGATGGCAGAGCAAATAGCCAAGATCTCTACCACTGGGCTGAGTTGCGTGGACGTAGAATGGTTTGGGTAGATGAATTACCTGAGTCTGAAAGATTAAAAGAAAACTCAGTTAAGAAGTTAACTGGTTCTTCTGAAATCTCTGCTCGCTCTCCTGGCGAGAAACCTTTTACTTTTAGCTCTCGTGCAAAACTTTGGGTAAGTACTAATCACAGACCAGTAATTAGTGATGATGCTATGTGGAGACGTATTAGACCAGTACCGTTTTTACATGTTCCAGAAAGTCCAGATCCAGAGTTAAAAGAGTACATATTTGATCCAGACGGTGCACTAAGTGCTGTTCTTGCATGGGCAGTAGAAGGAGCAATTAAAATTTTAGGCTCTGGATCTAAAGATGGTCTTGGTTGGTGTCGGGTTGTTAGCGATGCGGCTGAGATCTATAGAAAAAATGAAGACAGAATTGGTTTGTTCTTAAACGAAGAGACTAATGAAAATGCAGGATCTACTTTATCTGTTAAAACACTTTACACTGTTTACAGAGCATGGAGTGAAGATCGTGGAGAGAGACCTCTTACTCAGATTGCATTCCATAGAAAACTTATGGATAGAAACTTAAGCATTGTTGGTTCAGGTTCTCAGGCTACAGTTGGCGGGCGTTCTTTAATTCCTAGAGCCGTTCCTTCTGGAGAAGTAGATTGGTCTGTTGCTGCTAGATTTTCTAGGTAAATATGAAACTTAAATGGACTAAAGAAAGAGATGCCCGCTTCTGGGATAAAGTCTATGTCGAGGAAGATGAAGATTGCTGGCTTTGGTTTGCTGCTATAACTAGCAGTGGGTATGGGGCTTTTTCATATAGCAAAGGTAAATTAATAAGTGCTCATAAAATCTCTTGGGCTATACATAAAAATAATGACACTCTATCCCCACGTAATCTACAAATTATGCATCTTTGCGACAATAAAGTTTGCGTTAATCCTCATCATTTAGCCATGGGAACTGCTAGACAAAACAATCTAGATGCTTTTAAAAGAGGCTTAAATACTCCTATAAATAAGATAGTTGGTAGACCTAGTCAAAATCCTTACTGCAAACACGGACATGAACGTAGTAAAGAGAACACTATTATTAAAGATGGCTACAAACTTTGCAAACTTTGTAGACAAGAAACCTACCGTAAATCCAAACTCAAAAAACACCCCTCCCCCTAATCTCATCCTCCTCCTCTGCTTCTTACGGAATGAGAGCGCGGAAAAACGCATTTTTAAAGTAAGATATAATTAAGCATCTAACAAAGGATTCCCGTGCCACTTTTAGGAACTTCTGCTTCACAAAACACAAAAAGTTTTTTAACATTTCCACCAGAAACAATCGAATATCTTGTAGTTGGCGGCGGTGGCGGAAATAATTCAAGTCAAGCAAGCGGTGGTGGAGGCGGAAATGTACTGCTAAGTACTAGTTACTCTATAACTTCTCTAAGTTCTTGGAACATCACTGTCGGCGGCGGAGGTAGCGCATCTAGTTTTTATAATATAACAGCAGCAGCAGGTACTAGCTCTTATGGACCTGGAGGAACTTCTGGTAACGGTAACGCAGGTGGTGCTGGAGTTTCTGGCTGGTGTGGCACTGGACAAGGTTATAGTGGCGGTGGTGGCTGGGCAGGTGTAGGAGGAGGCGGCGCTTGTGTGTACAACGGTGACAGAGAAGATTATTTTGCAAGAGGTGGTAATGGAGGAGATGGTAGATCTTCTTCAATAACTGGGTCAGCTACTTACTATGGAGGCGGAGGCGGTGGATTTGCTGGTGGCAACTATGCAGCACCAGGATCTAATGGACTTGGCGGCGGTGCTAGTGCAAATACTGGCGGTGGGGCATCTGGAACTGGTTATCAACCTGCTGGCGGATCAGGAGTTGTTGTTATCGCGTATGCTAGTGATAAATCAGAATTAAGTGTTGGCGCAGGATTAACATATTCAATGTCTACTAGCTCAAGAGCAGGTTATCGTGTATATAGATTTACAGCAGGAACAGGAACGGTAACTAAATAATGCCTAAAAATGTGAGTTTTGCATAATGCCAATTCTTGGAACAATTTCTAGTAGTTATTTTCAATTACCTCCTTTAACTGTTGACTACTTAGTAGTTGCAGGTGGCGGCTCTGGAGGTAGTGGTCAATGGCGTACTGGTGGTGGCGGTGCAGGAGGTTTACGTTCTACAGTAACAGCGACTGGTGGTGGCGGTTCATTAGAGTCTGCTTTATCTTTAACTGCATCAACTAATTACACAGTTACAGTAGGAGGCGGAGGCAGTCCTAGCGGTAGTTCTACCGTTAGAGGATCTAATGGTTCTGACTCAATATTCTCAACAATAACTTCAACGGGTGGTGGAGCTGGTGGTTCTAGAGACGCACAAACTGAAGGTGCAAACGGAGGAGCCGGTGGCGGTACTCGTTTTACATCTGTTGGAACTGGAACTAGCGGTCAAGGATTTAACGGAGGATCAAACCCAACAAATTATGGTGATCATGCTGGTGGTGGCGGTGGTGCAGGTGCAGTTGGTGGAAATGCAATTTCATCTAAATCTGGTAATGGAGGTATTGGTGTTGCAACATCAATTACTGGGACGTCTACATATTATGGCGGCGGCGGGGGAGGAGGTAGTGAAACTTCTGCTGGTTCAGGTGGTTTAGGTGGCGGAGGTGCTGGAGGAGCAAACACAAATGGTGTCAATGGAAGTGCTAACACAGGTGGAGGCGCTGGAAACAACAGATCTGGTGGCTCGGGGGTAGTTATACTTAGATATCCAAACGAGTACATAATTACAGTTGGCGCAGGGCTAACAGGCTCAACAGCAACAGATGGTTCATATAAAGTTACAACAATCACTGCTGGTACAGGTAATGTGAGTTGGGCATGATAATCAATTGCAGTTACAAAGTGTATACTTCTACTATCAATATTAGAAAAGCGAGTCAATAAACATGGCACATTATGCGTTCTTAGATGAAAACAACATCGTTACCGAAGTTATTACAGGTATTGATGAGACAGAATTAATTGAAGGCCTAACCCCTGAGGTTTGGTATGGAAACTTTAGAGGACAAGCCTGCAAGCGCACCAGTTATAACAATAATATTAGAGGGATCTACGCTGGAATTGGGTATTCTTATAACTCAGATGAAGATATTTTTGTTGCTCCTCAACCTTTCCCTTCCTGGACTCGCTCAGGTTCTTTCTGGAATGCACCTACTCCAAGACCAGAAGATGATAAGTTCTACACTTGGGATGAAGACTCCCTTACTTGGATAGAGCAAACCCAGCCTTAACAAGTTTTAAATTTACTACCTATATCTCCAATTCCTTTTAGGGAATGAGAGCGCGAAAAAACAGATTCTAAATTCACGATATAATTAGTAAATACTTTTAGGAGCCTCATGCCCATTCTCGGAACGCAAGCATCACAAAACATTAAATCATTTTTAAGTTTAACTGCTGACTACCTTGTTGTAGCAGGCGGTGGCGGGGGTGGTGGTGGTTATTATGCAGGTTCAGGCGGCGGCGGCGGAGGTGGTTATAGATATTTTACATCTCAAACTTTGGCATTAGCAACTAATTATGCAGTTGCAGTTGGTGCTGGTGGCACAGGTGGAACAAATAGTGCACAAGCTACAAATGGTGGAAACTCTACATTTGGAAGTAATTCATCAACTGGTGGTGGAAAAGGTTCATCAGGATATGGCAGTACACTTTATTCTCCAGGTTCAGGCGGATCAGGTGGCGGTGGCGGTGCAATAAATGCAAATGATGCATCTAGAACTGGTGGTGCAGGAAACGCAGGTTCATACTCTCCAGTAGAAGGTTATGCTGGTGGTAATGGCCAAGGTGAGAATCAATTTGCTGGTGGTGGTGGTGGCGGTGCTAGTGAAGTTGGTAAAAATACAACTGGAGTTCATCGCGGTGGTAATGGCGGAGAAGGTAAATCTAATTCTATTTCTGGGACTTCTCAAGTATATGGTTCAGGCGGAGGTGGCGGCGGTGGTTACAGTGGTGGTTCTGAGCCTGGAGGAGTAGGTGGAACAAATGCTGGTAATGGTGGAGATAGGCAACCACCTTATGCAAGCGGTATACCAACAGCAGCAAATGCTAATTTTGGCGGTGGAGGTGGTGGTGCTTCTGCAGCAGGAGTTGCTAATGGTGCATCTGGAGGTTCAGGAGTTGTAATTATAAAATATCCTGATACTTACACAATTTCAATTGGCGCAGGATTAACTGGTACAACATCAGCGCCTGCTGGTGGGTTTAAAGTTACCACAATTACTGCTGGTAATGGAAATGTGAGTTGGGCTTAGTTTTAAAAAATGAAATACATAAGTAAAAAACTAAATATAGACACCTTTTTATCTGTACTTATAGCATCCTTATTTCTTATTCTTTTTTCAAACCAAT
>Ga0214917_10000084_pt1 | contig 103732 bp, 105 predicted proteins | sample LL_1208_BB_MetaG_FD_177983 | JGI IMG/M metagenome (GOLD analysis project Ga0214917, IMG submission 177983) | Freshwater microbial communities from Lake Lanier, Atlanta, Georgia, United States - LL_1208_BB | ecosystem: Environmental > Aquatic > Freshwater > Lake | place: USA: Georgia... | reverse complement strand
GTCAAGGCAACACCGAAGGCAACCAAAGCGATGTCCGAGTAGATGGTCCGGCTGAAAATGTTGTCAACGAGGGTTTGGCGCGATGAGGCTATGCTGCTCAAGATGTGACCTTTCGGATAACTTATCTGTTTGCTTAATTGTAGGGTTAAATCTTGTTCCACACCTTCTAAATCTCGTTCAGTCTTGGAGTCAAATGATTACCGTACGTGAACTTGAGATAACTATCGGTGCTCGAGTGCTAATGACCGGCGTCAACTTTCAAGTTTCAAAAGGCGACAAAGTGGGTCTGGTCGGAAGAAACGGTGCGGGAAAAACAACTTTGACCCGAGTGATCGCTGGAGATTTCCAGCAATCAGCTGGAACGGTTGAATCTGTTGGTCAAATTGGTTACCTACCGCAGGATCCACGAACTGGTGATCCAAATGAAACGGCAAAAGACAGAATCCTAAATGCCAGGGGTCTTGGGACGCTGCTACACAAACTAGAAGCAGCCAGAGACGACATGGGTTCAGTGGATGAGAAGGTTTATGAATCAGCGATGAATCGATACGCCAAGTTGGAAGCCCAATTTGAAGCAAATGGCGGATACGCTGCCGAAGCGGAAGCAGCGGCTATTGCTGGCAATCTTGGTTTGAAACCGAATGTCTTGAATCAGAATCTAGGGACGTTATCCGGTGGACAGCGACGCCGAATTGAACTGGCAAGAATTCTATTCTCGAATGCCGAAACCATGATTCTGGACGAACCAACAAACCACCTAGATGCGGACAGCATTGTCTGGCTGCGGGATTTCTTAAAAAACTATGCAGGCGCACTTATCGTGATTAGTCACGATTTAGACATAGTAGAAGAAACAGTAAACCGAGTTTTTTATCTTGACGCCAACAGAGCAGTTATCGACATTTACAACATGGGTTGGAAGTCCTACCTAAAACAAAGAGAGACCGACGAAGAAAGACGAAAGCGCGAACGCGCCACGGCTGAACGAAAGGCAAGTATTCTGCAAACCCAGGCCGCCAGGTTTGGAGCTAAGGCAAGTAAAGCGGCGGCTGCGCATCAGATGGCTCGAAGAGCGGAAAAACTTCTTAGCGGCCTAGAGGAGATTCGAGAGCAAGACAAAGTTGCGAACATTAGATTTCCAGAACCGCAACCCTGTGGGAAGACGCCACTGTTTGCACATAATCTCAGCAAGAACTACGGATCACTAGAAGTTTTCACTGCTGTGGATTTGGCAGTCGACCGCGGATCAAAAGTTGTCATCATCGGATTGAACGGTGCAGGGAAGACAACGCTACTTAGGATATTGGCTGGTGTGGAGTTACCCGACACGGGCCAGATAGACCCAGGTCATGGTCTAAAGATTGGTTACTACGCCCAAGAGCACGAAACTCTCGATGTTGCAAAAACGGTTTTGCAGAACATGCAGGATGCAGCTCCCGAATTGGTTGAAACCGAAGCACGAAAAGTTTTAGGTTCTTTCCTCTTCACAGGAGATGACGTGAATAAGCCAGCGGGAGTTCTCTCTGGTGGAGAAAAAACTAGACTCGCTCTAGCCTCGCTGGTTGTTTCAAGGGCAAACGTTTTGCTGCTCGATGAACCAACAAATAACTTGGACCCAGCAAGCCGTGAGGAGATATTGAAGGCCCTGGCAACCTTTACTGGTGCGATTGTCTTGGTCTCTCACGATGTTGGGGCGGTAGATGCGCTTAATCCTGAACGGGTATTGGTTATGCCTGATGGTCAGGAAGACCTTTGGAATGACGGTTACCGAGACTTAATCGTTTTGTCTTAGGGATCTTTCAGCAGGGCTAATAGAGTAAAAGAGCAGATTCGGAAAGGAAAACCAATGAATCTTTTGATGATTACCCAAGCTATGTTCATGCTTGGTTTTGTATCAATGGCCGCAGCTACTTTTTACTTCGTGCTTCAACGCGGTGAATACAAACCAGAGAACCGCGTAACGGTAACTTATGCTGCGACGATCACGTTTATTGCCGCAATTATGTATTGGCAGATGAAGGACATTGTCGGATTCGGTAGTACATTGCAGCCTATCGTTGCTCAAATTGAAGCAACCATGCCGGTTCGATATCTCGACTGGGTCCTAACCACTCCACTTTTGCTTCTCGAATTTGGAATTATTGCAGCGATTGCGGGAGCTCCGAAAGGTCTAACCTATCGTCTTATCGTTGCCGACTTGGTCATGATTATCACTGGATACCTGGGTGAAATCGGCCCAGTTGGTTCTGGTGGAAACTATGTGAACTTCGTTATCTCTTCAATCGCTTGGCTCTATATCATTTATCTGATCTGGAATGTCGTTCCAGGTAAAGCTAGCGCTGAAGTTAAGAAGGCCATCAAGAACATGAAGTTATTTGTCATCTTCGGTTGGGCTATCTATCCAATTGGAACCGCGGTGCAAGAATTCCTTCAGCTTAACCAAGCCGATGCGGCGAATCTGGAACTAGCTGTTTGTTTAGCGGCAATCATTTATGTAGTTGCAGATGTGGTAAACAAGGTTGGTTTTGGAATAGTAGCGCTAAGCGCACTTAAGAAAAAATAAGTTAGAAAACCCTAATAGCCTGACTGCTTATGCGGTCAGGCTATTTTTCTAAGATCTTGTCTTCGATTTCGCCATCGACATCTCTGTTTAGCGAAGCGAGTTTTCGTGGTGCTTGTCCAGACATGTGCCTACGGTCTTGGCCGATGTTCCAAATCACAGCGCCGAACGCCATTAGGCCAAAAATAATCCATTGGAATGCATAGCTGAGATGGTTTCCTTCAGATAACTGTGGCTTTCCTAAATCTTTACCACGTTCAAGCTCAGGCGATTCGGCGACCAAACGACCGTAGGCCTGCAGATAGATCTTCTGGTCAGCTATTGCAGAGCTTGCTTTTTCTAAATCGATATTTGGTAATTGCCCGGAAGGCGCTTGTCTTCTGTCGGGCTTTTCAGTTGGTCTCAAGCGAACTGTGAGCGATCGTTGTTCTTCATTTAGTTGAGGAATGTTGTCAGGAGCATCTTGCTTGGTGCCAGTGGGCAGCCAACCTCGTTCAACCCAGAAGATTGCTCCTGAATCCGTTTTGAATGCTGCGATCTGCAAAAAGCCTGGGTTCCCATCGAATGGTCGATTACGTACCAAAAAAATTTTTTCGGGTAAGTACTTGCCGGAAAGTGTTACCGCGCGAAACTCAAGCTGTGGTGTCCAGCTTTGGTTTAGCTGAAGCACTTCTTTCAACGCAGTAGAGTCCAAAGCATAGTTTTTATTGATAATGCCATTTGCCCGCGAAACTTCATTCTGTCTTGAAAATTGCCATTGGGAAAGAAACCAGCAAGCAACCGAGAAGATAGCCGCGATCAGAAACCAAGACCCCCATCTTGCAAGATGGGCTCGGTTATTTGCCTTCATCGTCTGCCTTCCTAAAGGCATCGGCTCCAATTGATAGGGTAGGGGCTTCAACTTTGGCCGCCTTATTGGAATCTCTGGCGCTTCCTTCATTAGCGATAATCACAGCAAAGTAGGGTAAAAACACTGCGCCGATTGCAAAAAATAGTGTTGCCCAGCCGAGCGGAACGATAACGGCAAGAACAATACAGATAACCCTGATTATCATCGCCACGGTGTATTTAATAAAACGGCTACGACGCTCTTGATCAGGGGCGATTTCGACGGAAGTTACAGACTGCCGTTTTGCCATATTGTCCTCCGATTTAAAGCTCTCAAGACAAGCCTAGATATAGACTTGACCTAAATACGGCCTAACTGGCCAATTCACCTGAAGGCGTAAAAATAATGTCTCGTGTTGTTCTTGTTACCGGTGGAAACCGGGGTATCGGTAAATCTATTGCTGAAAGTTTCGTATCCGCTGGTTATAAAGTTGCTGTCACTGTTCGATCGGGTGAAGGACCAGCAGGAACTCTAAGTGTCAAAGCCGACGTAACCGACGGTTCATCTTTAGATGCCGCGTTTGCCGAAGTAGAGGAAAAACTTGGCCCGGTTGAGATTTTGGTGGCTAATGCCGGTATCACCAAAGACACCTTGCTGATGCGCATGACTGACGAAGAGTTTGAGTCGGTAATTGACACAAACCTTTCTGGCACATTCAGGGTTCTTCGTCGGGCAACTAAGTCCATGATCAAGGCAAAATACGGAAGGGTCATATTGATCGGTTCAGTGGTGGCCCTTCTGGGTAGCCCAGGTCAAGTCAACTATTCTGCTTCGAAGAGCGGGCTGGTCGGCATGGCTAGATCACTAACCCGTGAACTGGCTGGACGTGGAATAACTGCGAATGTTGTCGCCCCAGGGTTTATTGACACTGATATGACTGCAGAACTCAGCGAAGAAGTCCAAGCTGAGTATAAAAAGCGCATTCCAGTGGGACGTTTTGCATCTCCTGAGGAAGTGGCGAAAGTGGTGCTTTGGCTAGCAAGCGATGACGCCTCATACATCTCAGGAGCAGTAATCCCTGTTGATGGCGGACTTGGTATGGGTCACTAACAGCAAAAATGCCCTAAAACTGGCAGAATTGCTCAGGGGGAGAAAAGAAAGCTAATCAAAGGAAGAATATGGGAATCCTCGAAGGCAAGAAAATCCTCATCACCGGTGTTCTAACTGAAGCATCCATTGCGTTCTCGGTTGCACGACTAGCGCAAGAGCAAGGCGCCGAGATAATTCTTTCTTCCTACGGAAGAATGCTCCCAATAACCGAAAAAATAGCTCTTAGGCTTCCTAAGCCCGCTCCTGTTATCGAACTCGATGCCACCAGCGATGAAGATCTATCTGCTCTTCCTGACCGCGTTCGTGAACATCTTCCATACTTGGATGGAATTGTTCATGCAATTGCATTTGCTCCCGGCACAGCTCTGGGTGGAAACTTCCTCAGCACTGAGTGGCCTGATGTTGCAACTGCAGTGCAGGTTTCTGCCTTCTCACTAAAATCCATCACCATGGCCGCTAGACCCCTACTTCGCGAAGGTTCTTCGGTAGCTGGATTGACTTTTGATGCAAGTGTCTCCTGGCCGGTATACGACTGGATGGGTGTTGCCAAAGCTGCTTTTGAATCAACAGCGAGATACCTAGCGCGTTACCTCGGACGTGATGGAATCAGAATTAATCTGATTTCAGCAGGTCCACTTAGAACTCCAGCTGGAAAGAGCATTCCAGGTTTTTCTGAAATGGAAGACATTTGGGTCACCCGCGCTCCAATGCACTGGGAACTTGCTGACACCGAACCAGCGGCGAAGGGTATTGTCGCGCTGCTAAGTGACTGGTTCCCAGCTACTACCGGAGAAATTATTCACGTTGATGGAGGTTTACACTCAACCGGTCACTAGAGACCAAGAATATTAATAACATCGGCTAGATCACCTGAATCAATCAGCACGTCTGCTACAGCTCTAACTCTGGGTTTTGCGCAAAAGCCGATGCTCAATCCAGCAACCTGCATCATATCTAAATCGTTAGCACCATCACCGATTGCAATAGTTTGCTCTGGTTTTAAACCAAGCTCAGTAGCCCATTCCAAAAGAGCGGTGGCTTTTGCAGGCTTATCAATAATCGGCGGAACCACATCTCCGGTTAATTTAGCGTCGCGAATTTCAAGTAAATTGGCTCGGTAGAAATCCAAACCAATAGTCTTTGCAAGCGGAGCCAGAATTTGTTCAAATCCACCGCTAACCGCCGCCACTTTTCCACCCGAGGCGTGGACAGCTTCAATGAGTTCCTTGGCTCCTTTGGTCAATCGGATCTGATCCTTGGCCCGATCCAGAATGCTCTCTGATAAACCAGCTAGTGTTGCAACCCTCGCTCTGAGGCTTCCAGCAAAATCCAATTCTCCGCGCATGGCTCGTTCGGTAACCTCAGCCACTTCAGCGCCTTTACCAGCAAACTCAGCCAGGACTTCAATAACCTCTTGTTCAATCAGGGTCGAATCAACATCAAGTACCACAAGAAATTTGGCCTGATTTGGGTGAGCAGTCATAATGAAAACTATATTGGGTAATCCATCGTTAGAGCTTTGATTCGAGTGTCTAAACTTTTGCAACCCAACAGGTGAAATAGGCTAAAGCCATCATGAAACAAGTCCTTTCTTTCCAAGACCTATCCGTTGTCCGCGGCGGCAAAAAGATTCTGGATAACATCAATTGGTCGGTAAATGAAGACCAACGCTGGGTAATTGTCGGCCCTAATGGGGCAGGAAAAACGACACTGCTCAAAATTGCGGCGGCTCAACTCCAACCGAGTTCAGGATCGGCTTCAGTTCTAGGGGAGCGGTTAGGTGAGGTTAATGTTTTTGACCTCAGAACCAGAATTGGTTTTGGTTCAACGGCAATAGCTGGTCGAATACCTAACTCTGAAACAGTAATGGATGCAGTTATGACAGCCAGCTACGCCATCACTGGAAGATTCAAGGAAAAATATGAAGATGTCGATGAACGCAGAGCAAAAAGGGTGCTGGGAGAGTGGAATCTAGCCGAACTAGCCGATCGGCCATTTGGAACACTGAGTGATGGCGAGAAAAAAAGAACTCAAATAGCCAGAGCGGTAATGCCTGATCCAGAGTTACTACTGCTGGATGAACCAGTGGCAAGCCTTGATATTGGTTCACGAGAGGCAACAATCAAAATTCTAAGCGGGTATGCATCTCACCCCAAAGCTCCAGCAATCATCATGGTTACCCACCATTTAGAAGAAATACCAGTTGGTTTTACCCATGCCTTAGTCATCGCTGAGGGCAAAATTGCAGCTTCAGGCCCGATTAATCAAACTTTGACCACCGACGTGCTGAGCCAGGCTTATGGCTTGGAGTTAGAGGTCGTATTTCTCAATGGCCGCTTTGCGGTTAGGGCAAAATAGGTGTTGGAATAAGCATTTTGCCTCTGGTATAGTTGTCCCTTGGTGCCAAAACACCGCAAATCCCAAGTATTGAAAGAATTTATCTTATGAAGGCTGACATCCACCCAAAGTATGAGCCAGTTGTATTCCGCGATCTAGCATCCGGCGTTGCTTTTCTGACTCGTTCAACTGTTACCTCAACTAAGACCATTGAGTGGGAAGACGGTAACACCTACCCAGTCTTCGATGTTGAAATCTCATCTGCTTCACACCCGTTCTACACCGGTAAGCAGAGAATCCTAGACTCAGCTGGTCGTGTTGAGCGCTTCAACGCCAGATACAAGAAGTTTGGTTCACAGAACTAGTTTTGAAATGAAATTGGACCCCGACTGGGGTCCAATTTTTTTAGTTTAAGGTTCTAACTGGCCAGCCAAATTGGGGTACGTAATCAGGTCGCTCCTGTTTGCGCCAAGCAGCGTAGCTCTGTTCGATCTCATCCGCCCATTTAGCCTGCAAATTGTGGAGCTCTTCGAGTGAATTTGGAAATGATACGACTGGTTTTTGTTGAGCCATGAAGTATCTAAGAATGGCCAGGCCGACATGGCCGGCGGCGATTGCATCATCACTTGCGGTGTGAGCGTTTTCAAGAGGAACACCATATCGCTCTGCCGCAGATTCCAAAGTTCTTTTGCCTTTGCGATATTTATCAACAGTTTTGTCGATGACCAGAGGATCAATTACAAAGCCGAATCTGAGCGGTTCCAAACCGTGACGCTTAGCTTCGTAATTAAGAATCGTGAAGTCGTAAGGGGCGTTATAGGCAACTACTGGGATACCTTTATCAAAACAATCCTGAATGGCAGCAATAATCTCGGTGACTCCAGACTTACTATCCTGAGCATTCACCACATCGGCGTCAAAAACCTTATGAACCCGACTGGATTCTGGTGGGATTGGAACACCTGGATTGATTAGCCAATCCCGACCTCCGTCTAAAAGCTCTCCGGAGGAATTGATTAGATGCAAAGCAGCAGTGACAATCCTGGACTCTTTAAGGTCCAAGCCTGTAGTTTCAGTATCAAAAACTGCAACCTGGTCTAGCCAGCTTGGTAATGGTAATTTCGTATTCTCGATATTCACCCAATCAGACTAGTCGCATGCCCAGACAAACTCATGATGGTAGCGGGGTAGAATTGGCTTATAAATGTGCAAGATAAGGGGAAAGATTTAGCTATGGTGTCAGCAGCCGTACTTATGGATCGCGCACAAGCAAGGGCTGAAAAAAGAAGTCTGAGCGTAAACGGGGTAATTTCGGATTATTGGTTTTATCCAGCAAAAAAGTCCAATGCCAAAAACATCGTCTTGATTCATGGTTACCGAGGAGATCATCACGGCCTAGAGTCTTTTGCCGGCGGTTTAGAGGATTTCAACGTTTACTCGCCTGACATTCCTGGCTTTGGAATCAGCCAGCCCTTGAACAAAAAACACACTTTAGATAATTACATCGAATGGCTAATTGATTTTGTAGCAGAGCTTGGATTAAAGCGGCCAATTGGTATTGGTCACTCCTTCGGGACTCTAATGGTTTGCGGCGCTCAGTCTAAAAAACCTATCTTTGAAGCCTTAGTCTGCATTAACCCCGTTGCTGGTGGTGTCACCAAAGGGTTATCTAGACTTCTCATGATTTTCGTAAAGGGATACTACTGGCTATCACACAAGATGCCTGAAGGCATAAGCATGAAGATGCTAAAGACAAGTCTGCTGGTGGATTCAATGAGTGCATACACCACTAAATCCAAGGACAAGGACCTGCGTCTTTGGATTAAGAAGCAGCATCAAATGCACTTCAATAGCTTTGCCAACTCGGATGTGGTCTGGGAAAGCTACGTCGCATCTATTTCAAATACCCTGCAACCATACGTTGCTGATCTAACAGTTCCAATTCTCCTGGTCGCCGCAGAGAAGGACGAGGTGACTCCAGTATCGGCTGTTCTAAAACTCAAAGATAGACTTCCGCAGGCTCAAATGCACGAGGTTCATAACTGCGGACATTTGGTGCACTACGAAGCAGCCCAAGAGACAGTTGATCGTATTGCTACCTTTATCAACGGTATGAAGTCCTAATGGAGGCAATCTACTTCGACGCTAGATTTATCAGGCTTGATTATCACGATGGAATCAGCAGATTTAGCGTTGAGCTGATTAATGCGTTAGCCAAGAATTACGAAGTTGTTGCAATAATCCACGACCAGAAACAACTGGACTATCTACCCAAGGGAATTAAGAGCCTAAAAGTAAATTCACCGGAATCAGCTTCAGAGTTTTTCATAGCAAACAAGTTGAACCGTGTCGGAGCCAAATTGGTCTATTCCCCAATGCAGGTTATGGGGAGCTGGGGAAGAAAATACCGATTAGTACTTACCCTGCACGACCTTATCTACTATCGTCATCGCAAGCCGCCACAGGATCTAAACCTGGTTATCAGAATTCTTTGGCGTTTATACCACCTAAGTTATTGGCCTCAACGAATCTTGCTTAATCGAGCAGACGCAGTCGTCACTGTTTCAGAGACAACAAAAAAGTTAATCGAAAAACATCGGCTAACTAGGAAACCAGTTGAGGTGATCTACAACGCTGTCACCCCAGTTAAGTCTCCAGCTAGAGCGTTTCCAACAACCAGGGACGTACTATACATAGGCTCGTTTATGCCATACAAGAACGTTGAAACTCTAATTCGTGGCGTTGGGCTATCCGATGGTTTTACGCTGCACCTGCTAAGCAAAATCACTGTCGATCGTGAGAGGCAGCTACAGCTATTAGCTAAATCCAGTAACTGCAATGTCGTTTTTCACAGAGGTGTTAGTGACGAGAAGTATAGGGGGCCACTGAGTCGTGCTTTTGCGTTACTAACAGCTAGCAAAGATGAGGGATTTGGAATCCCACTAATAGAGGCGATGGCTCAAGGGACACCGGTGCTGGTTTCTGACTTAGAGATATTTAGAGAAGTTGCGCAAGAAGCCGGAACCTATTTCGACCCTGTAAGTCCCGAGCAATTAGCTAATGGGCTAAATGAACTTGCCGATAAATCTAGGTGGCTAGAAAAATCCAAAGCTTCTATCTCAAGGTCAAAATTCTTCAGCTGGGAAGAATCTGCCGCGAAATTGGCGAGAATTCTCAGTCAGCCAAACTTATAGGGGAGTAGTGACTAACACTCCACTGTCCGTCTTGATGGCTCAGTCGGTTAAGGCTCAGGTTTTCCAGACGATCATTTGACAGCGGAAGCTCGCCCTGCGAGGCAATCTTCACCAGTTTGCGAATCAAAGACCCATGCGATACGCCAAGCACTCGAAGTCCGTCGTATTCGTTCGCGATAATTTCTAGCAGTCGGTTTGATCTAGCCTCTAAATCCTCCATGCTTTCTAAGCCAGGGATTGGTTCCTTGCTTTCAAATCTGGTTCGCCATTCGGTATGTGACAGCCCTTCCGCTTCACCAAAAGACCTCTCAATAAGTTCTGGAATGATAACCACTCGAAGCCCCAAAATCTCAGCAATCTCCTGAGCAGTGTCTTTAGCTCTGGAAAGCGGGGAGGCGGCGATAACATCCCAATCGGAAATGTTGAATTTAACAGCCGCTGATTTAGCCTGTGCGATACCGATTTCATTTAGTGGAATGTCACTCGAACCTTGTAGCCGCAGCTGCGCATTCCAATCTGTTTGTCCATGACGGACCAGACCCAGAACAGTATTAGTCAATTAGAAGCCTTTCTAGTGCGATAGAGGTATTGGCTTCAATCTTCGCTGTTGCTAGAGAATCTGCCCGGGTCGGTCCGATGTTGACAATAACTATTGGCTTTGCAGCCTTGGCGGCAAGTTTTGCAAATCTAAATCCTGAATTCACTGTCAGCGATGATCCAGCAACTATCAACCCATCTGCTTCATCTAGCATTTTCATTGCTGTTTCAACACGATTTACCGGGACCGCCTCGCCAAAAAAGACAACATCCGGTTTGTAAACACCACCACACTTTAGGCAGCTTGGCACCTGAAAAGTTTCTGTTCCAGCCACTTCAGCGTCACCATCAGGGGTGAATTCAACATTCGAATCTTTCTGGATGCTTGGATTCAATTCTTCAAGCAGTAGGTCCATCTGCACTCTGCTGATCACCGATCTGCAACCTAGGCAAATCACTCGATCAAGCCGTCCATGGAGATCGACCACATTTTTGCTACCTGCTTCCTGGTGCAGGCCATCCACGTTTTGAGTTACTAGAGCAGAGATAGTCCCAGCTGCCTCCGCCTGCGCTAAAGCAAAATGCCCTGGGTTTGGTTTAGCCAGCGCTATTCTCGACCAACCAACATAGCTTCGAGCCCAGTAGCGTTGCTGTGCTTCAAATGATCCCATGAAAGTGTCATAGGTCATCGGGTGTCTTGCCACGCGGCCTTCACCTCGATAGTCAGGAATACCCGAATCAGTGCTTAATCCAGCTCCAGTTAGAACCAGCAACTTCTTTCCAGCAATACGTTCGCGCGCCACTTCAATCGAATAGTGGGCGGCATGCGAAAGTTGGGGGTTCTCAATTTGGGACATTAGTTAGAAGTTTACAACTTCAACTAATTGATAAGTGACTGGCAACCTGTTTCATGCGGGAATAGTGGCCGAACAGTAAGACGCCAAATCTTTCCATCAGAGCTAAAGCGTGATGCCGAGTTCAACTTGGGTAGCAGTGCATTAAACTTCACGTTTTCCGCAGAAGTCATTTGCTGGCATGTGCCCGTCCATTGAAGAGGTTTCGAACCAAACCATTTATGCGTATTAGTGAACTCATCGGTTTTTGACTCAACAGCCATGTATAGCCACTTGGTTGGTTTCCAGACAGTTGGTCTAGATTTTGTCCACATAAACTCTGGGCTGAATGCTTCAACTTTGCTAACGAACTTAGAAGCAGCGCGTCGAGCGTATAACTTTTCAAGCGGCCTCACGTCGCTGTCAAAACCTAGGGCATATACCGAAACCTTCACCTGAGGTGCTCTAGGTGAAGCTTGACTTACAAAAACTGTGTCCGGTACGTCGACAATTCCAGTACTGCCCCAATCAAACTTTGGATCCGTAACATTCACTTTGTTGGCAGCAGCTAAAATCCTAGCCACAGCGGAAAACTCAGTTTTCTGCATGAAAGATGTCACAAATTGACCAGGATACTGAGCTGTCTGGATTCTGCTTGGAACAATCAAAGTTCCATCACTGTATAGGACAGTTGGCGTTCTGCTAAAGACATAGTCAATCGGGGAGTATCCACCAGTGCTTTGAATCAGCAAAGCCACATAACGACTTGAGGGTGTGGCCGCTTGCGCCAAACCAGTAGTGGTAAGACCGAGGAGCAGACCGATGACAGCTACTACTTTTACCAGACGCATGCTTCCCTCCAGATTTACTTCTTTGCCTTGATTATGTCTTAGTGGAGAGATATCTGACAGTAGTTTCCAACAGAGAATATGCTGTGTCCGAAAGGGGACTTGAACCCCTACCCTCGTAATGAGGACTAGCACCTCAAGCTAGCGCGTCTACCATTCCGCCACCCGGACTCTGGGTGATGCAGGTTTGATTTTACTACTAAACCGCAGAGATTAAATTTCCCCAATATTCCACAAAGCAGGAGTAGTTTGGTCTCATGGCGCAGGATGCAAGACAGTCACTAAACCAGTTAGTAGCAGCACTGGAGAGACATTTCGAAGCTGTAGCTACCGGTCGTGGTAGCGATGACCCAGCTGTGGTTCAGTCATATGAAACACTCAAAAATGCCTTCCTAGACTACGAAGAATCTTTGTCTGATCAGTTTGGCGAGTATCTGCCGATGGAGCTAGCTGAGGACGAAGACGACTGGGCATGAATTTACTCGAAGCAATCATTCTCGGGATAGTTCAGGGTCTAACCGAATTCCTCCCTGTTTCCTCCAGCGCACACGTGCAGATAGCATCCGAGCTGATGAAAGTTCCTGGCCTCGCCGATGCGAACTCTTCAACGACCGCGTTCATTGCAACAATTCAGTTGGGCACTGAGTTAGCCGTTTTGATTTATTTTGCCAAGGACATCATTCGCTTGATGAAGGCTTGGTTTCGTGGTTTGTTTGTCAAAGCAGCAAGAGCAAACACCGACTACAAATTAGCCTGGATGGTTATCGTCGCTTCACTGCCGGTGGGAATCGCTGGTCTAGCATTCCGACACTTCATCGAAGAAACAGTCAGAACGCTTTGGGTAATTGCATTCACCATGATTATCTTTGGAATCATTCTTTATGTTGCCGACCGTCTCGGCAGCAAGACTAAAGAAATCAAGGAACTTAATTGGGGCTCGTCTCTGCTTTTCGGTTTTGGCCAAATGCTCTCAGTTGTGCCTGGGGTCTCGAGATCTGGGGCTAGCATCAGCGTTGGTTTGCTCTCTGGCTTCAAGCGTGTTGATGCTGCGCGGTTTGCATTTCTTATTGGCATACCAGCTGTCCTAGCCAGCGGAATCCTTCAGTTTCAATCAAGCTATGGAAATCTCGATCAAGACCAGCTGACCGGAACTATCGTGGCAACGATAACCTCTTTCGTCGTCGGTTACTTAGTTATTGCGGGCCTTCTAAAGTATTTGAACCGTGGCTCATTCTTACCGTTTGTGATTTGGCGTATCGCGGTAGGGGTTGGCTTAATTTTGATGCTTAGTTTTGGCCTCGTTCAGGCTTAACTATCCTTTTCGCCGGTCTCTTTATTTTCGTTTTGCCTAAGGAACTGCTCAAACTCCAAAGCCAACGCGTCCGTGCTCATTTCTTCCGCTTCAGACTCGTCTCTGGCTTTTTCTAAACTCAGAATGTAGTTGTTTAGATCTTCATCACCTTCGACAAAATCATCAACCGATCTTTCCCACTCAAACGCGGCCGAAAGCAATTCCTTGTGGTCAATCGAGAAGTTTAGGAATATCTCTAAATCGTTAACCAGCGCAAGCGCAGCCTTTGGCGATGGCATTGAAGCCACATAGTGGGGGACCTGAGCCCAGATTGAAATTGTGGCAAGTCCAGCTTTTTCAAAAGCATGACCTAAGACGCTTAGGAAACCCGCTCTACCGTCGTAATTACTTCTTTCCAAACCATAGGCGTTTCTAACTATGGCTGACTGGCTGTTTTTGTAAATCTTAATTGGTCTATTGTGTGGGGCTTCCGAAGCTAGCGAACCGAGCATAATAACCGAGGTGATTTCTCGATCCTCAACGATTTCGCGGATCTCATCGCGCAGGTATGGCCACTGCAAAGCAGGTTCTTGCCCTATTAGAAAATACAAAGACAAATCTGAGTTACGTGCTCGATCTTTGGATGGGCCCCAGAGTTCTATACTGGGCCAAAGAAAGTCACGGTCACCGTGCTCATCAAGCACAATCAGTGGACGCTGCCGAAGATAATCGAAGTACTCGGGATCGTCGATATTTAGCAATCTTTCGCAACCAAGTTTGTCTCTTATGTAGTTGGCTGCTCCAGTCGCACCAGCACCGGCGTCGGTCCAACCATCCAAAGCAACAATTAGGACTCTGCCACTAAATATCTTTGATGTTTCGTTCAAGAATCATCCATTTCAGCCATAAGCCTGCAGTTAGAAGGCTAAACCCATTCTAAAGATTAGACTTTGGGCATAATGCTCAGAACTAAAAAATTCGCCGTACTTTTTGACATGGACGGGACTCTCATTGACTCCGAACCTTACTGGATGGAGAGCGAGCAAGCATTAGCCAAGGAACACAACGGTAGCTGGACGGACAAGGACGGCCTCGACGTGGTCGGCATGTCGCTGGATAAGTCCTCCAGGCTTCTCAAAGAAAGAGCAAACATCCCGCTAGAACCTGAGGAAATAGTCGATCATCTGACTGGAGAGGTTCAGAAGAAACTCGCAAAAGTTATTCCCTGGCGACCAGGGGCAAAAGAACTGCTCTTAGATCTAAAGAAGCACGGAATTAAAACTGCCCTAGTAACAATGTCGATGCATCGCATGGCTAAACAGGTTGTTGACGCGATTGAGTTTTCGGCTTTCGACGCAATTGTTGCCGGTGACGATGTGAGACATGGAAAACCGCATCCGGAAGCTTATCTAAAGGCTGCTGAAATTCTTGGCTTCGAGCCAAGTCACTGCATTGCTTTTGAGGACTCATCTAGCGGGCTCACTTCCGCAGAGGCCGCGGGAACGGTAGCGATTGGGGTTCCTCACATAGTTCCAATCCCAGAAAAGCCCGGCCGTATTCTTTGGCCAACTCTAGAAGGCGTAACCTATAAAAAACTTAGGAAGCTGATCAAATGACAGAGTTTATGCCTCGAGGTCCTCTTCGAGCCGGGGAGCGGGTTCAGCTCACCGGACCCAAAGGTCGTTTGAACACCATAACTTTGAATGTCGGGGCAGTTTTTGGTACCCACCGAGGAAATGTCAGACACGATGACATCATCGGTCAACCCGACGGGTCAGTAATTAGAAATGAGGCTGGGGTCGAATACCTAGTGCTGAGACCTCTACTTACCGACTTTGTTCTGTCCATGCCAAGAGGTGCTGCAATCGTTTATCCAAAGGATGCGGCAAACATCATCACCATGGGAGATATTTATCCAGGCGCAACAGTTGTTGAGGCTGGGGTCGGTTCGGGAGCTCTGAGCATGTATTTGCTTAGAGCTATCGGCCCAACCGGAAAACTTATTTCGTTTGAGCGTCGAGAGGATTTCGCTGAGATCGCCAAGGCAAATGTGACAGCGGCTCTTGGTATGCAACCGTCCAATTGGACGGTGATCGTAGGTAGCTTGCAGGACGAGCTGGCGACAGCGCTCGAGGCTGGAACAGTTGACCGGATCGTGTTGGACATGCTTGCTCCCTGGGAATGTCTTGAGGCAGTTAGCAAAGCACTTGCTCCCGGCGGAGTGCTAACTTGCTACGTCGCTACGGTAACTCAGTTATCCAGAGTGGCAGAAGATATCAGAGCGACCGGTAACTTCACCGAACCTCAGCCGTTTGAAACTCTCTTCCGCGGGTGGCACCTGCAGGGCCTAGCCGTTAGACCTGAACATCGTATGTCTGGACACACTGGCTTTCTACTAACCGCTAGGCGACTTGCCCCGGGGGTAGTTTTACCAAGCTTCGTTAGAAGAGCTAAGCCCGAATATGACTCTGAGGATATTGCAATTTGGAATCCCGAGCATGCCGGGGAGAAGACGGTAAGTGAGAAAAAAGTTCGAAAATCACTGCGGGCGGCCCAAAAATCGGCTAATTCTAGGCTCGAACTGAATAACGAAGACGTTGAGTAAACTAGTCAAAGCCCAAGCAGAAAGTAGCCCAATTGAAGAAATTAAGACAAATCGCCATAGTGGTAAGCCTCATCGCACTATTGGCTGGCTGCGCTGCTTCCGACCCTAAGCTAGCCGCTTTTGACGGTATTTCGCCTGCCTGTGAAAAATACGTTGGCGGAGCTGAGATTGACCAAGTTAAAGTTGATGCCCAAAAGGGCAAGGTTCCAACAGTTGATTTTGTTACGAGCGATCCAGAAAAGAAAATTGAGTCGAACCTAGCAAAAATAACGAAGACTCAGACCAAAGTGATTCGCGAAGGTTCTGGCCCTCTGTTTACAGGTGACCAAATGGTTACTGCAGAGTATGCCGTGTTTAGTTCAACAACGGGGGAGCTTTTAGGAAATAGCCAGTTCAATGGCACTGATCCAGCTACCGAACTTTTTGATCACATTAATTCGCCGGTTTACTGCAGTGCGATGTCCGGTATTAGAGAAGGCTCGCTGTTTGCATTTGCAACACCAGCTCGAGAAGAAGATCCTGAAGGAAGGCTTCTAGTTCTTGAGTTCACAAAAGTTTATCTACCGCATGCCAATGGTTCCATTCAGGCTCCAACCAGCGGATTACCTCAGGTGGTTCGAGTTCCTAAAACTGGCAGACCGGGACTTGTTGCACCAGCATTTGATAAACCAACCGAGTTTAAAAGAGGAATCGTAATTGAGGGTAAGGGCGAAACTGTAAAAGTTGGTGACTCCGTTACCGTGCACTACTCGGGTTGGATGTGGCAGGACAAACTTGGTGGAACTTTTGAATCGTCATGGGATTCGCAGCCAGCAACCTTCACATTGCTAAAGGGTCAACTTATCTCAGGTTTTGTAAAGGCGCTCGATGGCGTCAAAGTCGGATCTCAGGTAATTGCCGTTATGCCACCGGAAGATGCTTACGGTGAAAGCGGAAATGGTCGAATTCCGCCTAACACCACGCTACTTTTTGTAATAGATGTACTTGGTGTGAACAAATAGGTGTAAAAATCTTCTATGGACGATTTAGACCCGAACGAATACAAAATAGGTAAGCCAGAGCGTCTATTCAATCTGACCTGTTTGCTTCTTCACTACACTCAGGGTGTCACTAAGAACGAAATCCTTCGCACCATCCCCGCCTATGCCCAGGACTATGTGGAAGGTGGAGATAACTCTTCTCTGGAGAGAAAATTTGAACGGGACAAAGAAGAGCTACGACACAACGGAATCATGGTTGAAGCGGTTATTCCACCTTTTGAAGACGAGAACAACCAAGCGACAAAATACATAATCAAACCAGAAAGTTTTTACTGGCCCAAAGGCCTACAACTAACCCCAAGACAGTTAGCGCTTCTCAACCTGGCTGCAGATGCTTGGGCCGGCGGCTCGCTGTCTGGGGCAGCAAGCAAAGGAATAAACAAGCTTCGTTCTATGGGTATGGTTAGCGACGATGATGGAATCATCGGGATTGCACCACGACTTAGCTCATATGAGCCAAACTTCAGGGAGATTAACAATGCCATCTCTGATCGCCGAGTAATTAGCTTTGACTACAGAAAGCCAGAAAGTGGCGAAATCCAAACTAGGACTATCGAGCCGTGGTTGCTAAGACAGGTTGCTGGGCAGTGGCTGGTCTTAGGTTATGACCAAATGCGGAAGGCTCCGAGAAATTTTATGCTCCGCAGAATGGTAAGCCAGGTCAAAGTGGTTAGGGGAAGCCAACCCTTTGATGCACCAGACAGTCAGGCGGTCAATCAAGCAATTGCAGAACTTGAGGAGCTCGCCGAAAAGCAGATCGCAGTTATCACAGTAAAAGAAAACACAGAGGCTTGGTTCCGCTATGAACTTGATCTGAGCCCAAATCCAAACTCAGGCAAAGTGGAACTGCACTTCTACGATATCCATGTTTTGGCAGAACAATTGCGGGAGTATTCAAACCAGGTTCAGGTACTAAAGCCTGATGCCCTAGCGCAGTTGGTTCGGGCTGGTTTTGAGAAGGTTGCTGATCAACATGGCTAACTCAAGACTGAATGATTCTCAGCGGTTTAATTTGATGCTGGCCATTACGGCTCTCTTGGTTGATGAAAAAGAGTATGCAATTGAAGACTTGATGGATCACTTTCAAGTGTCGCGAGAAGAGATCATCGAAGCAGTGCGGATAGTTGGATTCACCGAACTTATTGACATCTACGACCGAGGCCCTTACCAGGTTGATTTTGATGAACTTCGTGAAGGTCGGGTTTCGATTAGTTTTAGTAGATCTGTAGACCTAACCGAAGTGCCAAGACTTTCGCCACGTCAGGCATCGGCTCTGGCAGCGGGGCTGGTTTATCTGGGTTCATTACCGGGCCTTACCGAAGTGGGCGAGATTGAAGAACTGCAGAAAATTCTGGCAAGTGGAATAACCAGGGGAGACTCAAGCGTCGAATTTGAGATAGTACCCGGTTCGCCTGATGCGGATTTGGCGGTGCTTCGTGAGGCCATTACAAGAGGGCTTTCAATTTGCTGCGATTACCTGAATCTAAAAGGTGAGACCACAGTTGGAAGAATTTTAGAACCAATCCGTTTAGAACCGCAGGCCGAGCTGGTTTATCTTCGCGCTTGGTGCCCAGTGAATGAGGACGTGAGGTCATTCCGAATTGACCGAATGCGCCAAGCAAAGGTTTTAGAAGATCGGCCAATCAGCGCTGAGGCTAGACAGGCCGAGATTTCTGAGGAAATCTACACGCCAAGTGAAAACGATATTGAAGTTCTTTTAGAAGTTGAACCCGAAGCCTATGGATTGATCTACGATTTCAAGCCAATCGAAAGTCCCGTGCAGGTCTCAAAGTATGTCAAGCAGTTCAAAGTCAAAGTGGGTGATGTTAGAACTCTTGGTCGGATAATCGCTCGGTTTGGCGGGGCTGCCAGAGTTATCAGCCCGCAGCAGGCAAGACAGGCTGTGCATCAATTCGCACTTGATTCGATAGCAAGCGGTCGAGGCAATAGAACTCCGAAGGATGCTGAATAGTGGCTGAGGTTTGGTTGGTAATCTGGGTCACACTTGGTCTGGGAAGCCTAATTGCGCTTAGCCTAGTTGGGTACCGTCTAAAGAAGGCTGCCGAGAGAGTATCGAGGTCAATCGACCCAATAGACCAAAAGCTAAAGGGGTTGCGGCTAGAAGTTAGTGCTTTAAAGCGTTCGAGGTTGGACAGACAGCGTAGGCTTGAGGCAAGAGATTATTCAACAACAAAAAAGGGTAAGCAATGAGAAATATTGGCGGTTGGGAATGGATCATTCTTTTGCTGATTGTTCTAATCATTTGGGGCGCTCCTAAACTTCCAGGCTTTGCCAAGAGCCTTGGCCAGTCAATGCGCATCTTCCGTAAAGAGATGAAGCAACTCAGCGACGAGCGGGCAGATGACAAGAAGCCAACTGCTGAGAAAGACAAAACCAAAGAAGAGTAATGGCTAAGCGCCGCAACCCCGAAAAAAAGATGAAGTTATCGGGGCACCTTCGAGAGTTTAGAAAACGACTTTTCCGTTCAGCTGTCGTAATCATCGCTGGAACAGTTGCTGGCTGGTATCTATTCGATTACGTCTTTGCTGCCCTGCAAGCACCAGTTCTCGAACTTGCTAAAGAAGACAACATTAATGCCCAGGTGAACTTTGGTTCCGTGGTTTCAGCTTTTGATTTAAGGCTCCAGATCTCATTTTTCATCGGTTTGTTTATATCAAGCCCTATTTGGCTTTACCAAATTTGGGCATTCATCGCTCCAGCACTTCGGAAGCGAGAGAAGCGTTACAGTGTCGCCTTTATTTTGTCTAGCACACCATTTTTCTTGACTGGGGCATACTTCGGTTGGTGGCTATTTCCTACCTTTGTGAAGGGATTGCTCTCATTCACTCCAGAAGGTAGCGCGAACGTAATTAATGCAGCCGAATACATCCTGTTCACGGTAAGAGTGATAACAGTTTTCGGTTTGGCTTTTGTCTTGCCAGTGGTGCTGGTTCTACTAAATGCCTTAGGAGCCATATCTGGAAAAAGTATTGTCAAGGCTTGGCGTCCTGCGGTATTTGTAATTGCGGTAATTGGAGCTCTGGCAACACCAGTGACCGATCCGATGTCGATGTTCCTGATCATGATTCCACTTCTCGGTTTTTATTACCTGGCTGCTGGAATCGCAGTTCTTAATGACAAAAGAAAAGCGGCTAAAAGAAAGAGCGACTTCGAAGAATATTCACCGGCCGATAACTACACTCCAGATCAAAACATCTAATGGAAGATGATCTCTCTCCAGCTGAGCGCTTTGCTCGAGCAAAACAAAATCGGACCAATCCGGCCTTAGAAAGTTTCTTGAAACTTCTAAATTTTCCGCTTGATGATTTTCAGGAGAAGGCCTGTAGAGCACTGCTGGCAGGTCACGGAGTTTTAGTGGCAGCTCCAACCGGCGCTGGAAAAACAGTGGTGGGTGAATTCGCCATACATCTGGCCGATCAAAACAACCAGAAGGTCTTCTATACAACTCCGATTAAAGCGCTGAGCAATCAGAAGTATCAAGAGCTCTTGGCGCGGTACGGCAAAGAAAGAGTTGGCCTGCTCACCGGCGACACCAACATCAACTCTGATGCACAATTCCTTGTGATGACCACCGAGGTTCTGCGAAACATGATCTACGCCAGTTCGCAGTCGCTAATTAACCTAGGTTTCGTTGTAATGGATGAAGTCCACTACCTAGCCGATCGCTTCAGGGGGGCGGTTTGGGAAGAGGTAATCCTACATTTACCAAAAGATGTCAAAGTTGTTTCTTTAAGCGCTACCGTTTCAAACGCTGAAGAATTTGGCGCTTGGCTGGACGAGGTCAGGGGGGACACGACAGTAATCGTCTCGGAAACTAGACCAGTGCCGCTTAACCAGCATGTGCTCTTTGGCGATGAGTTGATACCACTTTTTGATGACAACAAGAAAGACATAAGAGTCAACGTTGATCTAGTGCAGCGCCACGCGAATAAGATGCGAGCCCCCGGAGCAAGACCTATGCGAGGTAGAAGGGGATATCAAGGCATCGACCGGAACATGGGGAGAATAGTTCGGATTTCGAAACCTGAAGTTATCGACATTTTAGAAGATGCCGATTTACTACCAGCAATATTCTTTATCTTTTCCAGAGCTGGCTGTGAAGCTGCGGTGCAATCAGTCTTAGCATCGGGAATAAGACTAACCAAACCCGAAGATAAGCAGCTGATTCGAAGAATTGCTGAAGAGAAATGCGGAAATATTCCTGATGAAGATTTAGCCGCTCTTGGATATTTCGAATGGTTAAGCGCTCTGGAGAGGGGAGTAGCGGCGCACCACGCGGGATTGCTGCCTGCCTTCAAAGAAGTTGTTGAAGAACTGTTCCTACGAAAGTTGGTTAAGGTTGTCTTCGCAACTGAAACTTTAGCGCTTGGCATAAACATGCCTGCCCGCACAGTTGTTCTCGAACGTCTAGACAAATTCAATGGCGAAGGAAGGGTGCAAATTACTTCCGGAGAATACACGCAGCTTACCGGTCGAGCCGGTCGTCGAGGAATTGACCTAGAAGGTCATTCAGTTATTCAGTGGAGCGGAAACCTAGATCCAAGCTATGTTGCCTCGCTGGCTTCGAAGCGAACCTACCCGCTTATTTCAAGTTTTAGACCAACATTCAACATGGCGGTCAACTTGATTGATGCTTTTGGACCAAAGCGCTCCCGTGAAGTGTTGGAAACCTCATTCGCCCAATTTCAAGCCGACCGTTCAGTAGTCGGGCTGGCTAGAGGAATCAGGGAGAAGCAAGCCTCGCTACGTGGTTACGAAGATTCAATGAAATGCCATCTGGGCAGCTTCCCAGACTACGCAAACATTCGTCGAACTATTTCAGACTTAGAGAAAGAGCAGGCGCAGTTTGGCAGACAGGCAAAGCGTAACGACCTAAGGCAATCGAAGGGAATGCGAGCCCATGAGCTGCGTATTGCAAACCTGAAGAAGGAACTTAGAGCTCATCCTTGCCATGCTTGCCCCGACCGTGAAGCACACGCCAGGTGGTCAGAAAGATATTTCAAGTTGTTGCGAGAGACCGAAGCTGTCTTAAAGCAAATTGAATCTAGGACAAACCAGGTTGCAAAAACCTTTGATCGAATCACTGAATTGCTTTTGAAGCTTGGCTATCTGACTCAGACGGCCGATGACATGGAGAGCACCGATGATGGTAAACGTTTGGCGAAGATCTATGGCGAGCGAGACTTACTTGTTTCGGAGTGCTTGCGTCAACAGATTTGGCATCAGGTAGATCCGGCTACTCTGGCTGCATTGGCCGCGGCTCTCGTATACGAACCAAGGAGAGACGATGAGCTATTACATCCGAAGATGCCGAAGGGCGACTTCGGTGAGGCCTTTGATAAGACCTTGGGTATTTGGGATGAACTTCAAGAGATTTCCAAGCAGTATAAACTTCCACTGACCAATGAGCCAGACGCGTCGATGGCGCTACAGATGCAACGCTGGGCAAGTGGGGCAAGGCTTGATTCAATCCTGAAAGCCACCGGAATGTTGGCTGGAGATTTCATTCGCTGGTGTAAGCAGACAATCGACCTTCTGGAACAGCTTTCTAAGTTAAAGGAGCCAAAACTGTCCTCGGCTGCAGAATCAGCGATAGACAAAATCAAGCGAGGCATCGTTGCCTATTCCTATTACGCTTAAAGGGTTATGCAAGCGTTCATGAACTGGATTCGAAATTCAGAATCCATATGGGGGAGAGCACTTCTGGCCATTGCCGGAGGGTTGCTACTTGCGCTGGCTTTTCCTGCATACAACTTTGCTCCAGCCGTTTTTCTTGGATTATTCCTGATTTTGGTTGCAATCAACAAACTGGGGTTCTATAAAGCTCTGTTTTTTGGATTCCTAGCTGGATACGCCTTCTATGGGCTCGTGCTCATATGGCTTACCACATACCTTGGCCCGATTCCGTGGTTGGCATTGTGTATTGCCGAAGCTTTATTTTTTGGTATCTCAATCGCAATAATTTCTCTGGTTTGGCGCTGGTTAAACTCTTTGCCGATTGGAAGCTGGAAGCCTTGGCTGATCGCACTTGCGATTGGAACTATCTATACGGGTAGGGAATACTTTGCCGGACATTTTCCTTACGGCGGTTTGCCATGGGCCAGACTTGGTTTATCTCAAGTAGAGAACTTCGTTGCTAAGTGGGTTTGGGCGCTTGACATCTCTGGCTTGACCTTGCTCTTAGTTTTCGCCTCTGCCTTTACCGTAATTAAATTTCTACAACCATTACCAATGGGTTCAGGTATTTTGGCTAGGGCTAGATCGTGGACACCAGCTGGGTTGATATGGCTTTTGGTAATCGGGATCCCTTTCTTCGCTCAGCTACCAGCTGGAGATGAAGTTGGAAAACTTAAAGTGGCCGCTGTCCAGGGAAATGCAAATGCTGGCTTGTTTGCCATCAATCCACCCGGCTCAATTCTCGGAAAGCACCTAAAAGTCGCACGAGATCTTGTCAATTCAGGCGAGGCTGAAGGTGTCGATCTCATGGTTTGGCCAGAAAACTCTTCAGATCTTGATCCGCTTAGCATGATGGATGCCAACATACTAATTAGCGAGTTCGTTACTAATGAATTAAAGGCTCCGCTACTTTTTGGAAACAAGACTTTTAGAGGTAACGATTTCTTCAACGAGGTTGACCTCTGGTTACCGGGAACTGGGTTAGCGGATTGGTACGACAAGAAGCGGCCGGTGCCATTTGGTGAGTATGTGCCAAACCGTGATTTCTTTATGGCATTAGCTCCAGACATGATTGGTCTAATCGGTTGGGACATGTCACCAGGACAGCGCGACGGCATTTTCAAAATTAGGGGAGAAGATAGCGTCGGCTCGCTGATCTGTTTCGAAGTTACGATTGACGAGCTGAATTATGACCTAATCGATCAAGGTGCTTCAGCAATCATGGTTCAAACAAACTCATCAGATTTTGGTAAGAGTGTTCAGGGTGTTCAGCTGGCCGCAATTTCACGGATGCGCGCGATTGAAACCGGCAGAACCGTGGTTTCAATTTCCACTGTTGGTGTCTCTGGTATCTACGCTCCTGATGGAACGGTTATTGATGAACTAGAGAGTTTCACCCCTGATGCCATGGTCGCCGACATTACGCTCAGGTCTGACAAGACTCCAGCCATGTTATACGGCCGTTTTATTGAACCAACCGCTTTCTTTGTAACCCTAGGATTGTTCCTAGTTGCACTCATCGGGTCAATCGTGACTCGACGAAGGGGCAAGGCTTGAAAGTTTTAGTCATCATGCCGACTTTTAATGAGTCCGGCAACATCGCCAAGAGCGTTGAAATGCTTTTCAGATTCAATCCAAATGTTGATTTGCTTATCGTCGATGATTCCAGCCCCGACGGAACTGGAGAAATCGCCGACAGCCTGGCTACTAACAATAAGAACATTAAAGTGCTCCACCGTAAGGGTAAAGAAGGCTTAGGTGCTGCTTACCTAGCCGGGTTTGATTGGGCTATTTCTCGTGGCTATGACTTCTTGGTTGAGATGGATGCGGACGGATCGCATCGGGCTGAAGACCTTCCAGCGCTGATCACGAAGTGTCAAACAAACGATCTAGTAATTGGTTCAAGATATGTCCGCGGTGGCAAAACAGTGAACTGGCCCTTCTACCGTAAGTGGCTATCCAGGGGCGGAAACATTTATGCCAGGGTGATGCTCGGGGCAAGATTAAATGACATGACGGCAGGTTTCAGAATTTTCCGAACGTCATTTCTTCGAGAGCTAAATCTAAAAGGAATTAACGCCAAGGGCTATTCATTCCAAATTGAAATGGCTTATCGAACAATACAAGCTGGTGGTCGAGTCGCAGAAGTTCCAATCACATTTATTGAACGTGAAATTGGATCATCAAAGATGAGCGGAAACATAGTCAGCGAAGCACTATTACTGATCACCAAATTTGGTATCAGACGCTTCCTGCGCAAATCTAACTAGCGTTCTTCTTCCGGCGCTCTTTTAGATCAGTCAAGGCTTCCTTGAGAATAACCTCAAGCTCTTCTCTACTTCTTCTCTCAAGCAGTAGGTCGAAGTGGGTTCTGACCACCTTACCCTCAATAATTTCTTCGGGCTCCTCGAAACCTTCTCTAATCGCTGACTTACCGCACTTCTTACAATCCCACGTTTCAGGGATTTCAACCTCGGCGGCAAATATGAGTTCAGTCTCGTGTTCATTTGGGCAACGGTAGACGATGGTCTGTCTGGGGGAGAAGGTCACGCCATCGCTTGTTTCGTTACTAGTGCTACCTAGCCTTGAGCCTCTTACTGGTTCTGAATTCATGGCATCTCCTATCTGTTGGATATGTAAGTTAACCGATAAAAGTTAACTATCTTCCCGTTCCTAGGATTTTCCCAGAATTCGACCAGCCAACTCGGTGTTATCAGTTACTATGCCGTTTGCACCTAGCGCTATAAGCCTTCTAATGCTTTTCTCATCATTTATTGTCCAGAAGTGAATCTGCGTTCCGGAGGCTAAAACTTTTTGAACAAAACGTTTAGAGTCAAACCTAATTCCATACATCGATGGTGGCACCTGGACTGCTCCGATACCATCCAAAAGGGATTTGATCTCCAAGCCCAGCAGCGCACGCCACCTTAGCTTTAGAACTAGTGAAGCGCTTGTTGAGGTGGCAACTGGTTTAGTAACCAAAGAAACAGCTTTCCTGCGTGTGGTTTCACTAAAACTAGATATCAAAACTCGGTTATGGGCACCTCTAGATTCGATGGCTCTAACGGTAGGAATAATTGCTAGTGGATCTTTGATGTCTAAATTGAATTTCATAAGCGGAAATGCATCCAGTGCTTCAACCAGAGTTATTGGAGTTCCACCATCAATAAACTTCAACGACTTAAACTCAGTCAGAGTTATTGATCTAACTGTCTGTTCAATTCGTGCAAGCCGTCTCAGATCTTCATCGTGAAACAAAACCGCATGTCCATCCTGAGTGCATCGAATGTCGGTCTCAATGTAATCAGCACCGCAATCGACCGCGTGCTGGAAAGCTTCCATTGTGTTTTCGCTCGGGGGAGTAAAGCCACGATGTGCGAACAGCGCAACCCGGTCAGTCAAGAAGTAGGGATGATTCTGCAACGACTACCTTTCGTAGGCGACCATTAGGCTTGGGAGAGTGGATTGGAAAATACCCAAGGTTAAACCTATTGCCAGATTGCTAGTTGGCTTGTATCTGGTGGGGCTCGGACTAGCCATGATGATTCACACTGGCTTGGGAGTTCCGCCCTGGGATGTGCTAAGCCAGGGACTTCAGTTCCAAACCGGCTGGAGCTTTGGAATCGCTGCCACCGTCATAAGCGCGATAGTGCTTCTGCTTTGGATCCCAATTCGGCAGAAACCTGGAATAGGCACGCTTATAAATGCCATTTCAATCGGACCCTTTGCAGATCTTTCTAAACCGTTAATGCCAGAAATTGAGGGTTTCTGGGCAAATCTTGCCTTCGTTCTAGTCGGTTTGGCAGTTGTGGCAGTCGGCTCAGGACTCTACATTTCAGCCGGACTTGGCGGCGGACCTCGAGATGGACTTATGGTCGGACTGACAAGAGTCCTGGGATTACCATTCTGGGCTGTCAGAACCAGTTGTGAGGCTCTAGTTCTAATAAGTGGTTGGTTACTTGGTGGAACCGTTGGGCTTGGAACAGCTCTGTTTGCTGTAGGAATCGGTTACATGCTCCAAGTTACGATGAAGTTGTTTGGCTTTGACCCAAAAGCCAGTCCACAAAAAGATAAAAAGTGACAATGGAAGAAAAAACACACGTAAAACACCGTAGAACGGCCCGTGTAATGCTTTTGAGCCATCAAAACAGCATTTTTTTACTAAAAACACACTTTGATCCGGAAGTTGGATTACCGCCCAGGTGGCTCACGCCTGGCGGCGGGATCGACAATGGAGAGACTCCGTTACAGGCAGCAATTCGCGAGCTGAGAGAGGAAACGGGTCTAATAATCCAGCCTGAGGATCTTGATAAGCCGGTTCTTATAACTTCAGGTCGCTGGGATTGGGCTGATGGACAGAGTTTCCATACCTACGAAGACACGATTTATGAACTTTTAGTTGAAGAATTTGAAATTGATAATTCAGGATTTACCAAAGACGAACATAGAGACATTCTCGAGTATCGCTGGTGGAAGATCGATGAATTGTTGGCAAGCGACGAATCTGTGGGGCCGCATGAGCTCAGAGCTTATCTTGAAACTCGGTTTGGTAATAACCGATAATGAACATTATGTCAAGTAATGTTTATTTGGTTGAGGCAGGCTACTTATTGCTCTCCTCTACCCAGGCCTGAAGCTTTTCCGCTGCAGATCCTTGACTAATAGCATTTGAAGCCTCGACATACTTGGTTTTCATGGTTTCCAAAAAGTTGAAATCAGCTAGATCTTCTGACTGAGTCAGTTGATAGGCAGCCATTGCCACTGCCGCATTCAGGGCCACTATCTGGAAAATTGGGTGGCTATGCCCCAGTTTTCCCGTGAACAATTGCCTGGCTATTCCGGCATTCTCAGCGGCATCGCCGCCAATCAGCGCTGAAATGTCTGCACGGGTAATTCCAATTAGATTTGGATCAAATTCGAGCGATTCGGTCTGTCCATTTTTGACTAAAATCACGGAACTGTTCCCAGTTATGGTTAATTCGTCCAAACCGTCATTTCCCCTAAAAATTATCGCCGTTCTGCCTCGCTGAGCCATTTGTTCGCAGATTATGCCCATAATTGCGGCATTAGCGACACCCAAAGCCGTGGCGAGGGGCTGAACTGGGTTTGCCATCGGACCCAGGAAATTGAAGGTTGTTGGCACACCCAGTTGCTTTCGGATTGGGGCAACATGTTTTAGCGCTGGATGGAACAAAGGTGCAAAAAAGAAGGTTATTCCAAGTTTGGCAAATACCTCAGCTAAGCGTTCAGGAGTTAAATCTAGCTTTATCCCCAAAGCCTCGAGAAACTCAGAGGAGCCGGTTTTCCCTGAGGCGGATCTTGAGCCGTGTTTCAAAACTGGGACTCCACAGGCGGCCGTAACAATTGCTGCCATGGTGGAAATGTTGACTGTTCCGAGCTGGTCGCCACCAGTGCCGACTATGTCTACCGCATCATCTGAAACTGGGACTTTGATCGAATTTGCCAGCATCACATCCACTAGACCAGAAATTTCGGCAGGACTCTCCCCCTTGGTTCTCAAAGCGAGAAGAAAACTAGCCACAACATCTGAGTCGGCTTCCCCAGACATCATTTCTTGCATCGCCCAAACAGCTTCAGTTTTTAGAAGATCCTGTTTGCTGTGAAGTTTGCCCAGGATAATTTCCCAATTTGGAGTTTCTACCATTACTAAAGTTTAGCGACGAGAAAGACAAAGATTTTCACAAAAATCCGCACCACAGAGCCGTTTTAGCCGAATTATAACGATTTGAACAGGTAGGATTAAGGCATGTCAACAGCTTCTGCAACCCATAACCAAATCCACCGGCCAAGCCCGACTTCTGTCGGAACAATCGTCTGGCTCGGTAGTGAAGTTATGTTCTTTGCGGCCCTTTTTGCCATGTATTTCAGTTTGCGAGCAAATTCCCCTGAAATCTGGGCTCATGACACCGAAATCCTGAATTTCCCGTTTGCCTTGGTTAACACCCTTATTCTGGTGGCTTCTTCATTCACAGCTCAGTTTGGTGTTTTTGCTGCAGAGCGCATGCAGCCAAGAGCGACAGGTAAATCTCCACTCAAATGGGGAATGGTCGAGTGGTTTATCCTCAGCTACATTCTTGGAGCAGTGTTCGTATCTGGCCAGGTTTGGGAATACGCAATGCTGGTAAGCGAAGGGGTTTCCCTATCAAGCAACGCCTACGGATCGGCGTTCTACATGACGACAGGCTTCCACGCCTTGCACGTAACCGGTGGTCTGGTCGCTTTCCTACTTGTAATTGGAAAGACTTTTGCTGCAAAGCGGTTTGGCCACAAAGAAGCGACCAGTGCAATCGTGGTCTCCTACTACTGGCACTTCGTTGATGTGGTCTGGATTGCCCTGTTCCTAATCATTTACGTTTTGAAATAAATAGACAAGAAAAGAAAATGCGCAAGTTGAAGAACAAACTGAATGGACTCAGAAGAAGCCCAAGGTCACTAATCGCAGTGCTTTTTGCTGGATTGATCGTTGTCGGTTCTGGTTACACAGCAGTTAGCGCAGCTGTCTCCTCCGATAGAAAAGTTAGCTTCACAGCTGAACAGGTTGACTACGGCAAAAAACTTTTTCTCTCCAACTGCGCATCCTGTCACGGTAAAAATGCCGAGGGAACTGCAAACGGCCCTAGCCTGATTGGAGTGGGTGCAGCTTCGGTTGACTTCCAGGTCTCTACTGGTCGAATGCCTGGCGCGGCAAGTGGCCCACAACTTCAAGTGAAGCCAGTCCAGTTTACCGAAGAAGAAGTTAATGCCATGGCAGCTTACGTTGCGTCATTAGGTGTGGGGCCAAGTATTCCGGATGAGGCCTATCTCCAAGCCAATGGTGACCCAACTAAGGGTGGCGAACTTTTCAGAATCAACTGTGCGATGTGTCACAATGCTGCCGGCGCAGGTGGTGCTCTTACCGAAGGTAAATACGCCCCAAGCCTAGATCACTCATCGCCAAAAACTATTTATGAAGCTATGGTCACTGGACCGCAGAACATGCCAGTTTTCAATGATGCGAACATCTCCCCTGAAGAGAAAAATGACATCATCACCTACTTGGTTTACTTGAGAAATAGTGCCTCGGTCGGTGGCGAAGAACTGGGTGGGCTGGGACCAGTTGTTGAAGGTTTAGTTTCCTGGTTTGGATTGTTGGGAATCATTATTGCCATCACAATCTGGCTTGGCGCGAAGTCGAACTAATAAAGAAAGAAAAAATTGAGCGAGAAGTCAAACGACATTGAAGTTTCTCAAGAAACTGGATTGGCAGTTGTAAAGCCTGATGCTGTCCGCGATCCCGGCATTGAGCCGCATCGCGTAAGGATGACTGACAAGAGCCCTAAGCATGCTAAAAATGCAGCTCGTCAGGTTGCGCTGCTATTTGCTCTTTCAATGCTGGGCAGCGCATTTGCTCTCTGGGCTTACTTCGCCTTCCCAATCAATGAAGACCTAACCACTGTCCGTCAGAACACTCTGTTCTTGGGTATTGGAATTACCTTAGGATTGCTTGGAATTGGTATCGGTGCGATTCACTGGGCCAAGACTTTGATGCCGGATCACGAAGTTGCTGAGGACAGGCATCTGATTGCCTCACCAGAAGATAAGCGTGCCGCTGCAATTGAAATCATCAACCTAGCAAACCAGGAATCTGGATTCACTAGGCGCAAGTTAATCCGCAGAACTCTTTATGGAGCACTAGCTCTCTTCCCTCTCCCAGGGTTAATCATTTTCGGCGACCTCGGCCCGAATCCAGGCAATACTCTAAGACACACAAAGTGGAAAGCTGGAACAAGGCTAGCCAGAGATCCATACGGAACACCAATCAAGGCGTCGGATGTAACCATCGGTTCGGTTTACCACGCAGTCCCAGAAGGTCTCGTGCCTGGAACCGAGCATTATTTGGAAGAGAAGGCAAAAGCCGCAGTTCTCCTTGTTCGCGTTGAGCCAGACAAATTAATTGAAACGGAAGAACGAAAGAATTGGTCGTACCAAGGAATCGTTGCCTACTCAAAGATCTGCACCCACGTCGGTTGCCCCGTTGCCCTTTATGAGCAACACACCCACCACCTACTTTGCCCTTGCCACCAGTCAACCTTTGATCTAGTTGACAGCTGCAAAGTTGTTTTTGGGCCTGCATCACGACCACTTCCCCAACTACCAATCTATGTAGATGAAGAAGGATACCTGCGTGCCCAAAGTGACTTCCATGAACCTGTTGGACCTTCATTCTGGGATAGGAGCGTGAAGAGTTGAGTAATACAACTTCAACCCAAAAGAAAAACGGATTCCTTGCCGGAACCGCAAACTATGTTGACGAGCGTCTGGGAGTCGCTGGAGTCCTAAAGGAGTTCGGTCGCAAGGTATTTCCAGACCACTGGTCATTTATGCTCGGTGAAGTTGCCCTCTATTCGTTCCTAGTGCTACTTCTATCTGGAACATTCTTAACTTTCTTCTTCCAGCCTTCGATGACTGAAGTTGTTTATGACGGAGTGTACGCGCCACTCAAAGGCGCTCACATGTCGATTGCCTATGCCTCCAGCTTGGACATCACTTTTGAGGTGCGTGGTGGTCTACTAATGCGTCAAGTGCACCACTGGTCAGCGCTTCTATTTGTTGCTGCGGCTGGTCTTCACATGCTCAGAGTCTTCTTCACCGGCGCCTTCCGCAAGCCACGTGAAATGAACTGGGTGGTTGGTTTCGTACTGTTCATCCTCGGAATGGGTGCTGGTTTTACCGGCTACTCACTTCCGGACGACCTGCTATCTGGAAACGGTTTGAGAATTATCGATGGAATGATCAAGGGAATACCTTTCATCGGAACTTGGATTTCTTCTTTCCTCTTCGGTGGCGAATTCCCTGGCACCGCAATTGTTGGAAGACTCTATAGCCTTCACATCATGCTGATTCCAGCTCTAATCCTTGTATTCCTAGCAATCCACTTGGTAATGCTCGTGCTTCACAAGCACACCCACTACTCCGGTGCCGGAAAGAAGGACACCAACGTTGTTGGTTATCCGCTAATGCCGGTTTATGTTGCCAAGGCTGGTGGATTCTTCTTCATCGTCTTCGGTGTGATCATGTTGATCTCAACTTTCTTCACAATCAACCCGATTTGGAATTACGGTGGCTACGACCCATCCCCCGTTTCTGCGGGAACACAGCCCGACTGGTACATCGGTTGGCTCGATGGAGCGCTAAGACTTGCACCTAGCCATATGGAGTTCATGATTGGTGATTTCACCGTATCGATGAACATCCTCATCCCATTGGCCGTCAGCCTTTTGTTCTTGGCCCTAGTTGCTCTGTATCCGTTTATCGAAAACTGGATCACTGGAGACAAGAGAGAGCACCACGTTCTAGATCGACCTCGCAACGCTCCAGTTAGAACAGCTATCGGAGCAGCTGGTGTTATGTTCTATGCGATTTTGTGGGCTGGTGCTAGCACCGACCTTATCGCTACACAGTTCAAGATGTCATTGAACCAGGTTCTAACAGCGATGCAGATTTCCCTGATCGTCTTGCCGATTGTTTCGTTCATCGTGACCAAGCGAATCTGCCTTGCACTACAACGCAAAGATCGCGAAATTGCGCTGCACGGACGTGAAACCGGTCGTATCGTTAGACTCCCACACGGTGAATACATCGAGGTTCACGAGCCGCTTGATAAGTATGACCTCTATAAACTGGTTGACTTCAAGGACTACCAGCCAACTCTGGCTAGACCAAACGCAGCTGGAAAAATTACAGTGAGGGCTCGAATTCGGGCATCGCTATCCAAGTTCTACTTCAAGGATCGGGTATCTCCTGCCACCCAAAGGGAGATAGAAGAAGCTAGACACCATGCTGAAGAAATTGAGCAACAGGTTCAGAAGGCTATCGAACTTGCCAAATAGCAGCCTAAACCCAGATTAGCAGAGCCGATGAAGATTTTCGTAATTGGCACTTCGGGTTCCGGAAAATCCACTTTGGCTTGCGAACTTGCACAAAAGCTTGGCTTTCACCACATCGAATTAGATGGACTTCTCTGGGAAGCCAACTGGCAAAAACGTTCTGTCGAGGAATTTAATAAGTTCCTCTCTCAAGAATTGGCAAAAAACTCAAATGCCATCATCGACGGGAATTTTACACGCGAAGAAATAACACCTTCTGGGCACGATCACATAGTATGGCTGGATTACGACAGGTGGTTTATCACCTTGAGGATCTTGCGCCGTTCCATCAAACGGGTAACCTTCAGAACTAAATTATGGGCTGGGAATCGGGAAAGGCTTTCGTTCTTGATTTCGACTAACCCGGAACTAAACCCGGTACTTTGGTCATTCAAGACCCACTCGAGAAGACGCGAATTCTATTCACAACTAATTTCGAATTTAGACTCAACAATCAAGGTTCACCACTTTGGTAGTCAGCGTGAACTTACCGAGCATAAAGGCGAATTGATTCGAGAGCTTCGATCAGCCAGCACCTAATCAGTTTTATTAGTGAGCGTGTTGCCCTCTGGAATGTTCAAAGACAAAACCGATTAGAGCTATCAGTGCTAGCGGGAAGCCGATTGCGAACAACCACCAACCGACAGCAAGTGAGGTAAAGCAGATTGCAGAACCAATTCCTAGTGCTAGCGGCCACCATGACCAAGGGGCATAGAAACCAACCTCAGCCTCACCATCTTCGATGTTGGCATCCGGCAGATCCTCTGGACCAGTGAAATTCCTGGCTGCTTTACCAAAATAAAAAGCGATAAAGCCAGATAGAAAAACCAGCATGCCAATTGCGGCGGTTCCGATAACCTCGATGTGTCGGTTATCTTCTGGAGAGGCTAACCAAGACCAGTAGCCGTAAGCAACAGTTACTACTACATAGAAGAAAGTCAGCAGGATAAAGATGTTGGTATTAGTCTTCACGAACTAGCCCTTTGCCTTTTCTTTATTCGAAGCTTTAGCCTCAGGTGAAGCAAACTCCGGGTGGTTCAAGTCGAAAGCCGGAGACTCACTTCTAATCCTTGGAATCGAGGTGAAGTTGTGTCTTGGGAACGGTGAGGAAGTTGCCCACTCCAGTGATCGGCCATAACCCCAAGGGTCGTTCATCTCAACTCTCACACCCTTGCGATAGGTTACCCAAACATTCCAGAGGAATGGAAGCATGGATAGACCCAGCAGGATTGAACCTACCGAGGAAATCTGGTTTAGCTCGGTAAAGCCATCGCTGGTTAGGTAGGTTGCGTAACGACGTGGCATACCCATCACACCTAGCCAGTGTTGCACCAGGAAGGTGATGTGGAATCCAAAGAACAGAGTCCAGAAGTGAATTTTTCCTAGACGCTCGTTGAGCATCTTTCCGGTCATCTTTGGCCACCAGAAATAGAATCCAGCGAACATGGCAAACACAACGGTTCCAAATACCACGTAGTGGAAGTGAGCGACAACGAAGTAGGAGTCACTCAGGTGGAAATCCAGAGCCGGTGAAGCCAAGATAACTCCTGTTAGTCCACCGAAGATAAAAGTAGTTAGGAAGCCTAGGCTAAATAGCATCGGCGTCTCAAAGGTTACCGAGCCTCGCCACATCGTACCTATCCAGTTAAATATCTTTACACCGGTTGGAACTGCAATAAGCATCGTGGTGAATGCAAAGAATGGCAACAGAACCGATCCTGTTACATACATGTGGTGTGCCCAAACAGTCATCGACAGCGCGGCGATCGCAATTGTTGCGTAAACCAAGGTCCTGTATCCAAAGATTGGTTTACGGCTAAACACTGGGAAGATTTCTGAAACAATTCCAAAAAATGGCAGAGCAAGAATATATACCTCTGGGTGCCCAAAGAACCAGAACAGGTGTTGCCACAGCATAGGCCCACCATTAGCTGGATCAAAAAGATGTGCACCGAATCTTCGGTCTGCTCCTAATCCAAAAAGCGCTGCGGCCAATGGAGGGAAACACATGATTACCAGAATTGATGTGACCAAGGTGTTCCAAGTGAAGATTGGCATACGGAACATGGTCATACCTGGCGCGCGCATGGTGACGATTGTCGTGATGAAGTTCACACCACCCATGATTGTTCCAAAACCGCTAAGCGCTAGACCGAATACCCAAAGGTCACCACCAAGTCCCGGTGAAAATGTCGTATTAGAAAGTGGCGCGTAGGCAAACCAACCAAAGGATGCGGCTCCTTGCGGAGTGAAGAAACCTGCAACGGCGATGAATGAACCAAAGAAGTAGAACCAGTATGCAATTGCATTCAATCTTGGGAATGCAACATCCGGTGCGCCAATCTGAATTGGCATTAGGACGTTTGCAAACCCAGCAAACAGCGGAGTTGCAAACATCAAGAGCATAATGGTGCCGTGCATAGTGAAGAGCTGGTTGTATTGCTCTTTGGTCTCGACAATGGTTAGGTTCGGCATCGCCAACTGAGCGCGAATAATAAGCGCCATTACACCAGCGATCATGAAGTAGACAACCGAGGTGACTAAGTACAGGTAACCAATTTTCTTGTGGTCAGTGGTGGTCAACCAGTCAACGACTATGCGTCCCTTAGATTTCTTGACTGTAGTAATCATGGTTAACCTCTAACTTCCGGGTTGTCGCCAGGTAGGTTGTTGTTGCGGTTGAAGTTTGGATCGTCTGGGTTAGCGGAAAGCTGACCAACGTTTCCCATCTGTGCCAACTTCGCCATCTGGGCATCGTAGTCTTCCTGAGAAACCACTTTCACATTGAAAAGCATCATCGAGTGGAATTCACCACAAAGCTCAGCACATTTACCTTTGTATTCACCGATTACCTGCGGTGTGAAATACATTTTGTTCACAAAACCAGGGAAAACATCTTTTTTGTATAGGAAATCGATTACCCAGAATGAGTGAATAACATCTCGAGAGACCAAATCAATCTCGATTGTCTTGTTTACTGGCAAATAAAGTGTTGGAAGATCTGCTTCCTTGTCATCAGCCTGCAGCTGGATACCTGTTTCATAAACATTGTTGTTGGTGTAGTTGAAATCCCAAGACCATTGCTTACCGATTGCTTCAATTCGGTAATCGCTGTCCACCTTCTTCTCGATGGCGTTCATGTCGATTGTGGTTTGAGCGAAGAATCCAATGACCAAAATAAACGGAACCACAGTAAAAAGAGTCTCAATCGGCATGTTGTAACGAAGCTGAGGTGGAATTTCGCGGTCACCTTTGCGGCGGCGATAGACGATTATGGCCCAGAACATCAAGCCCCATGCGATCATTCCAACGATGTACAGGACTATCCAGGAGCCATTCCACAGCTGAACAATGCGATCAGTATGGTTTGTTACTCCTGCCTCACCAGGAAGCCAGCCCCGGGAAAATTCTTGGGCTGAACAACCGGAAAGTATGGCAAGCAAGGCTGCAAAGATAGGCAAAATAGCCCATCTTGAACGCTTTTTTTGAGGCAAAATCGATCCTTCGATGTTGTTTCGTTACATTTCCTAGTCTATTCACTCAAAGCCGAGTTAACTGCCATAAACACCAATAAACAAGCGGAATTTAAGGAAAAATGCCCACCTCTCGGTGGGCATTTTGAGGTCTCTATCTTTAGCTAAATGAAGATCCACAAGCGCAGGTACCCTGGCTATTTGGATTGTCAATTTCGAAGGATCGCTTCTGGAATGTGTCTACAAAATCGAAGGTAGCGCCATTCACGTATGGAGCGGTCATCGAGTCAACTACGACCTCAACTCCATCGAAATCGCGAATCAAATCATCTTCGCGAAGTTCTGGGGTTAGCACAAACGGAAGATATTGGAATCCAGCACAGCCGCCAACCTTGATTTCAACTCTCAAGCGAAGCTTTTGACCTGGTTCAAGGTCAGATACATCAGCAGATTCGATGTGACGGCGAAGTTCAGCCTTCGCAGCGTCAGTGATTTCTAAACCGTGAGTCAAAGTGTCAGTCATTTTTACTCCAATCCCCTCTATTCTAACTACTCGGATTGCAATTCATTGCAGCTCAAGAGGAAAACAGCCTCGGCTACCATGGCATTTTTCAGCCCAACAAGATGGATGGACTCATTTGGGCTGTGGGCTCTGGAGTCTGCATCCTCAACACCTGTGACGAGGATTTGAGCGCCAGGGAAAACCTCGGTGAGATCAGCGATAAATGGAATCGAACCTCCAATTCCAATGTCAACGCTTGGGTTGCCAAAGGCTGCACCGAGGCTTGATTTAGCCAGGCTAGCTGCCCAGCCAGAGGTATCGGCCATAAACGGTTTACCGGTTTCTATTTCACCAAACTCAAGAACAGCATCGAAAGGCAGATTAGCCTTCAAATGCTCCTGAAGGCGGTTCAGGGCCTCATTTGGGTCTTGCCCGGGGGCAATTCTCAGACTGACCTTGGCCGAAACGGAAGGTTGCAGTGTATTTGACGAGGTAGCCACCGATGGAACATCGATTCCAATCACGGTTAGTGCCGGTTTACCCCAAATTCGATCCATTAGACCACCATCGCCAATTTGGCTGACCTGATCGAGCAGGCTACTGTCCTTTCGAAGATTTTCTTCGGTATAAGGCAGATCGTCGAATTTGTAGGTCTTTAGACCTTCGATGGCAACGTTACCCCGCTCATCGTGGAGTGAGGCTAAAACCTTGATCATCGGAATCATGGCATCTGGGACAGCTCCCCCGAACATGCCGCTATGGACGGCGTGTTCCATGGTTCTAACGGTAAATTCCTGCGAAACAAGGCCTCTGAGGCTTACTGTCAAGGCTGGAACCTCTGGGGACCAGTTCATGGAGTCGGCAACAATTATGACGTCTGCTGCCAGTTTGGCCTTGTTTTCTTCCAAAAAGGCCCTGAAAGTCCTCGACCCAGCCTCCTCCTCACCTTCGATAAATACTGAAAGCCCTAGGTCAAAATCATCACCCTGACTAGCCTTGAGTGCTTCTATAGCGGCGATATGGGCAACAATTCCGGCCTTGTCGTCAGCTGCACCGCGGCCAAAGATTCGACCATCCCTTGCGGTTGGCTCAAAGGCTGGGCTGTCCCAAAGAGTTTCATCCCCTGGAGGCTGAACGTCGTGGTGGGCATATAAAAGTACCTGTGGCTTACCATTTTTGGCGGCTCGATGGGCCAAAACCGCCGGCGCACCCGGTTTGCCATCGACCGTGGCGGTCTTAATTTCGACTGTTTCAAAAACTGCGGTTGCTTTGAGCAGTTCAGCAACAGCCTCAGCACTGCGGTCCAAGTTGGCCGCATCAAACGCGTCCCAGGCAATTCCAGGTATTCGAACCAATTGGCCAAGAGTAGCTATTCGATTAGGGAACCCTTGATCTATGAGCTGTTTGGCTACCTCGACCATTTCTGGATTCGGGTTGAGTTTATTAGCGCTGGCTGCGTTCAGAGAGAATGTCATGAGAGTAATCTAAATCACAGCACCGTCAAATTAGAGGACATAAATGAGCGACCCGAAAAAAGATTCCAATTCGAAACCAAATGGCAAAGGCCGCCCTACCCCAACTCGCAAAGAACGAGAAGCCGCCAACATCCGACCTCTTGTTGGAAAAAAGAGCAAGGAGGCGATCGCCGAAGCCAGAGCAAAACAGGCTGAGGCCCGCAAGAAAGCTCGCGCGGCAATGCTATCCGGAGACGAAAAGTATTTACTCGGAAGAGACCGAGGTCCTCAGCGCAGAGTCGCAAGAGATGTTCTGGACAATCGTGTGACCTTTATTGAGGGGTTGCTCCCGATGATGATTGTCTTCATGTTTTTTACCGCTATCGACAACAAATCGGTTCAAGAAATAGTAACTATTGTCATGATTACTGCATTAGTGATTTCAACACTGGAAGTTACTTTGCTTAGTCGAATTGTCAAAAAGCGTATTTTGGAAAAGCTTGGTCCAGATACAAAAATGCAACGCGGCAACTGGTTCTACCTATTTACAAGAGGTATGCAACCACGACCTCTTCGAATTCCAAAACCTGCTCCTCGCAGACAAAAGAAAAAGTAAGACTGCTTAACCCAAAAGGAATAATCAGTTTCTAGAACCACAAGTTCACAAAGGAGTTAACTGTGGCAGAGAAATCTAGCCTTAACCTGACCGACATGGTGCACCAGGTGGTCACCGCAATTGAGCAACTAAAAGACAGCTACGGGCCATTTGAAACACACCCCAGTGTTCAGGCCGATCAGGCACAGGTTTCCGATGTGCTGCGTAAGCTCACCGACCGTCTTGAAAACAACTTTCCATACTTCCATCCGAGCTACGCCGCTCAAATGCTGAAATCTCCCCATCCGGTGGCGATAGCTGCTTACCTTGCCACCATGATGATTAACCCGAATAATCATTCGATTGACGCCTCCCCCGCTACAACACAGATGGAGCGCGAGGTTCTGCGGGACATGGCCGCCATGTTTGAGTACCCGCAGGAATTTCTTGGGCACCTTACGTGGAGCGGAACCACGGCAAATCTAGAAGCCCTCTGGATTGCCCGAGAGCTACAGCCAACTAAGAAGATTGCTCACTCGGCCGATGCCCACTACACGCACTCACGCATGTCGGAAGTTCTTGGCACCACAAATGTTTCAATACCAACAGAAGCCGACGGAAGAATGTCGCTTGAAGCTCTGGAGGAACAACTAAAAACCGGCGAAATTGGAACAATAGTTGCAACCATGGGAACCACAGGCCTCGGTGCGGTTGACCCACTGGCAGACATAATTACACTCGCCAAAAATTACCAGGCCCGAGTGCATGTTGATACCGCCTATGGTGGTTTCTTTAAGTTGATTGCACAAAATCACCTTTCAGCAGAAACCGCTAAGCATTTCGCTGCTTTGAAAGATGCAGATTCCATCGTGGTTGATCCTCACAAACACGGACTACAACCCTACGGAAGCGGAGCTGTTTTCTTCAGGGACATCTCCATCGGAAAGTTTTATAAGCACGACTCCCCTTACACTTACTTCATATCCGACGATCTACACTTCGGCGAAATCCAACTTGAGTGTTCTAGAGCTGGGGCATCGGCTGCGGCTATTTGGGCAACGCTGCAAATATTCCCACTTACTGAAGCAGGACTTGGATCGGTTCTCCTACCAACGAGAACCGCGGCAACACGTTGGTATGAATTGCTAGAGCGATCTGACTCACTTCAGCCTTATCAGAAGCCTGAACTAGACATCCTGACTTATCTGCCTAGAGTTACAAAAATGTCTCAGCTCGATGAGATCTCTCATGAGTTGCTAGTCCAGTTAGGCCAAGGTCCAAGAGCTGAGCAAATCCACCTAGCAACCTATGTTGTAAAGCCAAATCAGTTGGAGCAACGAGGCTTCAAGATTGCTGAAGATTCTAAGAACGCAAGAATTTTACGAAGTGTACTTATGAAGCCGGAACACGAAACCTGGGTCCCACAGCTTCACAGGCGAATCGAAGACCTAGCCCGCCAACTTATTGGCTAACATCTATCTAAAGGAGTTCAAATGAAATATCGCTATCTAGGAAACAGTGGTTTTAAGGTAACCGAACTGGTTTATGGAAACTGGCTAACCCACGCCACGCAAATAGAAAACGAAAGGGCTATCGCAACGGTGCACGCAGCACTTGACGGAGGCATAACTTCATTTGACACCGCTGATGTCTACGCTAATCAAGCCGCTGAGTCGGTATTGGGAGAAGCTCTAAAAGGTCAACGTCGTGAAGGATTAGAGGTTTTCACCAAGGTTTACTGGCCAGTGGCCGAACGCATGCCAAACGACACTGGACTTTCTCGTAAGCACATCATGGAGTCGATTAACGGCTCACTGAAAAGACTGCAGATGGATTATGTAGATCTTTACCAAGCACACCGTTTTGATGTCGAGACGCCACTTGAGGAAACAATGCAGGCTTTTGCAGACATTGTTCGTCAAGGAAAGGCGTTATACATCGGAGTTTCAGAGTGGAATGCCCAGCAAATTAGAGATGGTGTGAAGCTTGCCAAAGAACTAGGTATTCAATTGATTTCGAGCCAACCGCAGTACTCGATGATTTGGCGTGTTATTGAAGCTGAGGTTATCCCTGCCTGTGAGGAATTAGGTGTTAGCCAAATTGTTTGGTCTCCGATGGCTCAAGGAGTTCTAACCGGAAAATATCTTCCCGGTCAACCAGTGCCAGCGGGTTCGCGCGCTGCTGATGAGAAGGTCAACGGATTTATCCAAAAATGGTTAACCGACGAAGTTCTAACTCGAGTTCAGCAACTCAAACCACTTGCTGACGAATTGGGAATCACTATGGCACAGTTTGCTCTAGCTTGGGTTTTACAAAACAAGAATGTCTCAAGTGCCATTGTTGGGGCAACTTCACCAGAACAAATCACCAGCAACATTGGTGCGGTCGGCGTAGAAATTCCGCAAGAAATAATGGATAAAGTGACTGAAATTCTTGCACCGGTTATTGTTAGCGATCCAAAGGAAACTAGAGCTCCAGAAGCACGACTAGTTTAGTTTCCTAGCCCAGAGCGGACCGAAATAAACAAAACCGGTATAGCCCTGCACTAGGTCTGCTCCGGCGCTAATCCTTTGGTTAACCTGTTCTTTAGTTTCAATGCCGCCAACAGAAATGATGGCAAGGCTTTTGCCAACCTCACTCCGAATAAGGCGTAGCACATCCAAGGAACGTTCATTCAACGGTGCGCCAGAAAGACCACCAGCACCCATCTGGGCAACTTTGGTTTTATCGGTGACTAGACCGTCTCTGCTGATTGTTGTGTTGGTAGCAATCACTCCAGCAAGTTTTAGTTTTACTGCCAAGCGACAAACATCCAAGATGTCTTCGTCTAAAAGATCTGGCGCTATCTTCACAAGCACCGGCCTTCCTTTAGCCTGTTCAAGAACTGCCTCGAGAATGGGTTTTAGTGCTTTAGTCTCCTGCAGTGCCCTTAGACCAGGTGTGTTAGGTGAAGACACATTAACGGCAACATAGTCAGCGTATGGAGCGAGCAGACGGGCACTGGTCCGATAATCCTCAACAGCATCTGCTAACTCAACAACTTTGCTCTTGCCTATATTGACCCCGATAACCGGAAGTTTGGTTTTAGAGTGTCGCAACTTTTCTAATCTCTTGGCCACGACATCCGCCCCATCGTTGTTGAAACCCATTCGGTTAATCAGGGCTCGATCAGCTTTCAACCGAAACAACCTTGGTTTTGGATTTCCCGGCTGGGCGATAGCTGTTACAGTTCCAATCTCGACGTGTGAAAACCCCAGCTCCCCCAGAGCTCTAACTGCAAGAGCGTTTTTATCAAAACCAGCAGCCAGACCAAAAGGTCCATCGAAGCTAAGCCCCATAACCTCAACCTTTTTGGTTATTCGTTTAGGGAGCAGCTTTGTCATCCCTAAGCTTGAAGCCATTCGAATGGCAAACTTACCCGCATGATGAGCAAACTCAGGATCAAGCCGACTTAAAACAAGCCGAAAGATTATGGGATACAGCACGAGACTAGGTTACCTTCACTTTAAGAAAAGGGCCGGCCTCTAACCGAAGCCGACCCAAGTTCTTTTGTTTTATTTAGCTGCAACCGCTAGTTGATCCACAGCCTTCACAGACGTGGCATGAACCTGATGGTCGCATCTTGATTCCACAGTTGAAACAAAGTGGAGCATCTGATTCAGTTCCCTGAAGCATCTCGAAGAGCTCTGCTGAAGAGTGGACCTGGCGCTTTTCGGTCTTTACTTCTTCAACCTGAAGCTCAATTACCGCTGGCTTCTCGAGAACTACAGGCTCGACTACCTCAGACACACTCGCAACTGGATCGGTCTGTGGGTAGTTACCCGAAGCGTCCAGGGCTGCAGCACGCTCTGAAGCGGTGCTGATTCCCAAAGCCTGACGAGTCTCAACCGGTAGGTAATCAATTGCTAGGCGACGGAAGATGTAGTCCATCAAAGATTTAGCCATGCGGATATCTTGGTCATCGGTTAGACCAGCAGGCTCGAAGGACACATTTGTGAACTTCTGCACGTATGTCTCAAGCGGAACGCCATACTGCAAACCGATAGACACTGCGATTGAGAAGGCATCCATCACACCGGCAAGAGTTGAACCTTGCTTACCGAGCTTTAGGAATACCTCGCCCAAGACACCGTCTGGGTAAGTGCCTGCGGTCATGTAACCTTCTGCGCCACCAACTGTGAATGAGGTGGTTGACGAAGGACGTGACTTAGGTAGACGCTTACGGACTGGGTGTGACAGGTTCGAAGCTGCAGCAGGAGCAGGCTTTGACTCAGTCTTAGCCTTTGCATCGCTTAGCGGCTGTCCAACCTTACAGTTGTCGCGGTAGATTGCCAACGCCTTGAGGCCCATCTTCCAGCCCTGGAAGTAGATCTCCTTAACTTCTTCAACGGTTGCAGTTTCTGGCATGTTCACAGTCTTGGAAATAGCTCCAGAAAGGAATGGCTGAACTGCTGCCATCATTCGAACGTGCCCCATTGGCTCAATCGCACGAATACCAACTGCGGTGTCGAAGATCGCGTAGTGCTCCTGCTTTAGGCCCGGAGCGTCTACTACGTGGCCGTTAGCGCCAATGTAGTCCACGATTGCTTCGATGGTCTCTTGAGAGTAACCAAGGCGGTGTAGGGCAAATGGGATTGTTTGGTTAACAATCTGCATTGAACCACCAGTTGATAGCTTCTTGTACTTGACCAACGAGAAGTCAGGCTCGATACCTGTGGTGTCACAGTCCATCATGAAGCCGATGGTTCCCGTCGGAGCCAATAGCGAAGCCTGAGCGTTTCTCCAGCCGTTACGTGAACCGATTTCAGTGTTCAGCGCCCACTGGCGGGTAGCAGCATCAAGAACTGCGCGGTCAACTTCAGTCACAGCACGAAGAGTTGCGTTAGCAGCCTCGTGCTTGCGCATGATGCGGTCGTGACCTGCCTTGTTTTGTGGGTAACCCTCGTAGGTTCCAACAACACCGGCTAGTTCAGCTGATCTGCGGTATGAAGCAGCGGTCATCAACGAGGTGATTGCTGCAGCCAATGCCTGACCTTCGGTTGAGTCATAAGGTAGACCGATTGCCATCAGCAAAGCGCCAAGGTTCGCGTAACCAATACCTAGTTGTCTAAAGGCACGGGTAGTTTCACCAATCTTTTCGGTTGGGAAGTCAGCGAAGCAAATCGAGATGTCCATCGCAGTGATAATCAACTCAGATGCCTTGGTGAACTTCTCTGCATCGAAAGAACCGTCTGGATTTAGGAACTTCAGCAGGTTCAAGCTAGCTAGGTTACATGATGAGTTGTCTAGGTGCATGTACTCAGAGCATGGGTTAGATGCAGTGATTCGACCTGACTCAGGGGTGGTGTGCCAGTCGTTGATGATGTCGTCATACTGGATGCCAGGGTCAGCACAGGCCCAAGCGGCCTGAGCGATCTTGTCCCAAAGCTCTAGAGCCTCGACTTCTTCGATGACTTCGCCGTTGGTGCGAGCACGAAGACCAAACTTGGTGCCGTGCTCAACAGCGCGCATGAACTCTTCGTTTACACGAACTGAGTTGTTTGCGTTCTGGTACTGGACAGAGTTGATGTCTTTTCCACCAAGCTCCATATCGTAACCGGCATCGCGTAGGACACGAATCTTGTCTTCCTCACGAGCCTTGGTCTCAACGAATTCCTCGATGTCTGGGTGATCTACGTCGAGCACTACCATCTTGGCGGCACGACGGGTTGCGCCACCGGACTTGATGGTTCCAGCAGATGCGTCAGCTCCGCGCATGAAGGAGACAGGGCCAGATGCCGAGCCACCAGAAGAACGAAGTAGTTCTTTTGAGGAACGGATTCTGGAAAGGTTTAGACCTGCTCCTGAACCACCCTTGAAGATCATTCCCTCTTCGCGGTACCAGTTCAAGATTGACTCCATCGAGTCGTCCACCGACAAAATAAAGCATGCAGATACCTGCTGAGGACTCGATGTTCCAACGTTGAACCATACTGGTGAGTTGAATGAGAAGACCTGGTTTAGCAACATGAAGGTCAGTTCGTGCTCAAATACTGTTGCATCCTCTTCAGTTGCAAAGTAACCGTTGTCGCGACCACCCTGAGTGTAAGTCTTAACGACACGATCAATCAGTTGTCGCAAACTGAATTCACGAGCTGGAGTTCCCAAAGCACCACGGAAATACTTTGTGGTAACGATGGTGGATGCGTTCAGACTCCAGAACTCTGGGAACTCAACTCCGCGCTGTTCGAAGATGGTCTCGCCAGTTTTCCAGTTTGTCTGGACCACATCACGGTGTTCCCAGGTGACCTGGTCGTAAGGGTGTACTCCCTCAGTTGTGTAGATGCGCTCAATCTTGAGACCCTTACGTCCCTGACTAGCCGCACCGGCGTCGGTGTATGCCGATGTGTCGGTCATTTGTTGCCTTTCTCTTTTTTTCCTCTTGTTAACTTTTTGGTTTTTATCGCAATCGACTTATGCCGATGGCGAAGCTTGGTTTTCTCGTTCTAACTTCAGAAGCGAAATTGCTGCCTCAAAGTCCTCCAATGTCTCCCATTCCTGGTAAACACTGGCAAATCTCATGAAAGCTACCTCATCGAGCTTTCTAAGCGGTTCTAGGATGGCCAAACCAACTTCTTTGGCCTCCACCTGAGCTACTCCAGTCGCTCTAATGGTTTCCTCGACTGTCTGTGCCAACATGGCCAGATCAGCTTCAGTAACCGGTCTACCCTGACAGGCCTTTCGAACACCATTGACAATCTTGTCTCGGCTGAAAGGTTCAGTAGTTCCGCCTCGTTTTACCACTGAAATGCTCGCGGTCTCACTTGTAGAGAACCTTGAGCCGCATTCAGGGCATTCTCTCCGGCGACGAATCGATGATCCGTCTTCAGAGGTTCTGGAGTCGATGACCCTGGAATCGGCATGACGGCAGAACGGGCAATGCATGCTTCCTCCTTGATTTAAGGGCGTTTTGGGCCGTTTTTGGGGTCATGAGAACTCAACTATACACACAAGATGTGGGGATATTTAAGTTTTCCGTCCCTATATCTTGTGGTTTTAACGTCTTGTTACAAAATTTCAGCCTTTGTCGGCGTGTTGCCTGATTTAGAGCCGAAGTCGCCCCAAAAACCTTAACCTTCAACAAAAGATTTAACCTTTCCGTTACATATTTTTGGGGAGAAATCACTAATTTAGCCCTCCCCTCCGACAAGTCAGGCGAGCCGATAAGTTAGCCTTACTTGGTTAGAGAAAAGGTGCAATTTGGAAGAGATTTTCGATCAAACAGAAGCCCTGAAAATGGCTTTTAGACGCCACGCTTCAGGTGTTTGCCTAATTACGCTGAACGATCAAGCTGGCAAGCCGGTTGGCTTCACAGCTACCAGTGTTACCTCCCTTGGCTCTAACCCAGCTTTAGTAACTTTTAACGTCGCTAGGGGTGCAAGCAGCTGGACAGCTCTGAAGGATGCAGAGTATGTGGCAATTTCGATGTTGAATGAAAATTCAGTTGCTCTTGCCAAGAAGATGGCAGCGGATCACACTAAACGTTTTCTCGATGACGACTGGTTCAAAGAACCAACACACAAGCTTCCGGTTTTTAACGCAGTCAATGCTGTTTTAATTTGTCGCGTACGTGAGTATCACGAAGTTGAAGCCAACGCTGTTTTTGTTGTCGATGTTGAAAAAGGATTAATGCCCGAAGAGTTCGCCAGCTTGCTCTACCACCAAAGGGGTTACGTCATCCCCGGCAAGCGCTTCGACTGAACTGTTTGCTCTATTTAGATCTAACACACCGGTACCAAAATGCTGTTTGATCTCTGAAACTAAAGCCTCGCCCACGAAAACCTTTTGCTTCAATCGATATTCGCTGGTCTTTTCTCCAGAACGCAATAGCAAAATAGTTTCTGTTTGACCAGGATACTTTCCAAGAATTCTTGCCAACTGTTCTATGTTCGACCTTGTCGAAAGATGCTCTGGGATCACAAGCTTCAGTGGACCGCTGAATATCGAATTCTCTTTTTCCAGAGCATAAACTTCGTTTACATTAAGCGTCCAGCCATCATCTCTGGTCCTCATCTTTCCTTTGATGGCCACAATAGAATCGACTTTCAAGATTTCTGCATGCTCTTGATATACACGACTGAAAATCATCATGGTTGTTTCGGATTCAAGATCCTCGAGAGTTACATTGGCATAAACATTTCCAGAGTTGCGAGCTGTTTTTACCTCAACTGCGGTGATCAGACCGCTAAGCGTTACAGATTCATTTTCGGAGAAGTTGGTCCTCATGTTGAAATTTCCGATAGTCTCACTGGCAGCTTGGCGCAGTCTATCCTCTGCCCCGCGCAATGGATGATCGCTCAAATACAAACCGAGCATCTCCCGTTCCAAAGTCAAGAGTTGCCTTTGAGGCCACTCAGCAAGGTTCGATATCTTTATTGAGTTTTGCTCCTCTTCGAAATCGCCAAATAGGTCCATTTCACCAGAAGATTTAGATTTCTTTTGCTTTAGCTCATACTCGATGAAATCTTCATGCACTTCAAACAAAGCCCTGCGGGTAACCCCGAAACTGTCAAAAGCCCCCGCCTTGATCAGGGATTCGATAACTTTGCGGCTGCACACCGAAGCTGGAACTTTGGCTAAAAAGTCTTGGAAAGAGACAAAACGTCCGTGCTCTTTGCGAGCCTGGATGATATCTTCAACTACTCCCAAGCCAACATTCCTAATTGCTTCAAGGCCAAATCGAATGTCTTTACCTACCGCCTGGAAGTCTGCAATTGAGTCATTTACATCTGGTGACAGCACTCTGATGCCCGCTCGCCTAGCCTCGCTCAAATACACACCGAGTCTGTCTCTCGAGTTACGCACCGAGGTCAATAACGCAGCCATGTACTCCTGTGGGAAGTTGGCTTTCATGTATGCGGTCCAATACGAGAGCACACCGTAGGCAGCGCTATGGGCTTTGTTGAAGGCGTAATCCGCAAAAGGCAAAAGAGTGTCCCACAATTTTTTGATAGCCACATCTGAAAAACCGTTTGACTTCATCCCCTCAGTGAAGGCCATCAGTTGGGCGTCTAGTTCTTCTTTTTTCTTCTTACCCATCGCACGCCTGAGCTCATCGGCTTTGGCCAGCGAGAAGTTAGCGATTTTCTGCGCAACAGCCATTACCTGCTCTTGATAGACAATTAGGCCGTAAGTTGGATCAAGAATCTCAGCAAGTGCTTGCTCAAGTTCTGGGTGAACCGGAATGTTCTGCTCTAGGCCGTTTTTGCGGTAAGCATACGAGGTGTGCGAACCCATTCCCATCGGACCTGGACGATAAAGCGCTATCGCTGCGGAAATATGCTCAAACTTTGATGGCTTAAGGATTCGCAACAAGGATCGCATTTGACCGCTATCCAACTGGAAGACACCTAAGGTATCGCCTCTAGAAATCATCTCGTAGGTAAGTGGGTCACCATCTAGATCAAGTTCTTCCAGCACAACATCGATATTTCTGTTCGCCTTAGCATTTTCAATCGACTTGTCTAGAACAGTTAGATTTCTTAGCCCAAGGAAGTCCATCTTCACTAGACCAAGCTCTTCACAGGGGTGCTGTGCAAATGCCGTGATTATGGCTCCATCATCTTCCCTGCGAATAACCGGAATAACATCAAGAATCGGCTCGGACGACATGATTACTCCAGCAGCGTGAACGCTGGTCTGACGCTTTAGTCCCTCTAAGCCGCGAGCAAGTTCAAATGCTCTTCTAGCGTCAGGATCTTCCTCCAGAATCTTCCTAAACTCAGCGGCCTCACGGTATCTCGAATTTGAATCTTTTGGTGTGTCTACCGTTACAGGTTCAAATTCAACTTGATCTTCATCGAATTCTTCTTCGACATCCTCGTTGACATCGACCACAGTTCTAGCATTAGGATCAACAACCATCTCGGTAAGGGTCATATCTTTGCCAAGAACCATCCTCGGCATTGCTTTAGTAAGGCGCTCGCCCACCGAGTAATCCATGCCGAGAACACGAGCGGCATCCTTCAGGCTCTGCTTTGCCTTGATAGTTCCGTAGGTGATAATTTGTGCTACCCGATCATCGCCGTATTTTTGCGTCACATATCGAATGACCTCTGACCTTCTGCGGTCGTCAAAGTCAACATCGATATCAGGCAAGCTGACGCGGGCAGGATTTAGGAATCTTTCAAACAAAAGGCCGTACTTGATTGGATCAAGTGCAGTTATGCCTAGGGCGTAGGCGACAAGAGATCCGGCGGCAGAACCACGACCAGGCCCCACGCGAATCCCCTGGGCCCTAGCCCAAGCGATAAAGTCAGCCACTACGAGGAAGTATCCCGAGAAGTTCATGTTTCGGATGACTTCAACTTCGTAGTTAACTCTGACCTGATATTCCTCAGAAATGTTTTCGCCGAAACGCTCAATCATGCCGCGTTTAACTTCTGCTTCAAACCAACTTGCCTCAGTGTGCCCTGCTGGGACATCAAATTTCGGCATGAGATTTCTTTTTTCGAACTTTATGTCCGCTCGCTCGGCAACAAGCAGGGTGTTATCGCAAGCTTCAGGGAATTCGCTAAACAGTTCACGCATCGCCTTAGCGCTCTTGAGGTAATAGCCCGAACCATCAAATTTGAACCTGCGTTCATCAGTTAGCTTCGTGCCGGTCTGAATGCAAAGTAGTGCCTCCTGAGCGTCGGCGTGGCCGGGTGAGGTGTAGTGAAGGTCATTTGTGGCTAGTAGCGGGATGCCCAAATCTTTCGATAATCGAATCAGTTCGCTAAAGGTTCGCTTTTCTACCGATGCGCCGTGATCCATAATCTCAATGAAATAGTTTTCCTTGCCAAAAATGTCCCTGAACTCAGCAGCGGTTTGCCTAGCTTTGTCATATTGGCCCAGTCGTAATCTGGTCTGAACCTCGCCACCAGCACAACCGCTGGTACCGATTATTCCTTTGGCATACTTCGCCAAAAGTTCACGGTCCATTCTGGGCTGGAAGTAATAGCCTTCAAGCCATGCATAGGAAGAAAGTTTGAACAGGTTAAACATGCTTTGGTTCTCGGTCGAAAGCATTGTTAGGTGCGTATAGGCTCCCTTGGAGATGTCATCGTCTCCCCCGTCTGCCCAGTAGGTTTTACTTTTCTCAAATCTAGATCCGGGAGCTAGATAAGCCTCGATACCAATAATTGGTTTTATGTTTCGTTTGGTGGCTTGTTCCCAGAAATCGAATGCACCGAAGTTGTTTCCATGATCGGTGATTGCTATTGCCGGCATCTTCAACTCGACTGCCTTATCAAGTAGCTCAGTTACTTTTGCCGCGCCATCGAGCATTGAGTAATCAGTATGAACGTGCAAGTGCACGAAATTATCACTGTTACTTGTCATTTTTCTTGCTCTTCATGGATATTCTGCTTCGGGGCAATAGCCTACTTGCCCGCTCTGTCAAACACGCTCGCCACTCCGCTAATCTACTCTGCTCGGAGTATCTCTAGTGCCCGCGATAAATCAGGCGGGTGCTGGCTCTCAAAACTTACATACTCCCCACTGGTCGGATGAATAAAACCTAGCCTCAACGCATGAAGCCACTGTCTTTCCAAGTGCAAACGATGGGCCAATTTTGGGTCACAGCCATAAAGCGTATCCCCGACCAAAGGATGCTTGAAGGCAGAGAAGTGAACACGAATCTGGTGGGTGCGACCCGTTTCTAATTCGACCTCAAGTAGTGATGCTGCCCTAAATGCTTCTAGCGTTTTGTAGTGGGTGATCGACGGCTTCCCGTCATTTGCAACAGTGAATTTATACTCATGTTTTGGATGCCGTGCTATTGGTGCGTCGATAGTTCCAGAACTTGGATCTGGATGACCCTGAACAAGGGCGTGATACGTCTTGTCAACCGCCCTATCCCTGAAGGCCTGTTTCATTCTGCTGTAGGCAATTTCTGTTTTAGTGAGCACCATCAACCCGCTGGTGCCAACATCAAGTCGGCTAACAATTCCTTGTCGTTCAGCTACCCCGCTGGTAGACATTTCTATGCCCAGGGCTAACAGGGCTCCACCCACAGTCGGACCATCCCAGCCAACCGAAGGGTGAGCGGCCACTCCCTGTGGCTTATCAACCACCACGATATCTTCATCCTGGTAGATGACCTTTAGGTCGGGAACCATTTCGGCAACCAATTCCAAAGCCGCTTTGGGTTTAGGCAAAGTAACCTGAAGCCAAGCCTCGGCAATTAGCGGATCTGATTTGGCTAGTTCTTTATCGTTTTGAAGAACTAAACCCGATTCGATCATGTCTGCGACATATGCCCTACTCAAGCCAAGTAGTTTTGCAATCCCAGCATCAGCACGGGAGCCTGCCAAACCCTCAGGCACTTGAATCATTCGCTGCTCGGTCATTTTCCACCGACACTCTCACCGCGAATGAATTTGATTGCAATCAACGTTGCCGAAATCGTGATGGCCATGTCCGCAATATTGAAGATTGGAAAATTAAACGGAATTTGAATGAAATCAACTACGTGTCCATTTGGAAAGCCAGGTTGTTTAGTTAACCGGTCAATTAGATTACCGACCACGCCTCCTAGTGCAACTGCACCGAGAATCTTCCAACTCCTGGCTTTAAACCGAGGAACGAAAAATAGTAGCGCTAAAGTTGCCAGCGTCGATGTCAATGTGAAAAACCATGTCGTAGAACCGCCCAGAGAAAAAGCCGCACGGTCGTTAAACACCAGATTGAACTGCAAAAGCTCAAAGATTACTGGTACCGGTCGATAGGGACTCAAGAATTCAAGAGCCAGTAACTTGGTTACCTGATCTAGCAGGACCACTCCACTTGAGATACCTAGTGTCAGAATGACAGCTGACCGATTGAAGTTTGTTTGAGGCTTCAACGAAATCAGATTTGGAAGGTGCTGTTAGTTATCTGGGTTGGAGTAGTAGAAGGTTTACCTGAAGATGCAGTAGCCTCTAGGTCGCTTAGCTGGCCTTCGATGTATGACTTAAGCTTGGCGCGGTATTCCTTCTCAAAAGTGATAAGACGCTGAACATCGTTCTCGACCAGCGCTTTCTCCTGCTCTAGGCGCTGCATGTCAGCCTTATGTTGAGCCTCGGCCTCACGCACTATTCTTGCCGCGGTAGCGTGGCCTTCAGCAATCAAAGCATCACGCTTTTGCAGACCATCCTTGACGTGTTCCTCGTGAAGCTTTCTCGCCAATTGCAAGAGGTTGTTTGTATTGTTTGACTCAAAGACGCTGATGTCTGGTGCGGCTTCTGGGAAGGCAGTGTTTGGAGTCATCGACTCAGGGATAGAAGCCTCTGCTTGGTTTAGCGACTGAAGTGTTCCACCGTTTCTTTGCAGTTCGGCAATTCTTCCATCGGCTGCTAACAGCCGCTGACGAAGATCATCATTTTCTTGAGTAAGCCTTCGCATCTCGATGACGATTTCATCTAGAAAATCATCAACTTCATCCTGGTCGTAACCTTCACGGAATTTGGTTGGCTGAAAACGCTTATTAACTACATCCTCTGGAGTTAAAGGCATTGTTGGCTCCTCATTACTTGGCTTTACATAAACTAATGTGCTTATTCGGCTTAAAGGTTATCGCAAAAAAGATACCCCTCACAGAACTGACTAAAAGAACGCCCTGAGAAGCCCCAGTGCTAGGAATAACACCAGAATTGAGATATCCACATAGCCGCCACCAACCCTAATTGGCTTGATCAGCTTCGATAGCGGCTTCACTACCCAGTCGGTAAGCATGTAACAGACCTCTGCTAGAACGAGGACTATTCCCTTTGGCTGGAAACTAGGGTTTAGCGCTCTAATCCACTCAATCAAGACGCGGATTATTAGGACTAAGCGAAATACATCAATCGCCCAGCCAATGACTGTTGAGATTGCACCCAATCGAACTACCTAGGGTCTGATGATCAGACGATCGCCGTCGTCAACATCATCTTCGTCATCTTCTGCACCCGGTTCTACTTCAACGTTTTCTGGTGCCAAGAGGTAAACATCTTCAGCCACTCTTTGCGACTGCGCCAAAAGACCCGCCTTCAACCCCATCATAAAATCAATCAGTCTCGCACGGTCGGTGCTGGAAAGCTGCTTCACATTTACAACCGCGGTAATGTTCTCGCGAAGAATATCGGCAATTTGAAGAGCATCACTGTATGAAGTCATTGTGACGGTCTCAATGCGGTGAACACCTTGGTTGGATCTGGATGGGCGTTGAACCTTCACACGTTCGGTACGGCCCGAGGATGAGGCTTTAGGTTGTGCAGCCGGCTTTGGTCCTTTTCCTGAAAGGCCAAAAAGCTCTTTCAGCCAGTCAATCGCTCCAGACATGGAATCTCCTTAGATTTTGCGAAAACCTTCAATAAATTAAGGTTATTCGCGCTTACCGGTAATCGCGGTACCAACTCGTATGTGTGTCGCACCATAGCCAATTGCTAGCTCAAAATCAGCTGACATCCCAGCAGATATGAACTTAGCTTGCGGGTTTAGCTGCTGGAGTCGCTGGCTAGCCTTCGCAATACGCTCAAAATCGGCTTCTGGAGACCCGTCTAGACTGGCTACCCCCATTACTCCCAGCAAGTCCAGTTGTGGGCTGTTGAGGACCTGCACGGCAAATTCTTCTAAGCCATCCGGGCTGACTCCACCTCGATTTTGATCTGCGGTTAGATTGAGTTCGATAAATACCGAAAGTCGCTTAGCTTCTTGCTTAGCCAACTGTTTGTTCAATTCGGTAAGAAGCGAAGGCCTATCCAAGGAGTGAATCGAAGTTGCATACCCGATAACGGATCGAACTTTATTGCTTTGCAACTGACCCACAAAATGCCAGTTCGCATGCTTATCTGGAGCTAGCTCGGCTACTTCGATAGCTTTAGGCGCAGCCTCCTGGTCTTTGTTTTCACCAAAGTCGAGTTGCCCGAGATTTAGTAAATCCACCACGAGTTGAGCTGGATGGTTCTTGCTGACAACGATCAGGGTTATCTCATCGGCAGAACGATTATGCTTTTTTGCTGCGGATGCTACCCGAGTCTTAACATCGCTAAGTCGATCGGCCAGCGTCGACATTAATCCGGTTGCTTCAAGAAGTCCGGTAGGTCGAATCCGTCGTCAAAGTTCTTTGATTCACGTCGACGACCAAAGAAACCAGTATCTCTGCGCTCTTGAGCAATTGGAGTAGGTTCCGCTAGTGCTACCGGTTCTGGAATTTCAACTGCTTCAGTAACAGTTGGAATAGCGCCGGTGTTACCACCAAACCAGTTGGTTGAAGTTGCCGCCTGCAGCACTGGCTCTTCAACTACGGCAACTGGTTCAGCTGCGGCAGGGACAAAGGTTGCACGTGGAGTTGTTCTAGGAGTTGCCTCATCAAAACCAGCGGCAATTACTGTAATGCGCATTTCATCACCGAGGGTGTTATCAACCGAGGTTCCGAAGATGATGTTTGCCGACTGGTGAACAACTTCTTGAATCAATCGTCCAGCTTCATTAACTTCTGCAAGCTTCATGTTTGATGCAGCTGCGTAGTGGATTAGGACTCCTCTAGCGTTATCGATGCTGCTTTCAAGAAGTGGGTGGTTTATTGCTTGCTCAGCGGCACGAACAGCACGGTCCTCCCCCTTTGCAGTTCCAATTCCCATCAGAGCAGTGCCAGCACCCTGCATTACCGACTTGACGTCTGCGAAGTCCAAGTTGATTAGACCAGGTTCGGTAATCAAGTCAGAGATGCCCTGGACACCGGCACGAAGAATATCATCGGCCATTCCAAAAGCATCTACGAGACTAAGTTCTTGATCATTTAGCTCAACTAACTTTTGGTTAGGGACAACTATAAGAGTGTCAACTTCTTGACGCAGGGCATCGATACCCGCTTGAGCATTTTCTGCGCGACGACGTCCTTCAAATTCGAATGGTCGAGTAACCACACCAACAGTAAGTGCACCTGACTGCTTTGCAATTCTTGCCACGATTGGTGCAGCACCGGTTCCAGTTCCACCACCTTCACCAGCTGCGACGAAGACCATGTCTGCGCCACGAAGAACTTCGGCAATTTCATCTTCGTGCTCCTCGGCAGCGCGGCGACCAACTTCAGGATCAGCTCCAGCACCGAGACTTCTAGTCGAGTCAGAGCCTATTTCTAATTTCACGTGGGCTTCTGACTTCAAAAGATCTTGACCATCGGTGTTGATTGCGATGAATTCGACGCCACGCAAACGCTTCTCGATCATCTGGTTGACCGCATTACCTCCAGCGCCACCGACACCAACAACCTTGATGACAGCTAAGAAGTTATTAACTAATGGTTTTGACATATAGCCCTCCGTGTTACGCCATTTACCAAACCTTAAACTTCAACTTGAAGGTTAAGAAAGCTCAGTAAATGCTCTAGCGCCTAGAAACTAAAGGGTAAAAGTGGTTTTATGCCGTTTATTTGTGGGCGTGTCTTAATTGGCTGTTTACCTAATGACGCTCGGGGTCAACGGGGCTGAAACATCAAAGGTAGCTCTGATCGAAGGTGGAGTCTTCAAGAGCAGAGCCTTTAGGACTCTTGACTTGAGTATTGAATTACTTGAGTCACCCCAAATGATTGTTTGTGTCGCTGCTCCCCTGAGCTGCATGGTGACATTGTCACGAGACTTAGCCTGAACATAAGCGACCCGCTTTAGCAACTGGGCAGGTAGGGCTAAAACAACGTCGATGGCCTGACGATAGTTTTCAGATGTCTTCGGATCATCATTGACCAGGATTATTGGCAGTAATTCGTTGCCATTAGCTGGCCCAAGATTTACTCCAGCTGGGTCATAAAGATATCTGGCACTACCCCGGATAACTATTGAAATAGCCGTGCGTTCAGTGACCCTAACCTCAAGTTTATTTGGGGGCTGACTAACCAGCGAGATACTCTCGATAACCCTAAACTTCTCCAGATCTTTTGCCACATCTGCTTCACTAATCATCGGCAAAGGTGACCCCAAACGATGCTTCAGCTTGGCAAGTATCTGCTTGGTAGATACCTTCTCGTTTCCGGAGACAGAGATTTTCTCAACCGCCATAAGCGGAGTAAACATTGTGGCGAGCACTAAAACCAGAAGTAAGGCAACGGAGGCGGCCATCGATCTCAAAAAATACTTTTTGAAACTAGATTGTTTTGTAAATCGCTTGGCTTCTTTACTGGCTTCGATGCGCTGTCGAATTGGTAGCTTAGGTGCTTTCGCTTGACGCTTCACTTTAGCCGGTTTGGCTTGAGCCTGTCTTGCCCGGCTATAGCGATTTTGAGGAGGCTGCATTAGTTTTCTAAAGCCTTCAAGATCCCTGGCACCTGGCGATAAACATCTCCACAACCCATCGTTATAACAAAATCGCCCGATTGAGCAATTCTGGCTACTTCCTCTGGAACATCATCCCAACCAGGCACATAATGCATTCGCTTTTGGTCCTTGAAGGCAGCGGCAATTAGAGCGCCGGTTACCCCCGGCTCGGGATCTTCCCGAGCGGCATAGATGTCTAATACGACTACTTCATCACTAGCGGCTAATGCTTCAGCGAATTCTTTCGCGAATAGCCTGGTTCGTGAGTATAGGTGAGGTTGAAAAACAGTAATAAGTCTTCCTTGGCCAACTACCGCGCGAGCTGCACTCAGTGCCGCACTTACTTCGGTCGGGTGGTGGGCAAAATCATCGTAAACGCTTACCCCGCGCCTTACTCCGTGAAGTTCAAACCTTCTTTCAGTGCCTGCAAATTTAGCAATCGCTTCAAGCGACTTCGCCGCTGGAAAACCTAAACCAACTAACACAGCAAAAGCACCAGCTGCGTTTACTGCGTTGTGCTTACCAGGAATAGTAAGCTCAGCGGAATATTCACTTCCGCCAAATGACAGGGTGAAACTAACCCTTGGGCCGGTTGCATCAACGGCAATAATTCTCACTTCCGCATCTTCAGCAAAACCGAATCTAATTACTCGATTATTTGTCACCAGTTTTGTGACTCGAACCGCACCCGGGTCATCAGAACTTATCGCAACGAAGTCGCTAGCGCCGTTAGCAAAGCGAGCAAATTCGGCCTCAAAGTTTTCTAGCGATCCGTAATGATCCAGATGATCAGGGTCTACGTTTGTGATGAGCGCTACCGCTGTGTCGTAGTGAAGAAATGAGCCATCAGATTCATCAGCTTCAATGACAAATAAATCTGAAGAACCCCTAGCCGAGGATGAACCATAGGCCGCAATTACTCCACCGTTTACAAAGCTCGGGTCCTCGCCGAGCTCGGTCAAAGCGGTGATAATCATTCCCGTGCTCGTGGTCTTGCCGTGCGCACCAGCAACCGAAATTAACTTCTTACCGGTGGTCAGATACTTAAGTGCCTGTGATCTATGGAGAATTGGCAAACCTTTTTTCTGGGCTAAAACATACTCAGGATTACTCGGCCAGAGCGCGCTGGTTACTACAACCGTGTCACAGTCGCCGAGATTTTTCTCATCGTGCCCAATTGCAATTACTGCACCGAGCTTTCTCAACTCAATGATGTTCGCTGACTCCCTGACATCACTGCCGGTGATTGCATGGCCGGCTTTTATAAGCATCCTGGCAATACCACTCATCCCGGATCCACCGATACCGATGAAATGCACTTTTCCGAGATTCGCCGGAATCGGCTGGCTTAGATCTGGCTTGATGGTCATGAGTTCCTTGATTGATTTGTTTAAAGACTAGGTTGATGGCAAAAGGAGTTAAACCTTCAACACACCATTTACCAGATCAAGTAATCGTGCTGCACCGTCCCGAATACCCAATTCGTATGCTCTCGAAGACATCTGTTTGACCCTAGCCGAGTCAAGAACCAGCGGAATAAGTATCTCTTCGACATAGCTTTGGTCAAAGTTTGAGTCTTCAACAAGTAATGCTGCTCCAGTATCAACCAAGTCCGTTGCGTTGAAGCGCTGCTCGCCGTTACCGACAGGATATGGAACAAATACCGCGGGTAGCCCAACTGCGGCAAACTCCGAGACGGTTGCCGCACCAGATCTAGCGACAGCAAAATCTACAGCAGCCAGAGCAAGATCCATCCGGTCACAATAAGTGATTCTGTGATAGTTTCCTTCGGAAAGAGCCTCGAGCCCTGCCCTATCGCCAACAATGTGAAGCACCTGAATATGAGCTGATGCCAACATCGGACGCGATAGCTCAATAGTCTGGTTTATTCGCCTAGCCCCAAGCGAACCTCCGGTTACCAGCAGAGTTGTTTTAGTTGGATCTAGGTTAAAAAACTTCGCTGCTGTTGCCCTATTCTTGGCCCGATCTAAGCCAGCGATTTCTTGCCTAATTGGCATCCCAAGATAGGTGGCTTTTGGCAATTTGGTCGATTGAAAACTGACTGCAACGGCAGCGGCATTTCTTGCTCCAACGCGGTTAGCGTAGCCGGGAAGGGCATTTGCCTCATGAATCACATAAGGAATTCCCATTTTCTTTGCTGCTCGGTAGGCCGGGGCGCTAGCGTAACCACCGAATCCTACGACAACGTCAATTTTGTATTTCGCGATGTATTCTTCAACCTGTTTTACGCTCTTGATAAACAAACTCGGAAACTTGAACAAGTAACCGTTTAGTTTTCGCGGCATTGGCAGTCTAGGCACCGTAATAAGCTCATAACCACGCTGTGGGACGAGCCTGGCTTCTAAACCTTCAGCAGTTCCCAGTGCATAAACCTTGTTCGAAGCGCTCCGCTTCTTGATCTCATCGGCTAATGCTAGAAGCGGGTTAACGTGACCGGCTGTGCCACCTCCAGCTAAAAGGTAATTTGTCATCGCCTTCTTCTGACCGGTAGCAGGGATTTCTGTCTTTCAAAAGATAGTACGACTCCAAAAGCCATCAAGATTGCAATTAGCGAGGAACCACCTTTTGAAATCAGCGGTAATGGAACACCGAGAGTTGGAATGATGTGTAGGACAACGCCGATGTTTATTAGTGCCTGTATGGTGACCCAGAGCATGACCCCCCAGACTACAAAAGTTGCGAACGGGTTATCGTGAGTGTTAGCCATTCTGCGCAGACGTTGGAACATGATGAAAAACAGTGCCAAAACTACCAGCGCACCAATCAGGCCCCACTCTTCACCAATCGAAGCAAATATAAAGTCGTTCTCAATCTCTGGTATCCAGCCCCAGTTGAGTTTTGATTGACCTAAGCCGGTACCGGTAATGCCACCGGAGGCAAGCGCCCAGATGCCATGCCTTACCTGCCAGTCAGAACCGTCATCAACTGCTGACCCTTGGCTGAAAAAAGTTAGGATTCTGGCGATACGTGAAGGGCTAGCTAGAGCTCCGATAATGAAAACCACAATGGTGGCCACAACAAATCGCATCAGATGAAGTGTCGGTAAACCCGCTAGGAAAACGAGCGACAAAACGATACAGAGCATCACCGCTGCCGTACCTAGGTCTCTACCCAAGACAAACACTATTCCGGCAGCGCCAAAGCCCGCAATCATCGCTGGTAAGCCAGCGCTTCGCCAATCCCAGAGCATGTCAACTCGTTTGCTTAGGAAAGTTGCAATAAAAATGATTAGACCGAGTTTCATGAATTCAGATGGTTGGATGATAAAAGGTCCAAAGCCAATCCAGTTGGTGTTACCTCCAGAGGAAACACCGAGTCCAGGAATAAGTGCTAAGACTTGTCCGACAATGCTGCCTAGAAACAGGATCAAGCCGTATCGCTCAATCTGATCTGCCGATCGGGTTGATATAAAGAACATGGCCGCAAGTCCCAGCACTGCCCAAATCAACTGTGAGGTGAAAGCACCAAAGGGATTTCCTGAATTAATAATCGAATCGACATTCGAAGCAGATAAAACCATGACTAAACCAAATGCGACCATAAACAGGATCAACGAAACTAGGAACTTGAAGTCCTTGGTTTGATTCTGAAAATAGCCTTCACGAAACGAGCTAAACCTCTCTCTAAGACTTAGCCGGTTCGACTTTCCCCTCTGGTTTGAACTACTTGTAGCCAATTACTTCACTTCCTCTAAAACTGAACGACTAAATGCTTCTCCCCGATCGGCGTAATCAATGAACTGATCCATCGATGCAGCTGCAGGAGCAAGAAGGACAACATCACCTGGAAGAGCATGTTCTTTTGCAATCTTCACTGCACGATTCATTACCTCGTGCTTTGGTGCCTCTATCTCAAAAACTTTGGTAGCGGGTGCATATTTAGCCAGCGCGGAAACAACTGGGGTCCTATCAATGCCGATAACAATCGCTACCTTTATGGCTTTTGAATATTTTTCAACTAGCTCAGTGATGTCTACACCTTTCAGCAGACCGCCAACAATCCAGATCACCGAATCAAAACTAGACAAGGCGGCAGCGGCTGCATGAGGATTGGTGGCTTTCGAATCATCAATCCAGCGCACCCCATCCTTTTCCATAACTAGCTCGATACGATGTGAGTCAAGTTTGAATGTCTCTAAGGCAAGGGATATTTCGTGAGGTTGAATACCCGCAGCCCTAGCGATAGCAGCTGCAGCTGCGATGTTGGCCAGAAGATGAGGGCTTACTACAGGAATGAGTTTTAGATCGGCCAAGCTGGCTAGTTCTTCGGCGGTGTCGGCGGCCTCGACGAATGCTCGGTCAGCCAAAATGTCCTCTACCCAGCCAACCTCGTTTGGTGCAGGAGTGAACTTTGTAAATCCAACCGCCTGAGCCGAATCAGTATTTAGCGAACTAGCCATAAGTTCATGAGTGAGTTTATCTTCAACGTTATAAAGACAGCAGACCGAGGTGTTGTTGAAGATCTTTCCCTTAGCCTTTGCATATTCGTCGAATGTGCCATGCCAATCGAGATGGTCGTTAGCGATGTTTAATACAGCACTCACCAATGGTTCTATGTGATTGACGTAGTGCAACTGAAAACTACTTAACTCAACAACTAAAACCTGAAACGCCTCCGGATCGCGAACAGCATCCAAGATTGGTAGCCCGATGTTGCCACAAGCTCTAGCTCTAATTCCTGCCGCCAGAACCATGGCCTCAACCATTTGGGTTACCGTAGTTTTACCGTTGGTCCCGGTTATACAAAGCCACTGAGAGTTAAAGCCGTGCTTATCTCTTACGCGCCAAGCTAAATCCACATCAGTCCACAGCGCAATCCCCGACTCTTCGACAGCGCGAATGAATTTGTTAGTTGGTTGGACTCCGGGCGAGGTGATTACAATATCTGGAGAAAACTCCTGCATTGTTCTAATCTGCTCGGCTTGATCAGATTCAATCTTTGTAGCGACCCCTAACACCTGAAGGATATCAATCCGCTCCGGGTCTGCCTTCTCAGTTACAACAAGCACTTGGGCCCTAAGTTCCGCTAGCGTATCGGCAACTGAAAAGCCGGTGACTCCGAGCCCATAAACCAACACCCTGGTTTTAGACCAGTCGGAGTGCCAACTCGTTAGCTCATCTAACCCACTCATGCCACCGAACCGTAAATCCACTCAACATAGAACAAACCGATGCCAGCTAGTACTAGCAGTCCACAGATAATCCAGAAACGAACAACAACGGTCACTTCGTTCCAGCCTTTTTCTTCAAAGTGGTGATGCAATGGGCTCATTAGGATAATGCGCCTAGGGCGACCAGTGGTCCATTTAGTTATTTTGTAAACTCCACGTTGCAAAATCACCGATCCAGCTTCGATTGCATAGAGACCACCAACCAAAAGCAACAGGATTTCTGTTCTAGAAAGCACGGCTAGAGCGGCCAGAGCGCCTCCCAAACCTAATGACCCGCTGTCCCCCATAAAAATCTGCGCCGGACTGGTGTTAAACCACAGGAAGCCGATCAATGCACCGACGATGCTAGCTGCGACGACAGCGAGATCCAACGGATCTCTAGTCTGGTAACAGTTCGGGGCGATGTTGGTTAGATCGCAGGCCTGATTAAATTTCCAGAAGCCAATTACAGCAAAGGCCCCAAAAGACATGATGAGTGCTCCGGTAGCCAAACCATCCAGTCCATCAGTCAGATTAACTCCATTAGAAGCGCTGGTTACCAAAAGGAAAATCCAAAACAGAAAGACTGCTGTTCCAATCCAGATTCCAATTTGCCCCCAAGAATCAGGTGCAAGTGCCATCAAATCAAAACCGGTGTCACGGAATATTGAAACTTCGGTTGACGCTGGTGTAAGTCCATTCGAATCAGTGTTCGAGATCGCCAGCAATGCAAAAACGACAGCCACCACTAACTGACCGAGTACTTTAAAAATTCCTGGTAGCCCTGCACTGTTCTGTTTTCTAACTTTCAAGAAGTCATCAAGGAATCCGACTATGCCTAATCCAACCATCATGAAAATTACCAACAGTGCCGAAAGAGTTGGAACTTCCGAGTTATATGCTTTGCCGAGAAAATATCCAGCAATCGAACTGAGCACAATGGCGATGCCACCCATGCTGGGTGTTCCGCGTTTTGTCAGGTGGGTGTTCGGACCATCCACCCGGATTACCTGGCCCCACCCAACTTTCTTGAATAACCAGATCAGCGTTGGGGTAAGAATCAAGACAAAAACTAAACCGAGGAAACCAGCTAGTAGCAGCGCTCTCATTCGGTAACCTCCAGTAGGTCATCGCCCAAATAACGCAGGTTTGCGCTCTTTGAAGACTTGACTAGGACTATCTCTTCTCCCTTTAGCATCCCACGCAGGTAATCTAGAGCGACGGAGATTTCATCAAAATATTTAGACTCGCCATCCCATGAGCCCTCTAGGGATGCGGCCATGTGAATCAATTTCGCGCCAAGCCCAACGACGACTAATTGATCAATGTTCAAACGAACCACTAAACGCCCAATTTTGTCGTGCTCGTCGTTGGCAAACTCCCCTAGTTCAGCCATCTCACCCAGCACCGCGACAGTGCGCTTTCCGCTTTGTCTTCCCAATTCGGCCAAAGTTATTAGCGCAGATTTGGTTGAGTCAGGGCTGGCGTTATAGGCGTCATTGATTACGGTAAGTCCAGTTTCAGAAACACCGAGTTGCATGCGCCAACGCTCAGCTAACTTCATGGCCTCGATTGCGCTAACTGAGGTCTCTAGATCTAGACCCAAGATTCCAGCAACGCTCAGACTTGCCAAGGCGTTATAAACGTGATGTTCACCCAAAATCTGCAGCTTCACATTTTTCTGAAAATTGTTCGAGGCGCTAAATTCAAAATGCGTCCCCCCGATATTTAGCCCGATTCCACTGGCTCGATAGTCAGCGCTTTCGTCGGTGCCAAAGGTAACCACCTTGGCGTTGGTGCTTTGCGCCATCTTGGCAACTCTCGGGTCATCAATGTTCAGAAGTGCAATCTCCGCACTTGATAGATCAGTCACAAGCTCTGCCTTGATTTTTTCAGTGACTTCGATTCCACCGAAAACACCGGCATGGGCTAGTCCGACCTTAAGCTCTATGGCGATATCTGGTTTGCAAATCCCTACTAAGTAACTGATGCTTCCTAAACCATCAGCACCATACTCCAGCAGAAGATATCGAGTATCAAAATTGATCTTCAGCATCGAATAAGGAGCACCAACGCTATTGTTGTATGACTCCTGAGGCGCAACAGTTGGACCAAATTTGGATAAGATCTCGCGCAGCATGTTTTTGGTGGTGGTTTTACCATTCGAACCAGTTACTGCAACAACCTTGAGGTTGCCGTTACTGCGAACCTTGGCAACAACATGCTTGGCCAAGAGCCCAAGAGCCTCAACCGCATCTTCAACCAACAGCTGAGTTACTTGTGTATCAGTAACTCGTTCAACAATTGCGGCAACCGCACCATTGTCCACTGCGTTGCCAATGAACAGGTGCCCATCGGTTACCTCACCTGGTTTAGCAACAAACAAAGATCCTTTACGGCAGAGTCTCGAGTCGGTCTCAACTTCAGCACTAACAGTTACCGCAGCGTCGCCTACTAGCTTCGCTCCGATGACCTCAGCAATTTCTGAAACGGAAAGGGAAATCATCTGTAACCCTGTTCCTTTAGAGCAGCTCTAGCTTCAGCTCTGGCAGAGTATGGTGTGCGCACTCCCCTAATGTCTCGATAATCTTGATGACCAGGCCCAGCCCATAAAATCGCGTCACCAGGTTTCACTAGTGAAACCGCTAATCTAATGGCCGCCTCGGGAGGGGAAACCTCATGAATTTTTAGTTCTGGTCGAAACTCTTTTGCCGCACTGATTAAAGTAGCGCGGATACTCGCGGGATCTTCAAAGCGCGGATGGTGATCGGTGATAACCAAAATATCGCAACCAGCTGCAGCAACGCGAGCCATCTCTGGTCTTTTAGATGCATCCCTATCGCCATCGGCCCCGAAAAGCATGAGAAGTTTTCCAGTGGTAACTTTTCTCACTGCAGCTAAAGTCTTCAAGAATGCATCCGGAGAATGCCCAAAGTCAACATAAACTGCTGGTGCTCCCGCAGGAGAGACAAGTTCGGTTCGACCGGGTAGATAGGCGTCAATGCCACGTTCAATCGCTTTGGCAATAGCCTCGAAGGAGTTACCGGCAACGACCGCCATAACAATCGCTAGGCCAGCATCGAGAGCCATGTGTGAACCCAGAAGCGGGATACTGCTTAGTAATTTTTGTCCGTTAGGCCCTTCCAGTTCAAATTCTGTTCGACCAGGAAGCTCAGCGGTTACAGTAACTTTCCAATCCGCTTGAACCCCAGCGACGCTAGTGATAGTTGTTACCGGAACTTGAGCTAGCTTGACAATGCGATCACCATATTCTGTGTCTAGACAAACTACAGCTTGTCGGCACTTGTCACTGTAAAAGAGCCTGGCCTTAGCATGCAGATACTCTTCAAAATCAGCGTAATCATCGAGGTGATCATGGCTCAGATTGGTAAAACCAGCCACGTCAAAAACTATTCCGTCAACACGCAGTTGTGTTAGAGCTTGAGCGGAAACTTCAACCGCAACATCTGTAACTCCGCGCTCACGCATTCTGGCTATCAAGGCTTGCATCTCAGTGGATTCAGGAGTTGTAAGTCGGCTGACGATTACTTCACCGGCTATGTGGCGCTCAGCAGTTGAGGTTAGCCCGGTTACTTTACCTAGTTGCCGAAGAACAGCTTCCAGAAGATAGGTTGTTGAAGTTTTTCCATTTGTGCCCGTGGTGCCAAAAAGAGTTGGTAGGTTCCCTGGAGTGTTGCCATAAACAAAAGCTGCCAAATCTCCCAGATGTGTGCGGGGCTTATCTAAGAGTGCTACCGGAACACTTACCTCACCAATTATTTGTAAACCTTCAGCATCGGTAATGATCGCAACCGCACCTAATTCGATTGCTTTTGCTGCAAAATTAGCTCCATGAGTTTTTTGGCCAGGCATCGCAACAAACAGATCACCTTTACGTAAGTCGGCAGTATTCATGCTTATCCCAGTTATTTCGATGCTGGGGCCGTCATAATCCAGACTAAAAACCGAAGCAAGCTCCAAAAAACTAACCGGCTTAACTGCATCCGGTCGAAGAATTGGTGGAATTGATTGTTTTACTTCCATTACTTCCACTCCGTTGGAATCTTCTTTGACTTAGTGGTTGATGGTGGAACCTTGTAGGTGCGTAAAACTTGCTTCATAACCGCCACAAAACCTGGTGTAGCTCCAAGCGAGTTGCTGATTTTACGAGACTTGTATGCAGTCACTGCCACTACAAACTGCGGATCTTCAACTGGAGCAAAACCTACGAAAGATACTGCGTGAAGTCTTCCATAACCGGATCCTTCTGCAATCTGGGCAGTTCCAGTCTTTCCACCCACCCGATAACCGTAAATTCGCGCCGTCTTACCGATTGGACCTAGCTCGACGACCTTTTCAAGCATGTCCATTGTTTGTATTGCGGTATCTTCGCTGATTACTCTTACTGGGGCCGGAACTGTGGTTTTGACCAAGTTATTGTTCTCTTGGCAACCCTCGACTAATACTGGCGATAGCCGAACTCCTTTATTAGCAATCGCTTGATAAATCATGGCGGTTTGAATTGGGGTAAGCGATACACCCTGACCGAACATAACCACCTTGTCGGTCATTTTGTCCCAACTCTTGTAATCAGTAAGAATTCCTGAGGACTCACCCTCGAAATTGACACCCGTTTTTTCACCCATTCCGAACTTACGCATGTAGTCGTAACGCGTCGCCGAATCAACCTTGCCTGCTATTTGAACCAAGCCGGTGTTGGAGGAGTTTTTCAGCACACCGGTCAGAGTTAGCTTTTCCGGTGCATGGTTTTCAGAGTCATTGATGTACTGGCCCCAAGGCATGCGCAGCCGATCAGGAGCGACCACCTGAGTGGTAGGCGTAGCTTTTCCAACATCTACTGCGGTAGCGGCTGCAATTGGCTTCAGGATTGAGCCTGGCTCAAAAGCTGTCTGAAAGATTCTGGAGTGACGGTTTTGTTCCGCGACTGCGCCTGGTCGGTTTGGATCAACCGAAGGTGCTTCAGCAGCAGCCAATATTCGCCCAGTTTTCACTTCAATAACAATTGCGCTAGCCCAGTCTGCATTCAGTCTTCTAACCGTGGCTGCCATTTCCTGCTGGGCGGCATACTGCAAATCCGCATCGATAGTTAACACCACATTGCCACCGTTTTTAACCGGTTCGATTGTTCGAATCGAGGAAGGAATCTTAATTAGGTCGGCACCTTGAACATAGCTTTCTCGACCGTCAGTTCCTGCAAGACAGGAATTCATGGTTCTTTCCAAACCAGCAAGTGCTGAGCCATCTGAGCCAACAAATCCGATTAGGTTACCTGCTACTGCCCCGAAGGAGTAATGACGAGATTGTTTGGCATCGAAGTAGAGCCAAGGGATATCTAACGCTCGAAGAGTGTTATAGGTGGAAGCGCTGACTGACTTTTTTAGATTGGCATACCTGCCAACTCCAGTCATCTTCTCCACGATGGAATCGACAGGAATTCTTAATATTTCTGCTAGTTTTTCAGCAGCTTGCTCTTTAGTTAGTGAAACTTTTTGTCCATCAATTTCAACCACCACTGGGCCAACGTTTACTGGATCGATATTCACGTCCCAGGTAATTACAGTGGAGGCCAGGATGTTGCCGGAGGAGTCCAATATTTCTCCACGCACTGCCTTTACTGTTTTGTTGACCAACATTGAGGCATCAGACTCTTTATTTATCGCCTCAGCGTTAACAACTTGAAAATAAAAAAGTCTGAAAGAAAATGCAACTAATACGAAAACAACTATTGCAGTCAGCCATCTTTGGCGTTTAGCTGTTTCATCGTTATACACAGAACACCGTGCCTATTAATCAGTGCGTAGGTGAGGCGGGAATTCCGCTACTAGGCAAAACTACTTCGCCGTAGCCAGAACTGCTGGTCTTGACACTCTGAGAAACCTTGTGACTTTGTGGAATATCCAATTTTGTTGATGAAGATTTGGTCGGATTGCTCTTGGTAATCATGGCCGCGTTGGCAATCAGGTTCGAAGAAACCGCACCTGAGGTTGAGACCGATGCAGGAATAGCTGCCCCAAGGACTTTTCCGGTGGAAACCTTTAGGAATACTGAGTTTGAGTTAACTATCATTCCCAGAGATCTTGCGCTGTTGGCAAGGTTCTGTGGTGAGCGCAAAGAATCTACCTGCTGTTCCAGAATTTGAGTTTTGGTGGCAAGTTCGGCGGTCTGACTTTTCAGAGTCGAGATGGAGTAGATCGCTTGATTACATGCCATGTTAACCATTAGGTTGGCGAAAAGAACACTCACTAACCCGACAAGAATCTTTCGACCAATGCGAAATCTTACCTGGGTGGCAACAGTGAATCTGGACTCACGCACAACCTTTGGAGCCGCAGGCGCTGAACTAACCGGTCGCAGATGTCTTCTCGGAGCGAGTGGTCTTGCTAGTGGAAGTGATCTGCTGATGCTCATGCTGCGTCCCTAATTTTCTCGGCTGCGCGAAGTCTCACTGAAGCCGAACGTGGATTGTTTTGGATTTCCTCTGCCGAGGCTTTCTCTGCGCCTCGAACAAGAAGTCTTAGTAAGGGAGCGTGCTCGGCAAGCTCCACTGGTAGGTCAACCGGAGATGACGATGTTGAAGCAGCCACAAGAGCCTGCTTTACGATTCGATCTTCAAGCGACTGGTATGAAAGAACCACTACTCTGCCGCCAACTTTTAGTGCATCAATGACTGCTGGCATAGTATCTGCCAAGATTCCCAACTCATTGTTTACTTCGATGCGAAGTGCCTGAAAAACTCTCTTGGCAGGATGTCCTGAGCTCTTGCCTGGAATGAATGGAACTATTTTGCCGATGACTTCGGTCAATTGCTTACTGCTGATGAAAGGTTCGGAAGTTCTAAGTTGAACAATGCGCCTAGCAATCGGCTTAGCAAAGCGCTCCTCGCCATACTCCTTGAAGATTCGAGCGAGATCCTTTTCACTGTATTCATTTAGCACCTCAGCGGCTGTGATACCGGAGTTGTTATCCATTCGCATATCGAGCGGTGCATTTTGTGAGTAGGAAAAACCACGTTCGGTCTTATCAAGCTGCATCGAAGAGACACCGAGATCCAGCAAAATGGCATCCGCCAAATTGATTCCTAGATCTTCTAACACATCAGGAATCTCGCTGTAGATGGCTTGGACCAGGTGAATACGATTTGAAAAAGGTGCGAGTCTTTCTTTGGCAAGCTTTAGCGCATTTGCATCACGGTCAATTCCAACAAGCGTTAGTTTTGGAAAACGTTGGAGAAAAGCCTCGCTGTGTCCAGCGAGGCCAAGGGTTCCATCCACTAGGACGGCGTTTTCTGAGTTGAGAACCTCGCCGAGAAGCTCAATGCAGCGTTCTAGCATGACTGGTTGGTGTAGCTCGGCGATGTTTGTCATCTTTTACTCTTGGTTCCTAATCGCTGAACCCCATCCATTTCCTTGAGGCTTCGGGGAAGATAGCCACTAGACAAATAGCTGGAGACCAGCAATTAGCAACTAGTTGAGCTTCACCTCCCCCTCGTTGAAGTTGGCAAAGTCTTGTGCTCCGGCAGCCATAAGTGCTGCGAATTTTTCTGGGTTCCAGATTTCGATTTGTTTTCCAACACCAGCAACAACAAGGTCTTTACCTAGTTCTGCCCAATCACGCAGACCCTGCGCGATCAAGATTCTTCCTTGACCATCTGGAGATTGTTCATCAGCATTACTGAAGTAGTGGCGAGTTAGGTTGCGGTGTTCTTGGCTTCCGACAATTACTCCAGCAGTTAGCACTTCTGCTCTCGAGTAGTACTCGGCCTTTGGCATCAGCACTACACAATGCTCTTGACCTTTAGTTAGAACGACTCCCCCGGCTAGTCGATCTCTGAACTTTGCCGGCAAAATCAGGCGAAATTTCTCGTCAAGTTTGGGATAGCTAGTACCGATAAACACCTGCTGCCCCTTTCCTGTATGAGTGCCTTAGAGTTATCTCCACATTACACCACTTTCATCCACTATTTGTCAAATTAAGTTGGCAAAACACCATTCTGGCGTGTCTTCACCAATAATTGCAAGGGGTTGGTCAGTGGAGGAAAAATTTAGGTATTGCCTATTTTTAAGGATTTTTAGGGTAAAAAAGAGCCCTGGACAAGATCCAGGGCTGTAAAACGGGGCTAACTAACCCCGGTTATTTCTTTCATCCCAACGCTTTTGGAAGAAGCTTTCGGGCTTTTCTTTAGCTTGAGGCTTAGTTTTAGAGGCTTTAAGGGCCTTAGTTGACCAATTCTGGCTCACAAAATAGAGCCCCGTTAGCATTAGAACGAAGGCTAAAACCCCAAGCCAAACAGCCTGGATGGTAGTGGAGAATACAAGAAGCCCAAGACCAAATACCCCCAAAAGTGCTCCAACAACCAGAAGGCGTGCATATTGCAGCCGATCCATAGATTTTTCTGGCTTAGCTTTGGTAGTTCCCCCGCTGAGCTGACGCTCAAGCTCCTCTAGAACTTGTCTCTCTTTGTCGCTTAGACCCAATTTGACCTCCGGTTAAATGGTATTGCTTTGTGTCAAGTTAGGCTATTCCAGTGTTATCCAAAGATCAGTTCCTAACTAGAGTTCAAGCGGACCTCGATGGTTTCTGCGACCGTCAAAGCAGGGATTTTGAGGCTATTTCCCCTGATTTAGTGACTGTTGTTGAATTCACACGCAGTCTCCTGCAAGGCGGAAAACGCTTTAGGGCGCTGTTCTGCTACTACTCGTTTCTAAGCTGTCTCAAAGGACGCCAACCAAACGACCTAGAACTTGATGGCATCGTAGGTATCGCCGCCGCCTTGGAGATGTTTCATGCAGCAGCTCTAGTCCATGATGACCTTCTAGACCAATCCGACACCAGACGCGGTGCCCCAGCAATTCATAAGCGCTTTGAAACTCTTCACACTGAAAAAAGTTGGGCTGGAAGTAAAGAACGTTTTGGAATTGCCGGTTCGGTCTTAGTTGGCGATCTGATGCTTGGTTGGTCCAGCGAGATTTTTGGCCAAGCACTTCTAAGTTCAACCAATAAGAACATCGAAGCTGCCTGTCGTGATGAATTCAGCTTGATGAGAGTTGAAGTGATGGCAGGTCAGTATCTTGACGTGCTTGAAGAAAATGCTGCGGCGACAAGAACAATAACCGAAGCAGTAGGTCGGGCAGAAAAAGTCATTCTCTATAAGACTGCAAAATACAGCATCGAGGCTCCGCTTCGAATTGGTGCAGCCTTTGCTGGAGCTGATCAGGCTGAACTTGGATTGTTTACCCAATTCGGCATCCCGCTTGGAATAGCCTTCCAGTTACGCGATGACATTCTCGGAGTTTTTGGTGACCCCTCGATTACTGGTAAACCAGCTGGCGATGACCTTCGTGAAGGCAAGCGAACTGTTTTAGTGGCCCTTACCAAAGAATCTTTGGCCGAGAAATCCCCATCGATGATTACCACTTTCGAAGAGCTACTTACTAGTCGAGAGTTAGATGTCAAGCAGATTGAATTTCTGCAGAAACTGATTTCTGATTCAGGTGCCCTAGCCAAGACCGAACGAATGATTGTTGAATTAGGTGACCGAGCTCTATCGACCCTAGAGCATGCCAACCTCGATGAATACGGTAAGGGTGCGCTAATCGTGTTAGCAAGAAAAGTGGTTGATCGCGACGCTTAGAGAGCTAGCGATTGGGCAATTCTTCGAACTTCTGATTTTCTTCCAGCAATCAATGATTGCATCGGGGTGTTTTTCAAAGTTTCTTCGACTGTGTAAAGCCAATTGATTGCCGATTCCAAACTGAATCCCGAATCCAATAAAACCAAAATGGTTCCTCGAAGTGAGTGCAGTGGTTCGCCATTGATAATTATTTCGGCCGGTATTTTCAATTCACCTGCACGCTTTACCCCAATAAGGTGGTGCTCCTCAATCAGTCGCTTTACTTTACCTGGCGGAAGCCCAAGGGCACTGCTGGCTTCAGCCACGCTCAACCAACTAGTAACTTGATCCAATGGTTCGGTCACAACTTAAGATTGCCACACCCAAGCCACTTCCGTCTAACTTATCCCCCCTCGTGGCACCATATTCTTATCCCCCATCTGCCTAAGGAAATATGAACATCGGACCTACCCCTAGCCAGTCTGGCGATTCGGATGGGCCCATTCACGTCTATCAATCAGGGCAGAACCTTATTGAAATTGCTATTAGTTATGGCGTTAGCCTTGATGAGCTCTGCTCACTAAACCAATTGACCGAACAGAGCATGCTGTTTCCGGGCCAGCGGCTAAAGATACCCCGGTCCCCAGCGGTCAGCGTTCAAAAACCGAAACCAACCAGTCACACCGTGAAACCTGGTGAAACCCTAATTTCGATTGCAGCCGAGTACGGTCTTTCGGTTTCGGATCTTCAGGAGATCAACCAACTTTCAGAAACCGCCATGATTTTTCCTGGCACAGTCTTAAATTTAGTAGCGCAACCAAAGAAGCCAAGGCTGTCTTCTCCGAGCGCGCCGGAGCATTGTCTCATTCATGGCTACCACAAGGTAAAACCAGGTGACCAACTAAACCGGATTGCAGCTTTTCACGGGGTCACCTCCCAAGCCTTACTGAGTGCAAATAACCTGGGCTGGAACTCAGTGGTGCCCCCTGGATCAAAAATAGTCATACCTATTTCACACAATGCTCTTAACTGTCCAAATCTGGTTCAACTTTCAGAAACTTCAAGAGCCATTGCCGAAAAGCTTGTGGACCTGGCTAAAACCATAGGCCTAAGCGACTTTGCGATAGTAGCAGGGCTAAGCCTCGAAATGCAAAGAAGCGGTCTATTACCGGATTTGGGAAACCGCTTCCTAACTGAAAAACTTATTCAGGATCTCGCTGGATTTCCAGATTCGCAAACACTAGGAGTTAAAGGTGTGCTTGACGCTGCCGGATACCTTGAGCTTGCTGAAGGCGCAGCGCTCTGGGAGCCTTCAGCTTGGCTTTGGTTGCATCAGATAGGGTCTATTGGTGAGTAATCTTTTGGGCAAACTTTTAGCTGGTAGGTATCAGCTAACCGAAGTTATCGCTCGCGGCGGTATGGCTACCGTCTACCTTGGCCAAGATCAAAAGCTAGATCGTCCCGTCGCAGTCAAAGTTATCCATCAGCATCTATCCGAAGACCCAGAATTCAGAGACAAATTTTTTCGCGAAGCTAGAATGCTGGCTAAGGTAAGCCACTCCAATTTGGTTAACATTTATGATCAAGGCGATGACCAAGGTAATGCCTTTATTGTTCTTGAGTTAGTTCAAGGAATAACTCTTAGACAGGCGCTCACCGATTTTGGAAGATTAGAACCTGAGCAAATACATCAAGTTTCTAAAGCAATCCTCTCCGCACTAGCTCAGGCGCACTCCAGCGGAATTGTGCATCGAGATTTGAAACCTGAAAATGTGATTCTGGCTGATGATGGGCGGATAAAAGTTACTGACTTTGGTCTTGCTAGAGAGCTATCAAACGATACTGATACCGGTTCGCTGGTGGGTACCGTTGCCTATCTTGCGCCAGAAGTTATTCGACGTGGCAAAACCGAAACGGCTAGTGACATCTACAGTTTTGGCATCATGCTCTTCGAAATGCTCACCGGTTCACAACCGTTCCGTGGTGAAGATGCAATGCAGGTTGCCTTCATGCACACTTCGCAGAGGGTTCCTTCGGCTAAGTCGGTTTTGCCAAACGTTTCTGAGAAGCTTGACGAGCTCATGATCTGGTGCACCCAGCCAGCAGTTTCCAATCGGCCCCAAAATGCTCAACAGGTTTTGGATTGGTTAGACACGGTCTCAGATTTGCCTGATATTTCAAAAACTATCAAGCTGCCTGAAAACACAAATTTCACCGAAGTAATCGGTGACCTAGAACCTGAGACCGAACCATTTACTAAACACTCCAGCAGGCGTCCTATCACCAAATGGTTTATTGGTAGCCTCCTCGCTCTAAGTTTGGGAAGCTCTCTGGGTTGGTGGTTTGGCTTAGGTCCAGGCGCTCTTATTGCAGTGCCAAATGTCACCGATAAATCTCAATCTCAAGCAACCGGAATTCTTAGTGAAATAACCGACGAGATAACTATCACCGAGGTGTTCAGCGACAGCTTTGCTGAAGGAACTGTTGTTGGAACTGAACCCGGTGCCGGAATGCTGGTGGCTCGGGGTTCAGGAATTAATCTCCTAATCTCAAAGGGTAAAGAACTGGTAGCCGTACCAAACATCATTGGTAAAGATCTGGCCACTGCCACCGCACAGCTAGTCGGGGCAAGGCTCAGCCTTGGCTCGGTGGGTCAATGGTTCAATTCTGAATATCCAATCGGAGTTGTCTATGCCTGCACAGGAAGTGACGGTAAAAAGCTTCCGGTAACATCACCGGTTGATGTAAAGGTTTCACTAGGAGCTATCCCTTTGGTGGTTGGTCTCCAAGAGGCTATAGCCAAAGCTGCGCTTGAAGCTGCTGGGCTCGAAGTGAGAGTAGTTGAGTACCAGTATTCGAGCAGCGTTGCCAAAGGTTTAGTTGTTTCCGTGGTGCCAGATGAACCAGAGATAGGCCAAGGTTCGTCCCTAAAGTTGGTGGTTAGCAAAGGTGCTGAAACTGTCAAGATGCCTAAAGTTCGTGGCGAGACAATATTGGCGGCTAAATCCCTACTCGAATCCCTCGGGCTCAAAGTTGTTATAGATACTAAGTGGTTGACCAAGGATTATGGCATCAAGCGAGTAACCGGTGCATCCGAAGCTCAGGGCAGCACATTAAAAGTTGGCCAGACAGTGATAATTCGGTCACGCTAGATTAGCGTGCGGCAAGTTCTTCGGCGACTAGAAAAGCAAGCTCGAGTGATTGCGAGTGGTTAAGCCTCGGATCACAAAGAGTTTCATACCTAGTCTCAAGCGTCTTTTCATCGATGTGTTCAGAACCACCTAGGCATTCGGCAACGTCATCTCCGGTTAGTTCAACGTGTAAGCCTCCCGGATATGTTCCAAGCGAACGGTGAACTTCGAAGAACCCGCGAACCTCATCCAAGACATCATCGAATCTTCTCGACTTATAGCCGTTGGCGGTAGTTATGCCATTTCCATGCATCGGATCGCTTATCCATAGCGGCTTAGCATCGGTGGCCTTGACGGCTTCAACGATTGCTGGAAGTTTTTCTCTAATCTTTCCAGTACCCATGCGAGTGATGAAAGTCAATCGACCAGGCTCCCGGTTTGGGTCTAGCTTTTCAATCAAGCCGAGAACGTCAGAAGTTGATGTTTCAGGTCCTAACTTAACACCAATCGGATTTCTAACTCGGGAGAAGAAATCTACGTGAGCTCCGTCTAGTTGTCGAGTGCGCTCGCCTATCCAGATGAAGTGTCCACTGGTGTCGTATGGTGTTCCAGTTCTGGAATCAATTCTGGTGAGCGGTCTTTCGTAGTCAAAGAGCAATCCCTCGTGACTGGTATAAAACTCAGTGGTTCTAAGCTCGCTGAAATCTGCACCACAAGCAGCCATAAATCTAATTGCTTTGTCGATGTCTCTTGCCATAACTTCATAACGAGAATTTGCCGGATTGTCGATGAAACCCTTGTTCCATTCGTGCACTGAGCGTAAATCGGCAAAACCACCCATCGTGAAAGCTCGAATCAGGTTCAATGTCGATGCTGAAGTGTTGTATGCCTGGAGTAATCGCTTAGGATTCGCGGCTCTGGAATCTGCGGTGAAATCGTATCCGTTTACCGCGTCACCGCGATATGCGGGAAGAGTTAATCCTTCGCGAGTTTCAAAATCAGAGGATCGAGGTTTTGCAAACTGACCGGCCATTCTCCCCATTTTTATAACCGGCATCGATGCTCCATAGGTGAGCACCACTGCCATCTGAAGCAAAGTCTTTATTCTTGCCCGAATACGATCGGCCGTGGCATCAACAAAAGTTTCGGCGCAGTCGCCACCTTGCAACAGGAATGCTTTGCCCGCTGCAGCTTGAGCTAAGCGCTCCCTAAGGATGTCAACCTCCCCCGCGAACACCAGTGGCGGATACTTCGCCAAAGTGGCTCTCACACTGTTTAGCACTTCCTCGTTTGGCCAGGTTGGTTGCTGGGCTGCTGGCAGCAAGGCGTAATTGTCCAAGCCCTCCAAAACTTTTGGATCAGCCGTTAAATAGGGTTCGTTGTTTGCCAAAATACCTTCTCGCCTTCTAGCGACGCTTTTCTTTTAGCGTCGAGGCATAAACATCAATGTATTCCTGCCCACTTAGTTTCATCAACTCATAAATGATCTCATCCGTAACAGCCCGTAACACGAGTCGGTCACCTTCCATTCCGGCAAAACGTGAGAAATCCAAGGGCTCACCAACAACTACTCCGATGCGACGGATTCTCGGAAGTTTTCGACCAATCGGCTGAACTTTTTCGGTATCAATCATGGCCACGGGAAAAACTGGGACCTTTGCCTCGAGCACCATTCGAGCGATACCGGTTCTACCTCTGAATAATCTCCCATCCGGAGATCTTGTTCCCTCAGGATAAATTCCAAGAAGTTGGCCTTGGCTAAGCACCTGCAAACCAGTGTTCAGAGCAGCCTCCGATGCTTTTCCACCGCTACGGTCAATAGGAAGTTGTCCAGTTCCTTTAAAGAACCAGCGGCTAAGTGTTCCTTTGATTCCCTTGCCAGTGAAGTATTCACTTTTCGCGAGGAAGACAACCGGGCGCCTTAGCATCAGTGGCAAAAAGATGCTGTCAGAAAAAGATAGGTGGTTGCTAGCTAGGATTGCTGCCCCGTCAGCCGGGATCCGTTCAGCACCTCTAACCCATGGGCGAAAGAGCACCTTTAGTAGCGGGCCGAGAAAAATGTTTTTCAGCAGAAAATACCACATTGCGATGCTCCTTTCTTTACCTAGGTGAAAAGTTTATCTTGAGCCAGTTAGCTCACGAGCGAGATCTGCGGCTCCAACGGAACCTGCATCGTTGACAAGTTCTGCAACTACCAGACGAAGTTCGGGTCGGAAACCCGTTGCTGGAAGATTTTCCAAATAACTTCGGTAAATCGGTGCCAGTAACTGTTCGCCTAGCACGCTTAATCCCCCACCGATAACAACCAGTTCAGGATCTAGCAGAGCAACTATAGAAGCAATTGCCTTACCGATGTGTGTGGCGAGTTCTTCAACTAATTGAAGAGCTCCTGGATCAGACTCTTGAATAGCCTGATAGACCATCTGACCAGTAAGGTCTTCGGGGCGACCTGCTATTTCTAACAGTCTGGCTCCCAAAGGATTGCCACTAGCGGCAAGTTCCTTTGCGCTATTTAGTAATGCTGTTCCAGAGGCATACTGCTCTAAGCAGCCTCGCTGTCCGCAACCGCAGGGACGGCCTTCTGGGATATAGCAAATGTGTCCAAACTCGGCTCCGATGCCGAATCCACCTCGGTATAACTTCCCATCTGCGATGATGGCACCGCCAACACCGGTTCCGATGGTTAGCATCACCATGTTTCTGGAACCCCGACCAGCGCCAAATCGATATTCGGCCCAACCGGCTGCATTCGCATCGTTTTCAATGACAACTGGAATCCCAAGCGATGTCTCCAGCTTTTCCTTAAGCGGCTCATTGCGCCAGCTGAGGTTTGGGGCATAAATCACTTCAGAGCGGGCTGCATTTATGAAACCGGCCGCCGCCACGCCTATGGAAGAAACCGACTTGTCGCTGGATAGTTCGCGAATCATGTCCAACACTGTCTGAAAAATAGCCGCTGAGTCCTGAGCCGAGGTCGGCGATTTTGCAGATGCAACAACTTGGTCATGCTCGTCTAAGAGCACACCAGCAATTTTGGTGCCACCAATGTCGATACCTACTGAATACATGATTTCTGTCCTTGAAAAGGCTAACTTTGCCATTTTACCGCCCTAGGCTGTGGCGAAAGGCTGAAATTGTGGATTGGGGCTGGGACTGGGTAGAGTTATCAAAAGTCCATTGCAGTGCTTACCGGAGGTTATCTTGAAGGTTTTTGAAGTTCCCCCTATGGTCACATCGAGCCAAGACACTAACATCACAGATTTGCTCATTAATCGAGTAGCCAAAGATCCAAACTTAGCCCTCATGGCCAAGCAGACTGAACCCAATGTTTGGACAAATGTCTCGGCAGCTGATTACTTAGAAGAGGTAAAGGCTCTAGCCAAGGGATTTATTGCTGCCGGTATTGAACCTGGCCAACGCGTTGGAATCATGAGCCACACTCGTTATGAGTGGGCACTATGCGATTTTGCACTCTGGTTTGCCGGTGCAGTCTCAGTTCCTATTTATGAAAGCTCCGCCCCAAGCCAGATCGAATGGATTCTCGGTGACTCTGGAGCAGTTGCCTGCATATTTGAAAATGCAGAACTGGAAAGTCTCTTTCAAACAGTGAAGAAAACTCTTCCTGCGGTGAAGAAGACTTGGCTGATGGAAAGCTCTGACCTAAGTGACTTAGTTGATTCTGGTTCAAAAATCACAAACGAAGTACTAGAAGCAAGAAGAACCTCAGCAAACTTAGACTCGCTAGCAACTATCATCTATACCTCTGGAACAACAGGCAAACCAAAAGGTTGCGAACTCTTGCACCGTGGTTTTGTCGACCTTTGCACTAACGCTGAAGCGGTCCTTCCAGAAGTAGTTTGCCCCGGTGGATCGACACTGCTCTTTCTTCCAATGGCCCACGTTTTCGCGAGGTTCGTTTCAGTTCTCTGTGTTTCTGGTGGTGTTCAGGTCGGACACCAGCCTGACGCAAAAAATGTTGCGCCTGCGATGCAGAGTTTCCACCCAACATTCCTGCTTGCCGTGCCGCGCGTGTTCGAAAAAGTTTATAACTCCGCAGAGCAACGCGCTGAGTCAGGTGGCAAAGGAAAAATCTTCCGCGCAGCTGCTGAAACTGCAATTGCTTGGTCAACTGCTCTAGACAGCCCGAAGGGCCCTTCCATTGGTTTGAATTTGAAGCACAAGGTCTTTGACGCACTTGTCTATAAGAAATTGCGTGCCGCCATGGGTGGACGTGTGCAGTATGCCATCAGCGGTGGTGGACCACTGGGTACCAGGCTTGGTCACTTCTACCGGGCAATCGGACTAATTGTTTTGGAAGGTTACGGTCTAACCGAAACCACTGCACCGGTAACTATTGGTCGGCCAGGCAACCTAAAGATTGGCAAGGTTGGTTTTGCTTTGCCAGGTTGCGCTGTGAAAATTGCTGACGATGGTGAAATTTGGTTGAAGGGATCGAATACCCTCAAGGGCTATTGGAAAAATCCAGATGCTACAAAATCAACTTTTGAAGGCGAATGGTTCAAGTCTGGTGACATCGGTTCCCTTGACGAGGATGGCTTCCTTAGCATCACCGGCCGCAAGAAAGAACTAATCATCACTGCAGGCGGAAAGAACGTAGCCCCAGCACAGCTAGAAGATCCACTGAGAGCTAACCCGCTTATCAGCCAAGCAGTGGTCGTCGGCGATGCCAAGCCATTCGTCTCGGTTTTGGTTTCAATCGATGAAGAAATGCTTCCGCTTTGGTTAGAAAACAACGGAGTCAAAGACAAGATGACTCTAGATCAGGCCAGACAGAACCCACTGGTGCTCGGGGAGATATCCAAGGCAATTGAGAATGTCAATAAGGACTTCTCAACAGCCGAATCAATCCGGAAATTTGCGGTTTTGCCTAGCGACTTGACTGAAAAGAGCGGCCATCTGACACCCTCGCTCAAGATCAAGCGATCTGTGGTGACTGATGATTACTCATACCTAATTGATGACATTTATGCTGATAGCGCGAAGTCAACCTGCCACAACATCGGTGACTTCAAGATCTAACGCATAAACCAATAAGTTTCGCGAAGTGTTGCCATAGCTATTTTGCGCTCGGCTGGACTCAGCCGGTCGAGGTAGACCAGACCATCTAAGTGGTCCAGTTCATGTTGTAATGCCTGAGCCAACACGCCTGTTCCAGATACGGTTACCTCGCTACCATCTAGCTGGTATCCGCTTATCGATGCCTCCGGATAGCGTAGGGTGCTGTGCCACAGACCCGGCAAAGATAAACAACCTTCATCAACTAGTTCTGGTTCACCAGAAACGACGAGATTGAATGGATTTAGCAGATAACCAACCTGATTCTCTGCGTTGTAGCTAAAAGCTCTAAGTGAAATGCCGATTTGATTGGCGGCAACTCCGGCACGACCTGGCACTTTTGTTGTATCGAGTAGATCTTCTACCAAACCTGAAATAGCTGCGTTGAAATTAGTTATCGGATCACACACAGTCTTCAGAACTGGATCACCGTATAGGCGTATCTGTCTAACGGCCATCGGTTATTTTGACTTTGCTAGGCCCTCAACAACAAGTGCGGCAAGTTCTCTTGCGGCGGCCTTAGTGTTCTTGTGAAGTTGATCAAACTTGATTACAGATCCAGCTGCAAGAGCAGGATCATAAGGAATCTTTACCACGGCGCGTACCCTGGACTTAAAGTGCGCTTCGATTTCATCCAACTTGACCAAGTTGGTTGCCTGAGTTGCAGTGTTCAAGGCGACAACTGCCTGTCTAACAAGATCACCAAAACCATTCGCTTCAAGCCAAGTCAAGGTTTCAGATGCCAGTCTGGCCTCATCGACCGAACCACCAGAGACAATTACTAGACCATTGGCACGTTGCAGGGTTGGCCGCATTACCGAGTGGACTATACCCGTTCCACAGTCGGTCAAAATGACCGAGTAGTATCTGGCGGCCATATCTGCAACCACGTTGTAGTCACCCTCGTCGAAGGCTTCCGATAGCATTGGGTCGCTGTCTGATGCCAACACGTGCAACCGGGTGGCATCTCTTGAAACCATCGTGGCAAAGTCCGTGAAGCCATCAATTGCAGCAGCTCGGTTGACAACGTCACGAACGGTAAACCTCGTTGACTTACTTACTCGCTCAGCCAGAGTTCCCCGGTCAGGGTTGGCATCGATTCCGATAACTCGATCTTCACGAACCAGCGCCATCGCCATACCAAGCAAAGTGGTCACGGTAGTCTTACCAACACCACCTTTTCGGGTGAGCACTGGAACAAACTTCGCGCCACCTTCCAAAACTGCGCCAATACGAGCATCAATTGCCTTACGTTCGCGAACACGCATTGAATCGCCAAGATTTACTGTCTTGAAAGTGAGGAAATATAGGAATCTTCTAAACCCAGACTCAGGAGCTGGTCTGTTTTTTGCCGAGACATCAATTAGTCGATCAGCGGTTAACATTGCGGCAGGTTCGGGTTGCTCAAAAACATCTCCGCGCAGCGAGTCACGTCTTGAGTAGCCAACTTGGGCACTGGCTAGTGCATCGGTCTCGACAGCTCCCCCGCTAGGAACAATCGCGGTTGACTCAGTGACTATTTTGATTGACGAAGTTGTTGGGCTAAGGTCAACAGTTCCGGCATCCAAGACCACTTCTGAAAGATCGGACTGGTCTGGCTTATCATTTCCGCGACGACGGGAGAATCGCTTTTCTGACTTTTCTGACACGCGCTTGAAATCCTTCGTGTTCTCGGGTGGCTGTATTGCCAACTCAAACTTTACTCTGGTAAGTCTATTCGCTAGATTGCCGAGACGATGAGTATCAGGTCCCCAGATTCAACGGATTGGGTCTTAGAAATGGCTAATCTTTCGACTTTTCCAGCCAAATTAGCGGTAATTGTGGCTTCCATCTTCATGGCCTCAATAGTCGCTACCGGCTGCCCAGGCTCAACCAACGTACCCTCTGTTACTAGCAGAGTCACTACCCCTGCAAAAGGAGCCGCCACTTCAGCCGGATTTTGTGGATTAGCCTTTTCAGCCGAAACTACATTGACAGCTATTTTTCTGTCCCTGACCAAAATTGGCCTCAATTGGCCGTTTAGGGTAGTCATCACGGTTCGGAAACCTTTGGTATCAGCGCTGGAGATTGCCTCAAGGCCGATATAGAGCTTCACACCCTTAGCAATGTCTACAACATGCTCCCGCCCTGGTTCCAAGCCGTATAAGTAATCGAGGGTATCTACCGGATCTAAGTTTGAATACTGAGCGCGGAATTTTTCAAAATCAGAATTCGGACCAGCAAACAGCAACCGGTTGAGCGTTTTTCTCCTCGAGATTGGATCTTCCGAATCTAGCAGCGCCAAATCAGCTTGGCTCACCTCGGTTTCACCGAACTTGATGTTCTTGCCGGCTAGCACCTTAGTCCTAAATGGCTCTGGCCAGCCGCCTGGTAAATCACCCAGTTCTCCAGCCATGAAGCGAACAACCGAATCAGGTATGTCGTATTTTTCAGGATTAGCAGCAAAGTCGGCTGGGTCTGCATTCACTGCAACTAGGTGTAGGGCGAGATCGCCAACAACCTTAGACGATGGTGTCACCTTGGGCGGTCTTCCCAAAATTTGATTTGCAGCAGAATACATGTCTTCGACACGTTCAAACTGATTACCTAAACCTAGAGCGATAGCCTGTTGACGAAGATTACTTAACTGCCCGCCTGGTATTTCATGCTTATAAACTCGACCAGTTGGACCCGGTAAGCCGGATTCAAATGGAGCATAAACATTTCGTACCGCTTCCCAGTAAGGCTCCAACGCCGTCATCGAACTAAGTGGAATGCCTGGGTCCCGATCTGTGTTTTCTAATGCCGCTATCAACGCTGATGCCGAAGGCTGACTGGTTGTTCCAGCCATTGGAGCGGAAGCTACATCTACAGCGTCAACCCCAGCATCAATCGCAGCCATCAGAGTAGCAAGCTGTCCCCCCGCAGTGTCATGGGTGTGCAGGTGGACCGGTAAATCAAAGTTTTCTCTAAGCGCCTTTACAAGTTTGGCAGCAGCCTGTGGCCGTAACAGGCCAGCCATATCCTTAATTGCAAAGATGTGCGCACCGGCGTTGGCGATCTTTTCGGCTAACTTTAGGTAGTAATCCAGAGTGTAGAGATCTTCGCTCGGGCTAAGTAAGTCTCCGGTGTAGCAGATGCCCACTTCTGCCAGAGTGCTTTCGGTCTCAAGTACCGCATCGATGGCCGGAATCATTTGATTCACATCATTTAGAGCATCAAAGATTCTAAATATGTCCACGCCACTTCGGGCAGCCTCCGAAACAAAAGCCTTGGTCACCTTCTCCGGGTAAGGTGTGTACCCAACTGTGTTTCTACCGCGCAGCAGCATTTGCAGACAGATATTCGGCATAGCCTTACGCAGAGCATCGAGTCTTTCCCAAGGATCCTCTCCCAAGAATCTAAGCGCTACGTCGTATGTTGCTCCACCCCAAGCTTCAACCGAAAGAAGTGTCGGCAGCAATCGGGCTTCATATGGTGCCACTTGGATAAGGTCTCTGCTTCGCACTCTCGTAGCTAGCAACGACTGATGAGCATCGCGGAATGTTGTGTCGGTTATCGCAATTTCGTTTTGATCCCTTAGTTGCTGCGCAAATCGCTTAGGACCAAGTTCTAGAAGTCGATCTCTGGAACCAGCCGGTGCTGGCTGACCTAGATCAACTTTGGGCAATTTCTCACTTGGACTAACCAAATCTCCGCGGTTACCATAAGGCTGATTTACCGTGACGTCAGCCAACCAGTTCAAGATCTTGGTGCCGCGATCTTGAGAAGGGTAGGCGTTTAGAAGTTCAGGTCGCTCATCAATAAATGATGTGGTTACCTCTCCCCTGATAAAGCTCTCATCACTAAGCACACCCTGTAGGAAGGCGATGTTTGTCGCAACTCCTCGGATTCTAAATTCAGCTAGAGCACGCTGGGCTCGGCTAACCGCAGTTTTTAGATCCCTTCCCCTAGCGATAAGTTTCACCAGCATTGAGTCAAAGTGAGGGCTTACTTCGCTTCCGGTGCTTGCAGTTCCACCATCGAGCCTGATGCCGGCACCACCGGGTGAACGATAAGTGGCAATCTTTCCGGTGTCTGGCCTAAATCCAGCTGTTGGATCTTCAGTTGTTATGCGACATTGAATAGCAAAACCGTGGCGCTCGATGCTCTCCTGGCTCAGACCCAAATCTTCAAGTGATTCTCCCGCTGCAATTCGCATCTGCGACTGAACAAGATCGACTTCGGTAATCTCTTCAGTGACGGTGTGCTCAACCTGAATTCTGGGATTCATCTCAATAAAGACATGCCTACCCTTATTAGGTCCTTCAGTATCAACGAGGAACTCAACGGTGCCAGCATTGACATAACCGATCTGCTTGGCGAAATTAACCGCATCACGGTATAAATCTGCTCGAAGAGTTTCCGAGATGTTTGGAGCTGGTGCAATTTCAATCACCTTCTGATTTCTTCGCTGCACCGAGCAATCACGCTCAAAAAGATGCACTACATTTGAGTTCGCATCAGCGAGGATTTGAACCTCAATGTGCCTAGGCTTAATGACTGCCTGTTCTAAGAAAACCCGAGAGTCACCAAAAGCGCTTTCGGCTTCACGCATTGCTTCACCCAGGGCCGCCTCTAATAAGGAAGGTTCACTAACTCGACGCATACCGCGGCCACCACCACCAGCAACCGCCTTCACAAATAACGGAAAGCCGATTTTCTCTGCCTCGGAAACTAAAAGTGCAATGTCGTTAGATTGTGGCGAGGATTTCAACACCGGAACGTTTGCGGCAACGGCAGCTTCCTTCGCGTTGACCTTATTACCTGCTAATTCGAGCACTCGTGAATCTGGCCCGATGAATACTATGCCGTTGGCCTTGGCAGCTTCTGCCAGATCTGGATTTTCAGATAGGAAACCATAACCTGGATAAATAGCATCGGCACCTGATTCTTTGGCGACACGAATAATCTCAGAAACATCCAGGTAAGCGCGAACTGGGTGACCAATCTCGCCAATTTGATAAGCCTCATCAGATTTGAGTCGGTGCGATGAATTCCTGTCCTCGTATGCAAAAACAGCAACGGTCTTGGCCCCGAGCTCATAGGCAGCGCGAAACGCTCGAATCGCGATTTCACCTCGGTTAGCGACCAAGATTTTCTTGAACATTCAAACCCTTTGCGTGCCTAGAAACGAACAAATGATGCACTGCACTTCAATCAAAAGGTAGCCTAGACAGGTGCAGGTATTAAGTATTAGCGCCCTGAAAGGTGGAGTTGGTAAGACCACAGTAACTCTTGGTCTTGCCTCTGCCGCCATGGCCAAGGGCCTGCGAACTTTAGTGGTTGACCTCGATCCGCAATGCAATGCCAGTACTGGTTTAGGTGCAGTTGGGGATTCTAAACATTCAGTGGCCGAAGTGCTCAAGAAACCCCGACACAACTCTGTGTTGAAAGCAATTGTAGCGGCTAGCTGGGCAAAGGGACAGACCGGCAAGCTAGATGTCTTGTTTGGTCAGTCACGGCTTACCAATCTAAACATCGCAAAGCCCAGTTTCAGGCAGCTTTGGCATCTAGAAGAGGCACTTTCCAAGATTGAGGCCGACTACGACTTAGTGCTAATTGATACGCCACCAAGCATCAATGCCCTTACCAGAATGGCTTGGGTTGCCAGCGACAGAGTGCTTTTAGTTACCGAGCCGAGCTTTAATTCGGTCCTTGGAATACAACAGGGCCTAAACGCTTTGAACGAAATTCGTAAGCAGGTAAATCGTCAAGTAAGCCTTTGTGGGATTTTAATAAACCGGCTGCGGCCGACTTTAGCTGAACACCAGTTCCGCATGAACGAAATGGAAGACCTCTTTTCCGGAATGATTCTGGATATAGTCATTGAAGAGAAATCCGCAATAACTCAGGCTCAAGGAGCCGGTCGTTCGATTCATTCTTGGCCAGGCCAGTCGGCTGCAAAAATTGCCGCCTTGTTTGATCAACTCTTGGAACAGGTTGAAGAGTCATTCCACAAAGTTGATCCCAAGCGTGGAGATCTTCGAAAAGGAGCTAGACAAAGATCTCGCTATGCTCATCGCACCCCAGAGTCCAATGACGAAGCTAAACCATCAAGAAGGAAGGCTTCAACCAGAGTAAAAGTTGAGGCTGAAAGAATTGAGATGGTGGATACCCCGCCGGTTTCCGCCGAATACCAAGAAAAATTCAATGAGGTCATCAAACAAACAATGACCGAAAAGCAACTAAGAGCGCTTCGAGGGGAAACCGAAGAAGACTAGATTGCCTTCTTGTTTAGTCGGCGCAGAGTAAGTTCATCCATGTCTTCGATGTGACTTGGGTCCAGAGTAGTCAGCGTCTGCTCTACTTCACCAAAGACTTTACCCACGGAAATTCCAAAGACACCTTGGCCCTGGTCGATTAGGTCGATGATTTCCTTTTCCGAAGCACAAAGATATACCTTTACGCCGTCAGAAATTAGCGTGATTCTAGCTAGATCACTGATACCCGCTTTACGCAGCTGCAAAATTGCTATACGGATCTGCTGCAGCGAAACTCCCGTGTCCAAAAATCGCTTCACAAGTTTTAAAACCAGGATGTCGCGGAAAGAATACAGACGTTGAGTTCCAGAACCAGATGCGCCACGAACACTAGGCTGCACCAAGTTGGTTCGATCCCAATAATCAAGCTGACGATAGGTAATGCCGGCCGCAGCAGCTGCCAAAGTACCTCGGTAGCCGACATTTGGATCATGCCAAGGTTGTGGCTCAGCGAATAGGTCATCTTGCAAATACGCAAAGTCACTAGCCTTAGTTAGGTCGATGCGGCCAGTTTCGGTTGTTGGTTCTTGATTACTCATGATCTGGCCTCCCTTCCAACATTCAAGTAGTGATTGAACCTTTAGTTAATTCTTGCCGCTACCTACGACTTAGTGCGGTTAATATTCTTCTTCGGCGTGTCGAGTTAGTCAATCTTGTCTATGACAGCACGGATTAGTTCCGCACGAATCACAGCGAACTGCGATTCAATCTCTGCAGCGTAACTAGCCGCGCGAGACTTGGCAGCAGGGTCTTTTTGTCGCTTCACCGAATTGACGACACCCTGGATCAAACCGAGGTCACGATCAACTGCGGTTTTAATGCCGCGCAAATGCCTTGCCGAGATACCAAAACGCTGCAGGCTCATCAACGCACGTGCAATTTCAATGTCACCGTATTCGAACTGATCTTTACCAATCAGACCATGAGATTGTGCCTCTGCAAGCAAAGTTTCGTTAATGCCTGATTCCGCAATCAGTTCAACTTTAGTGAATTTACGATTTACGCTTGGTCTTCTTGTGTCAGCGGGAAGAGCCGGTTGTTTACCGGCATCTAGATCATCTAAGTAAGTCTTTATAACTCTCAGCGGTAAAAACTTGTCACGCTGAAGTTGAAGAATGAGTTGTACGCGCTCGAGGTCCTGATCTGAATACTTGCGATACCCAGATTCGGTTCGCATTGGATTTACTAGGCCCTGCTCCTCTAAAAATCTTATTTTTGATGGCGACAGGTCTGGAAATTCTGAGCGAAGAAGCTCAATTACTCGACCGATAGTGTGAAGTTTCCCAGTTCTAACTGGAAAAATGTTCGCGGCTTCATTAGCAGACATTATGCTCCCCTGCTCGATGCATAAAATGTGAAGTGATACTTACCTATCTGCAGTTCGCTGCCATTTTCTAACAACGCCTGCTCAACCAGTTCACCTTTGTAGTGGGTGCCATTAAGTGAATCCAAATCCTTGATTGAGAACCCTGATGCTGAGCGGGTGATTTCTGCGTGCCGGCGAGAGACCGTAACGTCGTCTAGAAACACATCGGCATTCGGGTGCCTGCCGACAGTAATCTGATCCGCGTCTAGCAGAAAACGAGCACCCTTGTTCGGCCCCCGACGAACAATCAAAAGGGCATTACCAGCCGGTAAGGCATCGACGGCTGCTTGGTCTTCGGAAGAGAGCTGGTCTTCCTCCTGATTTAGGATCTCATCTGCGAAAGTGCGAGTGGACTCGACATCGTCCCCACCGATGTTGCTTGGGTCTGGTGTTTCGTTCACTTGCACTCCTTTTCAGAGTTAAAGAATAACCGAATCTCGGCGGGCTAATTTCCGAATGTTATGAACCTGAAGTAAATAGACTCCCCCGGTCCACCAGTAAAGCCAGATACCCCAAAAAGCGAATGCCCAAGCTATTGGATAAACCCAGACTGCATAGTTTTCTGGAAGCACTGCTGGAAGCAGAAGCAGCGGGAAAGCGTAGAGCAGGGCAAAAGTTCCAGCCTTACCTGTGTAGTTCACCGGCAGCGGTCCGTAGCCGACTTGGGCAAGGAAAGGAAGCGTGAAAAACAGCATCACATCTCTAGCCACAATTACGACCACCAGCCACCATGGAACCTGGTCGGTTGCGGCGAGCCCAACTAGGGACGCCAATATGAAAAGTCGATCGGCAGCTGGGTCGAGCAGTTGTCCAAGTCGCGAGGTCTGGTTCAGTTTTCTGGCTAGGTAGCCGTCTAACCAGTCGGTAAAGCTGGAGAAGGCAAGAACTGCAAAAGCGAGCAGGTTCTGGTCAATCAAAATTAGCCAGAGGAACACTGGCACCAGCAGCAGCCGAAGTGCGCTGAGCGCATTAGGCCAAGTAAGCACTCGGTCACTGAGTTGCAGGTTTTCCTGTCCCATCCTCGCCTTTCTATTTTGGTCGGGCTAGCGGGATTTGAACCCACGACCCCTTGACCCCCAGTCAAGTGCGCTACCAAGCTGCGCTATAGCCCGTTTGAAGTAAGTTTAACGCTTGCGTTTTTCCCTAACCCGCATACCTAGTTCTATCGGAGTACCCTCGAAACCATAAGTTTCACGGAGCCTACGAATAATGAACCTCCTATATCCAGGGTCAAGAAAACCGGTGGTGAACAAAACAAATTTAGGCGGCCTAGTACTTGCCTGCGTGGCAAAGAGAATTCTCGGCTGTTTTCCACCTCTAACTGGGTGCGGGAACTCCATGCTTAATTCCGAGACAAATGCGTTCAACTTGCCAGTTGGAATTCGAGTATCCCAGGAGGCTAAAGCCACTTCCAAAGCTGGAACGAGTTTTTCGAGGTGACGACCTGTCTTTGCCGAAATATTTACTCGAGGAGCCCATGACACGTGAGCTAAATCCTGCTCAATCTCGCGTTCTAGATAATCCCTACGATCCTCGTCCAATTCATCCCACTTATTGAAAGCAAGCACCAATGCCCTACCTGACTCCAATGCAAGATCAACAATTCTTATATCTGCTTCACTAATTTTCTGAGTCACATCGAAAACAACAACTGCTACTTCCGCGCGCTCAAGCGCAGCGGCAGTTCGAAGCGAAGCATAAAAATCAGCTCCTTGGGTCAGATGCACTCGGCGCCTAATTCCAGCGGTGTCAATAAAACGCCAGACTTTTCCGCCTAATTCAACCTGCTCATCAACTGGATCTCGTGTGGTTCCAGCCAACTCGTTTACCACGGCGCGTTCTGCCCCAACCGCCTTATTTAGCAAGGAAGACTTACCAACATTTGGTCTTCCAATTATTGCCACCCGTCGCGGACCGCCAAATTCTTGTTTGGCTACCGAAGAAACTTCTGGTAGCACTTTCATTACTTCATCCAAAACATCGGCGACGCCCCGTCCGTGCAGAGCTGATACCGGATAGGGTTGGCCCAATCCTAATGACCACAGGGCAGCAGACTCTGCCTCCTGGCGCTCATCGTCTACTTTGTTGGCAATCAACAGCACAGGCTTTTTACTCGAACGAAGCATTTTCACAACACGCTCATCGGTTGCGGTCGCTCCTACGGTTGAATCGACAACGAACAAAACCGCATCGGCAAGTTCAACAGCAATCTCAGCTTGCAAGGCAACTGATTTATCAATTCCTTTAGCGTCAGGTTCCCAACCACCGGTATCGACAAGAGTGAATCGGCGACCATTCCATTCGGCTTTATATGAAACTCGGTCCCGCGTCACACCTGGCTTGTCCTCAACCACAGCTTCTCGTCGACCAAGAATTCTGTTGACTAGCGCCGACTTACCAACATTCGGCCTTCCAACAATTGCCAAGACCGGCAACGCCGGCAGCAATACGGGAGCACCCTCAGCCTCACCGAGTTCCTCAAGGATTCGAATGTCTTCTTCATCTAGTTCGTAGTCAGACAAACCCGCACGCAGTGCGTTGGCTCTAGCGGCCTCTTCCTCACTTGAAAGCGACTCAAGCCGTTTAGAAAAAGCTGGGTCGGCAGAGTCGTATTCAAACTCTTGGTCATCCATGAGCTAACCCATATCTTTCTTTACTAGTTCAACTACCGCCGCAACGGTGTCATCGAAGTTCAAATTTGTGGAGTCAATCAGGCTAACTCCAGCCGCCGGAGCAAGAAAATCCACTACTTTGGAATCCGTTTTATCCCGATCAGATACCTGCTTGGCAATAGAAACCCCAGAAGGCAACTCGGCTTCTCTCCTAGCAAGTCTAACTTCTTCGGAAGCTGTCAACAGTATGCGCGTTTTTGCCTCTGGAAAAACCACAGTAGTAATGTCTCTACCCTCGACTATCACCCCAGGTTGCCCAGCGCTGGCTACCAATCGATGAGTAAGTTGGTGCATGAACTTCCTGACCTCGGGTAGTTGCGCAATTTTGCTCACTTCAAGACCAACTTCCGGTCCTCTAATTTCATCGGTTACTAGATCTTCTCCAACTTTTACCCAGAAATTATCGGGATTGGTAGAGATGGAATAGTCGAATTTAGCGGCTATCTGATTAGCATCTAGTTTGCTGCAATCCAGAAGTCCTTTCTGGTTTGCCCAGGTCAACGCCCGATAGGCAGCTCCGGTATCGAGGTAGCCAAAACCAAGTAGTTTAGCTGCGGCTCTGCTAACACTTGATTTACCCGATCCCGCTGGACCGTCTATTGCCACGATGTGCATTTAGCCAGCCAACTTCCAATGGTTGTTGGTCAATAGCTCAATCAGCTTTATTTCGCTCTCGGGCATCACTGAAAGTTCAACCAATCCGACAAGGGCTCCGCTGGCATGATCGAGAGCTAAGTCCTCTAAGTTGATGCCAGATTTACCAATCTCGGTTAATAGTCTTGCCAATTCGCCTGGTTTGTCATCAATCATCACAATAATTCTCGAGTATTCGGTGTTTCTGCCACCGTGCTTACCTGGGATTCTAGCTATTCCTTGATTACCACTGGAAAGCACATCGGCCATGGTCGCAAGAGCTCCAGTTGAATCAGGCGCATCCAAGGCAGCGATTACCCTGACAAGATCGGCTTGGAAGTTTTTGAGGATAGGAGCCACTCGGGATGAATTAGCTGAAAGAATCTGCAACCACAAAGCAGGATCACTTGCGGCAATCCTAGTTGTGTCCTTTAGCCCTTGACCGGCAAGTGATAAATCAAGCTCTTCGGCTTCGGCCAGTCTGCCAGCCAGCAAGCTTGCCACTATCTGCGGTGCGTGAGATACCAATGCAACTGCATCATCGTGTTCAGCAGCTGTCATTCGAACTGGACTTGCACCCAGATCTAAAGCAAGCGCTTCGATTTTGCTCACAGCAGCAGTCTCAGTGGCCTCATCCACGATTATTACCCAAGGTCTACCAACAAAAAGATCTGGCCTACCGTTGAGAGCTCCACCTTTTTCCCGACCTGCCATGGGGTGTGAACCAACATAGCGATAGGATTCCACATCCGAAGATCTAACCTGTTCCAGAACATTTGATTTAACACTTGCCACGTCTGTCACGGTTGCTGATGGAAAACGGTTCAATGCCTCAACGACTTTGGCAGCGGCCGCATCTGGTGGAACACACACAACTACTAGAGAAACCAAATCTTCAGGTTTCAATTCTCGACCTGCACCAAAGTCAATCGCGAGTTTTGCTGAAGCAGATGAGATGTCCTCCAGTGAACAATCAACACCGAGCTTGGTTAGAGTTAGGCCAATACTGGTGCCGAGCAAACCGGAACCGATGATGTGGACCTGACCCTGAGTTCTAGCTGTCACTGAGCAATATCCAGTCTTAGTGCACTCGCTCCGCGAAGATAGACATGTTGAACTTCAGATCTTGGAACATCCATTTCGGCATTAATCATGACGCGAATTACTCTAGGCATCGCCCCGACAACGTTCATCTCAACAAAACACATCAATGGAACATCACCGAGTCCGAGCTCTCTGGCAGCTAGTGCTGGGAATTCACTGGTGATATCTGGAGTCGCCGTAAAGAGAATCGACACCAACTGATCGGTGTGAAGGTTATTGGCGTGCATCATTTTGGCTAACAACTCTGCAGTTAGCTTTAGCAGGTGCTCACGCTCATCCGAATCAAGCTGGATTGCTCCGCGAATTGCTCTAATCACCAATTCCTTCGTCCTCTCGGCTTTGGGCCACGTTTTGTTGCCGGTGGCCTTGGTTTTGTGGAACTTTGGGCAGCTTTAAGTAAGGCACCAACTTCAACTTTGCTAAGAAGTCTGGTCTGCCCTGGCTTAAGCGGCCCCAATTGAATCGGTCCGAACTGTCTTCTAACCAGCTCCTTCACAGGATGCCCAATCGCGTCAAACATTCTTCTGACCACACGGTTTTTTCCAGAGTGAATAACAATCTCGACTAAAGATTCAGTGAACTTGCTGTCCACCAAGACTGCTTTATCGGCTTGCATCAAACCATCTTCAAGTTCAACTCCAGATAGTAGCTTGTGAATTTCTTGCGCCGAAACCTGCCCCTCTACCTTGGCTAAGTAGGTCTTGGTAACTCCAAACTTAGGGTGAGCAAGCATATTGGCAAGCTCGCCATCATTGGTCAAAATGATCAGGCCCGATGTGTCAGCATCCAACCTGCCAACGTTATATACGCGATCGTCACGAAGCGCAAACTGACTCAAATCAGGTCGACCATACTCATCTGCCATCGAAGAGATGACTCCAACGGGCTTATTGAGAGCCAGATACACCCGGCTTGCATCGAGCTGTATTGGTGTTCCGCGGACCGAGACTTTGTCATTTTCTGGATCTATTCTGGTGCCAAGCTCTTTGACTACTTTTCCGTTAACCTTCACAGCTCCAGCAAGAATCAGTTCCTCGCTGGCCCTTCTAGAGGCTACTCCGGCGTTAGCCAATACTTTTTGAAGGCGGACACCTTCGACATTTGCGGACAATTGCTTATCTCCCAGCTGAATTTTCAACGTCTAAGTCCTCATTGATCCCAGGCAGGTAAGGACTGATCAGTGGCAGATCATCAAGAGTATTGATACCGAGTGTTTCTAAGAAAGTTTCGGTTGTTCCGTAGTTAATAGCGCCAGTTTCGCTATCGGTAAAAAGTTCAGTAATGAGGCCGCGGCTTAGCAGCGTTCTGATCACTGTGTCCACGTTTACTCCACGAATAGAAGCTATCTGACCTCTAGCAATCGGCTGACGATAGGCCACTACAGCAAGAGTCTCAAGCGCAGCTTGGGAGAGTTTTGTGGGATTTTCATTAGCGATAAATTCTCTTACCGCCCACTCGTAATCTTGCCGGACGAAGACTCGCCAACCGCCGCCTACCTCACGAAGTTCAAAGCCTCGTGGCCTAGAACCGTTACCGCCATCAAAGTCCGCCTTCACAGCATTAACAGCTTCACGAACTTTATCCACCGGGATGTCTAGTGCTGCAGCAATGTGAACTAGCGATAGCGGCATCTCAGCAACCATAAGGATTGCCTCTACTGCTCCATGCAATGAATCGTCGAGTTGTTCTTCCACAGGAGTGTTTTCTGTGGGCTGTTCATTTTCAAGAGTCATAGTTATCTCCTAGTGTTGCTAGTTCGTTCTCATCAAATTCTTCTGCACGCCAAGTGATTAAAAGTGGACCGAGTGACTCCTGCTGCTCGAAGCTAACCGCACCCAGTCGATAGAGTTCCAGAACAGATAAGAACCTTGCTACTAGTACTGCTCTGTCTTTTACTGAAGAAATCAACTCTCGGAAAGTTAACGTTTTTACCGAGCGCAGCATGGAAACAACCTCAACTGCTTGCTCACGAATTGACACTCTAGGCGCATGTAGGTGGGTTAAGCCAACCATTGGGATTTCGCGCGGCGTCATCGTTTCTTGAGCCAGTTTTGCAAAGTCCTCAACACTAAGTGTCCAGATCAGTTCAGGCTGCTGAGCGCGGAATCTATCTTCCAAACGCACTGAGCGATAAATCCTTCTATCTTCGAGACTGATCGCGTTTTGGAACCAGGCTGAAATTTCCTTGAATGCCCGATACTGCAGCAACCTAGCAAACAGCAGATCCCTGGCTTCGAGCAGGGCGACATCCTCAGGGTCAACAACCTCACCTTTTGGCAGTAACTCTGCAATCTTTAAATCCAGAAGCGTGGCCGCAACAATCAGAAACTCACTAGCCTCATCGAGCTGTTCAGCATCTTCGAGTGTTCTCACATACTCAATAAAGTCGTTAGTTACCTTGCTGAGCGATATAGAGGTTATGTCTAACTGGTGCTTAGCAATCAGCGACAGTAGCAGATCAAAGGGACCTTCAAAACTTCCTACCGATAGAGAAAACTTCGATCCGGATAGGTCTTCAACATCATTATGGAGCACAGCCGCGGTCCACCATTTCTCGTGCTACTGCTCGATAAAGCTCGGCGGCTTCTGAACTAGGGGCATAGACGGTAACCGGCTTTCCTCGTTCAGATGAATCTTTGAACTTAACAGTCAACTTAATAACTGAACGGAAAACGGTATCGCCGTAGGTGTCATATAGCTGGTTGAGCATGTTTCTTGAGTGCAGAGTTCTCGGATCAAACATGGTTGCCAAGATTCCGTCAATCTTTAGTGATTCGTTTAGGCGATCCCTAACCAGTTCAACTGTGTTATGTATTAGTAGCTCTAGACCCTTTAGCGCAAAGTAATCACAGGCAACTGGAATCATGACTCCGTGAGCTGCGGTCAGTGCATTCACCGTTAGCAAACCAAGCGATGGTTGGCAGTCAATCATCACAACGTCATAATCGCCTAAGACCGGTCTTAGCACTGAGGAAAGAATTTTCTCTCTACCAGGTTCGGCTACTAATTGGATTTCAGCCGCTGATAACTGAATGTTTGCTGGAATAACATCTAACCCGGGAACTGATGAATTGACAATTACATCTGTTGCCTTGAGCTTCCTATCCAACATAAGTTCATAAATTGTCTTGCCATCGACAGCTTCGATTCCTAACCCTCGAGTGAGGGCACCTTGGGGATCGAAATCGACGAGTAATACTTTTCTGCCGTATTCAGCTAAGGCCGCTGCGGTATTTATTGTTGTGGTGGTCTTGCCAACGCCACCTTTTTGATTACAAAGCGCAATTACCCTAGCCGGACCGTGGCTGGTTAGACGCTTAGGGGTTGGAAACCTGCGGTCGATATTCTTGCCTGACATGACTGGTTTCCTCTCTGGCTTCACAGCAGTAAGAAGTTAGCTTTGCTAACTGAAAGACTATTTGGTCTCCCCTAGTCTAACGCTGAGCACGCGGGTGAGCCGTCGCATAAATCTCCCTTAGCGCGTCAACTGTGACAAGGGTGTAAATCTGTGTGGTTGCCACTGAAGCGTGGCCAAGCAGTTCCTGAACCACCCTTACGTCGGCTCCTCCTTCTAAAAGGTGGGTAGCAAAGGAGTGCCTGAAGGTATGTGGTGAAACCTCTACCTTTAGCTTTGCCGAGCTTGCCGCATCGCTAATTATCTGCCAGATGCTCTGTCTTGAGAGCCTAGATCCACGCTGGTTTAGAAATAAAGCCGGGGTTCCTTTAGACAATTTGGCTAAGCCCGGCCGAACTCTAACCAGATAGGCAGATAGCGCTGCCTGGGCATACTTACCGACAGGGACTAATCTCTCCTTTGAGCCTTTTCCAAACAGCCGGACAATTTCTGGATCAACCAGATCATCAACATCCATGTTCACAATTTCAGAAACTCTAGCGCCGGTGGCGTAGAGGAGTTCGAGTATCGCTCGGTCGCGAACCCTAACTAAATCGCCAGCTGTTGCCGATAGTTCATCTGGATCGGGTCCAGCTGCTTTTAGCAGGGCCTCAATTTCTGCAATTGAAATTGCCTTGGGTAGACGTCTAGGCAACTTGGGCGGTTTTACTTTACTGGCAGTGTCATCAACGACTAGGTTCTCCAAAAGTAAAAACTTATGAAAACCACGCACGGCTGCTAAAACCCTTGCAACGGAGGTGGCGACTAATCCCTTTACAGAAACTAGGTGCTGCGCAAAATCCTTGACACGGGACTCACTTATTTCTTGAGCACTTTCAATTCCAGCTTCTGACAGGAATTGAAGATAAAGCCCTAAGTCACGTCGATAGGCAAGCAGAGTGTTCTTGGCCATACCGCGCTCGATGGTTAGGTGGCGAAGATAATCCTCAACTTGGCTTGATAACTTAGACATCTTCATCTATCTTGGCTGCAAAAGCTAAGGTTGCAACAACCAATGTTGGTGATTTGACAGCCGAACTCCTAACTGCGCTCAACAACTCGGCAAAAGGAACCCATGAAACTTCTAAGTGTTTTTCTTCTGCGCTGCGATCAAACTTCTCGGCTAGCGGGGTTAGTTCCCTAGCTAAAAAGATGGTTATTGTCTCGCTACTAGATCCCGGCGTGGTGTGAAACTCTTGAAGTAGTTCCCAGTGTTTTGCTTCATAATCGGCTTCTTCTCTTAGTTCCCGCTTTGCTGTGTCGAGCTTATCTTCGCCTGCAACATCTAGGAGACCGGCTGGAATTTCTAAAAGAAACTCGTTGACAGGGGCACGATACTGCCTGATTAGCAGCACTTCATTCGACGAATTTAAAGCAAACACGGCAACCGCACCGGGGTGTTCTATGTATTCTCGAGAGATTTCCTCGCCATAGAAGTTGAATTTACTTCGCACCACATTCCAAATGCGACCAGAAAACACAGTTTGCTTGTCCAACTGATTGACTTCGGACAGACCAATAGCATCGGATAGATCGCGTTGGTCGGACATGCTAATTAGTCAGCCTGATTGGAAAACAGCCTGCCAGCAAGTGCTGCTTTGATTAACCCGTGGAATAGCGGATGCGCTTTCGTTGGCCTCGACAAGAATTCAGGGTGTGCTTGAGTTGCCACATAATAAGGATGGACTTCTCGAGGCAACTCAATGAACTCGACCAAATCGCCATTCGGCGATGTTCCAGAAAAGACTAAACCAGCTGAAGATATTTGATCTCTAAAAGAGTTGTTGACTTCGTAGCGGTGGCGATGTCTTTCACTAACTGATGTTTGACCGTAGGTATCCGATACTACGCTTCCAGGTAATAGTTTTGCCTCAAACAGCCCTAACCGCATGGTGTGACCCATGTCCCCTGCTGCCAAAATGTCTACCTGTTCAGCCATAGTGGCGATTACTGGGAACTTGGTTTCGGCATCAAATTCAGTTGAGGATGCACCTTCCAAACCCAAAACATTCCTAGCGAACTCAATCACCATGCATTGCAAACCTAAACAAAGCCCTAGCGTTGGAATACCGTTCTCTCTAGCAAATCGCAGTGCTCCCAGTTTGCCCTCAATGCCTCTAACTCCAAAACCACCAGGCACGCAGATTGCATCAACATCGGACAACTGGTCGCGAGCTCCCTCTTCGGTCTCGCAAAGATCGCTGGCCACCCATTTCAGATTGACCTTAACCTGCTCAGCAAAACCACCGGCTCGAAGCGCCTCGGTTACTGATAGGTAAGCATCCGGCAAGTCGATGTATTTGCCGACTAGGGCAACGCTTACCTCTGCAACTGGTTCATGAACCGCCCTAAGAACACTGCTCCAGCGTGTCCAGTCAACCTCATTGGCAGCTAAACCAAGGTGATTGATTATGTATGAATCGAGTCCCTCACCGTGAATCACGCTTGGGATGTCATAGATGCTGTTTGCATCGGCGGCATTGATAACCGCGGCCAAGTCAACGTCACACATAAGTGCAATTTTCTTTTTGATGCTCTCACCAATTGGGCGATCGCTACGACAGACAATCGCATCAGGTTGGATACCAATCGACCGAAGCATCGATACCGAGTGTTGAGTTGGCTTGGTTTTCAATTCACCACTAGGCGCTAAGTAAGGAACCAGAGAAACGTGGGCAAAAAAGACCTTGTCGCGGCCCAACTCATGCCTTACCTGTCTAGCCGCTTCGATAAATGGCAAAGATTCAATATCGCCAACCGTGCCACCAATTTCAGTAATGATCACATCTGGGGCTGGATCTTGGTGAGCCTGCAATCTCATTCGACGCTTGATCTCATCAGTGATGTGTGGGATTACCTGCACGGTGTCCCCCAAATAACTTCCAGCTCTTTCCTTGCGAATAACCTCGCTGTATATCTGTCCAGTTGTGACATTGGCGGCTTGGTTTAGGTTTACATCAAGAAATCTCTCGTAATGGCCTATGTCCAAGTCTGTTTCAGCGCCATCGTCAGTAACAAAAACCTCACCATGCTGAAATGGATTCATCGTACCTGGATCGACATTCAAATAGGGATCAAGTTTTTGCATTACTACAGATAGCCCCCGGGCTCTGAGGAGATTTCCTAGACTGGCTGCCGTTAGGCCCTTACCCAGTGAGGACGCGACACCACCGGTCACGAAAATTTGTCTTGTTTTACCAGAATCCATCGCATCAGCCATGGAATTTAACTGTAGCACCGAGCCCGCTGGGTCACCAAATGCGCTTATGCGACATGCCGAAAAAAAGTTAGAGACTCTTGGCTATTTCCAGAAGTTCTTCGGCGTGCTGTTGTGCGGACTGAGATTGGGTCAGGCCGGAGAGCATACGAGCAAGTTCGGCTTGTCGTTCAGCACCAGACAAGTTTTTGACATCGCTGGCTGTGAACGAACCCGCTTGATTCTTGACTACTGCTAGATGCTGATCCGCGAATGCGGCAACCTGAGCCAGATGCGTGACAACAATAACCTGGGCTCGTTTGGCAAGTTTTGCCAAGCGCTTGCCGACCTCGATGGCGGCAGCGCCTCCAACACCGGCATCTATTTCATCGAAGATAAAGGTTGCTGCAGTCTCGGACTCAGAAAGTACAACTTCAATCGCTAGCATTATTCGGCTGAGCTCTCCCCCGGATGCCGCTTTAGCTATCGGCCTGGCCTCAGCACCGGCGTAGGACTCGAGCAAAAAACTAACCGAATCTTGACCGAATGAAGTAAGTTCAGGTGTTTGCTCTACGGTGACCTTTAGTTTCGAGCCCGCCATCGCAAGTGCGACAAGCTCTTCGGAAACTCGCTCGGCTAGATCCTTGGCCGCCGCATTGCGATTTGCGCTGAGTGCATTTGCCAATTCGCGAACTTCATCTTCACGCTCCGCAGCTTGGGCTGCTAACGTCTCGACAGACTCACTTCCTGAATCCAATTGGACTAGCCGAGCAACCGCCTGCTGCTGGTAGGTGATAACCTCATCAAGAGTTGGGCCGAATCTTCTCATCGCCAAAGAGATTTGACTTCTTCTTTCCTGAATCTCATCGAGACTTAGCCGACTGTCTCCTTCAACAGAAACCAGGTAGCTCGATAGGTTAGCGGTAACCTCATTTAGTTGCTGACTAATCTCCCGTAATTGCTCTAGATCTGGTTCGAGTGATGAATCGTAGTTGATTGCCGACTCCAGCGCTTTCCTAGCCTTACCAATTTGACTGATTGCATCCGGATTATCAAAGTCGTCGCTGTGCAGCAGATCGTGGGCTAAATTCACTGTAGCTCGAAGTTGTTCGGTGTGGGTAAGGCGCTGAGCTAGTTCCTGGAGCTCAACATCTTCATTTGGTTTAGGGTCTAATTTTTCAAGGAATTCAAGAGCCTCCGTGAGTTCAGCTCTTTCTATAGCCAGCTTTTCTTTACCTGATCTTGCATCCGCTAAACGGCCTACCGCATCGCGCCAAGCCTTGAAGGCTTTTTGGTAGTTATTTAGCAGTTCAGTCTGTTCTGCACCGGAGAACTGGTCTAGAGCCTCACGCTGTGCGGCCTGCGATTTGAGTCGAATCTGATCAGATTGACCATGGACCACAACAAGTTGGCTCCCAATTTCACTAAGCAGGCCAACTGGCACCTGCCTACCTCCGGCAACTGCCTTCGACCTTCCATCAGCTGAAACAGTTCGACCTAAGAGCAGAACTCCATCGTCTACTAGAGCCCCAGCTTCTTGAGCCCTAACTAGAACCTCATGATTTTCTGGTAGTCGCCAAGATCCACTGACGCTGGTCTGGCTCGCCCCGGCACGAATTGAACCGGAGTCCGATCTTTCTCCAAGCAGCAGTCCAAGTGCGGTCAGAACCATGGTCTTACCTGCACCGGTTTCACCAGTCAAGACAGTAAAGCCAGGGGAAAAACTTAGTTCGGCATCCTGGATCACGCCAAGATCGCGTATTTGAATGTCTTCAATCATTTGGTTCAGGAATCAGTTTTTTCCGGTCCACGCCAACCAGCAACCGGTAGCGAGAATTTGTTTACCAATCGGTCGGTGAACGGACCGATGCGCAACCTAGCTAAACGAACTGGTTTCTCCGAGCGCCTGACTTCCACTCTTGCTCCAACCGGAAGATCGTGAGTGCGTCGTCCATCACACCAAAGAACTCCGGTTCCAGATGACCTCTCGAGAACTTCAACTGCAACCAGCGACGAGGGGCTTACCACCATTGGCCGAGCAAACAAAGCGTGTGCTGAAAGCGGAACCATAAGAATTGCTTCCACTCCTGGCCAGACTACGGGTCCGCCGGCGCTAAATGCATAGGCGGTTGAACCAGTTGGTGTTGCCATGATTACACCGTCGCAACCAAAACTTGATAGCGGTCGACTGTCTATTTCAAGAACTACTTCCAGCATTCTTTCGGCGGCACTTTTTTCTACGGTAGCTTCATTTAGCGCCCAGGTGCGATAGACCTCTTTGCCAGAAACTAAAACTCTGACGTCCAGGGTAAGTCTCTCTTTGACGACATAATCCTTAGCAACAACTCTGGCCACCGCATTAGATAAGCCGGCTCTTTCGCTTTCTGCTAAGAAGCCGACATGTCCAAGATTAATTCCCATTAGTGGTGTGGCAGTTTCTCTGACAACTTCCGCTGCCTTGAGAATGGTCCCATCACCGCCGAGAACCATAACCAGCTCCAGATCGGCTTCGGCCACGACTACACCGAGTTCCCGAACATTTTTTAGAACGGCAGTTGGAAGTTTGGCTGCAGTGAGAAACTCTTCCATCTCAACCAGTTGCTCAGGCTTCATCGCTGGAACAAGTTTCGCTGCGAGAAGTTGTTCAATAACTTCGACGCAGGCATCAACGGCGTCTTGTCTGCCAGTGTGAGCTACCAGCAAGACGTTTCTGTTTTGACTCATAGCCACCGCCCTCGCTTTATTACTAATTTAGCCTTTTGATTTGGCCAGTTCATCAATTCTGCCAGACCAGTCAACGCCCCAGTCAGTCTCCACAGAATTAAGCCAAACCAGGTACTCCTGATTACCATGAGTTCCTGGTAAGGCAGATCTAATCAGTCCATGGAGCCCTAAACCAACATTTTTGGCCTCATCAATTACCTGCCTTATGGCAGCAGCTCTCAAACGATAGTCATTTACTATGCCCGATGCATCAAGGGATGTCTTGCCGACTTCAAATTGGGGCTTGATGAGCAGCACCATTTGAGCCTGAGGGGCAACTGTTTTTAGCTGCTGAAGTACTAAAGTCAGCGAAATAAAACTGAGGTCAGCAACCACAACTCCAATACTCGACGAGTCTAGGTTTAGTCCACTTCGGCGCGAGAGTAGCTCAAGGCTTAATTCACGGGCGTTGAAGTCTTCAAGGTTTATAACCAAGCGATTTTCTCTTAGCGAAGGCTCTAACTGGTCGTGTCCAACGTCTAAAGCGATTACCTGTTTTGCACCCTGGCGAAGTAGGACATCGGTAAAACCACCCGTTGACGCACCGACATCTAGGCAGAGTTTCCCAGTTACTGATATGTCGAACTGTTCTAGAGCGCCAGCCAGTTTGTGTCCAGCTCGGGAGACATAATCTTCTGCCGGCAACACAGTAATTTCTAGTTCTGGACCTACCGGCTGAGAAGACTTTTTAGCTTCCCTTCCATTAACAAAGACTCTGCCACTTTCAATCAAGGTGGATGCCTGATTTCTAGATCTGGCTAATCCTCGTTCAACAAGAGCAAGATCTAGGCGTAACTGAGTCACTGCTGATTCGAGTCTGACTCAGGACGATTTAGTTCGGCATCCAAATCTTCATGCAATTTAGTAAACGCTTCGGGTTGAGCCTCTAAGTCCAATTTGGCAATCTCTTCCAATTGCTTCTGTACTTGCTCTAACTTCTCGTTCATTCGATACCTTCCTTGGAAAACAACTCTTTTTGAACATCTAGGAAGTGGATGTGTTTTTCCGCGTTCCAGATAACACTACAGGCAGCCCGAAGTGCATCTATGGAACGTGGATCACCTTCGACCACTAGCACTTTATCGCCGAGTAATTCGACATCGGCATCGCCACAACGCCAGCCCCGTTTAGTCTGCTTCAATTTTGGATAGTCGGTAAGCAGATCAGAAAGAGTGTCCAGAATGTATTCAGGTCTCTCTTCGGGCTTTGCAGCAAGCAAATCCTTTTTAGTAGCAATACCGGTTAGAACTATCGCGGATGTAACGCCAGCTCTTTTTGCGCCGAGCACATCGGTTTCCAATCGATCACCAACAAACAGAGCGGCTTTAGGTTTGAAGACATTCAAAGCGGTATTGAAAATCGCAGGTTTCGGTTTTCCCGCCACTATCGGAAATTGACCGACTGCTGTGTGAACTGCACTTACTAAAGTTCCGTTGCCCGGCGCTATTCCTCGCTCTTGCGGTAAAGTCCAATCGCTATTGGTGGCAATCCAGATTGCTCCATTTTGAATTGCAAATGATGCTTCGGCCAAATCTTTCCAAGCGACATCGGGTGCGAAACCTTGGACAACTGCAACCGGTTGATCTTCGCTACTTTGAACAATTTTGAATCCAGCGGAACTAACAAAATATCTGAGCCCCTCACCGCCAACAACCAAAACTTTTCCACCAGCTGGTATCTTTTCAGCTAAAAGTTCAACCGCAGTTAGGCCTGAGGAAATCACAGATTGAGCTTCTGTGTGCAGCCCAAAACCCCGAAGTTGTTCCGCAATTGTTTCTGGTTTTCTTGATGAGTTGTTCGTTACGTAACCTATTTGCACCTTGGCTGCCTGAAGTGAGTTAATCGCGGGAACAGCGTTCGGGATTGCTCTTGCCCCCTCGTAAACAACACCGTCAAGATCAGCTAGTAGTAAATCGAATTGACCCCAGATAGAACTATCGGCCACGACCTGGACCTCGGCTGCGCCCCTTCGGCGGACCTCCAAAACCTTTGTTATTTCCTTTTCCTCCACCTCGTGGCGGTGGACCGAAGTTACCTTGCTTCTTTTCGAAAGGTGGCCGTTTTGGTTTTTCTGGTTTATCTGAATTTTCTGCCATGTCTCTATTTTCCTGCTTATATGAGGCATCCCGAGGTGTCCGGGCCACGACATCATGCTGGGATTTTTTAGGTAGTCGCGCCGATTTGGACACCTCGGGAATTCTAATCTCCTCAATAACGGAGAAAACTTCATTCTCGGGGCTCGCATCCCCAGAGAAGTGTTGCTCTGCTCTTTCAGCTAAATCGATCCAGCGCTTTGCTTCACTTTCTCTGTTCCCGATTATAAGGGTATCTGCGTAGGCACGGAACAAAGCTGGGGAAAACTCAAAAACTTTTTTTGGATTTAGCTCGGGAATTTCAAGTTCCGCAAGCGCTAGATCTACCTGACCCAAATCTAAACGTGCCCCCGACATGACTATAGCCAGGTTGACCCTAACCGATACGGGCAACTCGGCGCGAGGGACAGATCTGCCAAGTTCCAAGGCGCGCTCTGGCCGACCCAACCCGCGTTCGGAATCAACCATGAGTGGAAGTTGGTCATTGGAACCCGAAAGTCTTCGATAGGTGGTGAGCTCTCTTAGCGCAAGAGCATAGTCACCAATCGTATAAGCGGTCACACCTAGGGTTTCACGAACAACCGCAATTCGGCCCGCTCTTTTCGCAGCGGCTAGGGCATGCTTGTGAGCTAATTGAGGGTCGGTTTCATGCAGCAGGCTTACCATAGCCAGATGGCGAGCAGTCATTTCCGCGTTTTCTGCAGTGAGAGTCTTCAATTGAACTCGCACCGACATGTCGAGATCCTCTGGCGTGATTTGGTCCGGGATTAGCGGTGATTTCTCTTCATCCTGCCTTCTCGGACGAGAAACGCGTTCTTGCCACTGCGGGCGTTGATCGCCTGATCCACTCCTGCGTTCGTTACTCGAGGTCGCAGGTTTATTTTTACGTTCAGGTCTATCCGTCATGATCTCTTTCAAGTCTAAGTAATGCTTTAAACAAAAATGGCCACCCATAAGGTGGCCATTTTCGTAAGTTAAGTCCGGCGGTGTCCTACTCTCCCACAAGGTCCCCCTTGCAGTACCATCGGCGCAGAGAGTCTTAGCTTCCGGGTTCGGAATGTAACCGGGCGTTTCCCTCTCGCTATGGCCGCCGAAACACT